>Ga0268276_1001611_pt1 | contig 21522 bp, 19 predicted proteins | sample saktaG_4_FD_190145 | JGI IMG/M metagenome (GOLD analysis project Ga0268276, IMG submission 190145) | Saline water microbial communities from Sakinaw Lake, British Columbia, Canada - sak_2010_1_5_45m | ecosystem: Environmental > Aquatic > Non-marine Saline and Alkaline > Saline ... | reverse complement strand
AACAAAAACAATAACTTACGGAACAGGCATAATTACCAAAGAAAAAGCTGATGAGCTAAAGACAATCAATGTTGTGACTAAGTTTAGCTCGCAGCCAATACTCATGAGCACTAGTGCGGATACAGAAACGATTGTGCAAAAGTCAAATATGACTAACTTAGCAATACTTATCGGGGGAACAATTCTAGTCATAATAATAATTCTTGTAATAGGCTTTTTTGGTATGCAAGCATTAAACTCAGGTCACGGATTTGGTGGAGAAAAAACAGCAACTGAAATAAAAAAAGAAGACAATTGGCCAAAAAAGTAAAAACTAATTTTAAAGAAATAAATCTAAACAACTCTGTTAACTTAACTTAAAACGCCAAAATTTCATCCAAAAAGAGGACCAGAAACATATTTTAATAGATAAAACATTATTTTGACAACACATGGACACAAATTCTGTTTCAATAATCGGGGCTGGACCTGCAGGACTACAAACCGCAATCAAACTAAAAGAAGAAGGATTTGACCCCATAGTTTATGAAGAACATGAAAAGGTAGGTGAACCAGAAAATTGCACCGGACTAATATCAAGAACGGGCATTGAGGAATTAAGTGTTCCTCTTGATAATTGCCTGCAAAACAATATTTATGGAGCAAAAATATTTTCTCCGAACGGAACTTTCCTAAAAATAGAAAAAAGAACTCCTGTAGCTTATGTTGTTGATAGAAAAGAATTTGACAGAAGCTTATTAAGAAAAGCCAGGATGAAAGGAGTTCATGTAGCAACACACACAAAGCTAATTGACGCAAAAAAAAGTATTTCAGGAAATGAAACTACGATGTTTATCCAAGTCGAAGGGCGCGGAGAGATGCGAAAAACACAATACTTAGTGGGTGCTGATGGGGTAAACTCCACGGTAAGACACTTAATGGGAATAAATTTAGGAAAAGAAAAATTTATTCACACAATTCAAGGAACAATAAAATCTGAATATAATGAAAAATTAGTTGAGGTGCATTTAGGGGATGCGGCAAAAGGATTTTTTGCGTGGGTTGTTCCAATCGGAAAAGACAAAGCAAAAGTAGGACTTGGAACAATGCTTGGCGAAAATGTTTCAGAAAATTTTAAAGAATTTGTTTCAAAAAGATTTCCTGATGCACGAATTGGCGAAAAAGTATCATCGCTCATCCCTTATGGAGAACCATTAAAGAGTATTGTTAAAGAAAATTATGCTTTAGTCGGAGATGCTGCTTTTCAAACAAAAGCCACAAGCGGCGGAGGGATAATTTTTGGAATGCGAGCAGGAAATGTTTTAGGGGAAACACTAGCAACAACTCTAAAGAAAAAAGGATCAATAAAAGATTATGAAAGAAAACTGGATCCAATAAATAAAGAACTAAAATTGCATTGGAAACTGAGGAGATATGCTAATTCTTTGAAAGATGCAGAAATCAATTCACTTTTTTCAAAACTAAAACAGAAAGGAATAGAAAAATTTTTGGAACAGCACGGAGACATGGATAACCCAAGCAAATTTGTTGGAAAATTACTAAGTAATCCCTCTTACTGGTCCATGGCTGGAACAGCAATAGACTTTTTTAAGACTTAAAACAAAAAGATAATTCTAACAAAAAATAGAAAGACAATTTAGAAACCAAACAAAGAAAACAATCCGACAGAAAACGCTGTTACTATTATCCCTGCAATTACAACCCCTATAACATTTGCGACAAAAAACTTTTTGTAACCAAAACCAATCAAGTGAGCAACAAGTGCGCCTGTCCAGGTACCTGAACCAGGCAAAGGAATTGCTATAAACAAAGCCAAACCGATAAAACCATATTTTTCAATTAAAGATTTTGATTTTCTTTGAGCACGAAGAACAACCCTTTGATAGCATTTGTCAAAAAACTTTATTTTCAAGAAAAAACTAATTATCTTATCAAAAAAGAAGTAAGCAATTATTCCAAGCAAAATATTTGCCAAAACGCAAACCAAAAAAACAATCAACCAAGGCAAAGCAAAACCGTTCATCGCGCCAAAAAAAGGAACATTTATTGTTCCAGAAAATAATCCTATAGGGATACTCCAACGCAACTCAAAAACAGGAACAAAAGTTAGCAAAACCAAAAAAAATAATTTATCCAGCACCAAAATCACTCACAATTTGTCTATGATAAAAACAACACACATGCACTTAAAAAAGTTCTGGTAAGCAAACTTATTTGAGAGCCCCTTAGTCTAGCGGCCAAGGATACCGCCCTCTGGAGGCGGTGACCCCAGTTCGAATCTGGGAGGGGCTATTAATTTTTAAGCAAAAAAAGCGAGTCTTTTTTCCACGAGTGCTTTTTTCTTTAGAAAAAAGGCCTCCTGCAGAAGGGGCTAATTTTTTTCAAAAATAGTTTTAACTTTTTCATACCCTTCAATGCTACCCACATCATAAAGATACTCATCAAAAACAAAAGCTTCAACAGACACTCCTTCAGAAAACAAAAGTTCAAGCAAGTGTTTTTTTTCTCCGGAAGACTCAAGTTTGCGGACAAGGTTTTTTACCTTTTCAGGAAACAAATAAAACAAAGAAGCTTTCAAAGTACTTTTAGGACTTAAAGGTTTTTCTTCAAATGAAACTATTTTGTTGCCAGAAATTTCAACAACCCCGTATTTTTTTGCCGCTTCAATACTGTGAATATCGCAAACAGCAATTCTGGGCAAAGAAGAAAAATCACGCACAAAATCCTTAACACTAAAACCAAATAACAAGTCTGAAGCAACCACCAAAAAATCCTCATCAATCTTTGGCACAGCCAAAGACAAATCATGCAGCCAACCAAGGGATGCTTCAGGAGAATCAATCATATTATTTACAAGAACAATTTTATCCGAAAAAGGGGAGTTTTTCTTCCAATCAAGAAAATCACCAAAGAAACTATTGTTTGAGACAACAATTACTTTTGATAAAGGCGCTTCAAAAAGTTTCTCAACAATGTTGTCAATAATCAACTTCCCCTTTAGTGGAAGAAGCGTTTTTGCCTTATTTTTTGTCAAAGGGTACATTCGTGTAGCAAAACCGGCAGCAAGGATAACAGCAAGCATGACGAATAGAACTATTTTCATATAAAAGCATTTTTTGGTACAAAAGTCACTACAACACAAAATACTGCTAAACAGGCAACAAGAGAAGCGACACAACAAGAGCTTTAAACTTAACCTTATTTTTTTATTTAGTGATGTAAATGAGATTGTTTATTCCTGGCCCAGTAAGTATTTCAAAAGAAACTAATGAAGCAATGCAAAAAGAAATGATAGGACATAGAGGGAAAGAGTTTCAAGAGATTTTTGGTCAATGCGCAGAAAAGCTAAAAAAAGTGTTTTACACAAAAAACAGAGTACTAATATCTACAAGTTCTGGAACAGGGTTAATGGAAGCAGCAATAAGAAATTGCGTAAATGAAACTGTTTTGATTTGCTCATGCGGAGCTTTTGGAAAAAAATGGGTTCAAGTAGCAAAATCGTGCGGAAAAAATGTTGATGTTTTGGAAGAGGAAGCAGGAAAGGCAATTAAAATCAAAGCGCTAAAAGAAAAAATTGCAGAAAAAAACTATGAAGCTGTTTGTATAACACACAATGAAACCTCTACAGGGGTGGCAAATAACCTAGAAGAAATCGCGCCAATAATAAAAGAAAGCGGAGCATTGTTTTGTGTTGATGCTGTTTCTTCAGCAGGCGGAGCAAAAATAGAAATTGACAAATTAGGAATTGATGTTTGTGTTACAAGCTCACAAAAATGTTTTTCTCTCCCTCCTGGATTAAGTTTTGGAGTTATAAGCGAAAAGGCTTTGGAAAAAGCAAAAAATGTAAAAGGACGAGGATATTATTTTGATTTTGTTGAGCTTGCAAAAGAATATGACACGCAACAAACCCCCTACACTCCTGCAGTAGGAATTATATTTGGATTAAAACAAAGATTGGAAGAGATGGAAAAAGAAGGAATTGGAGAGGTTTGGGCGAGGCATGCAAAGCTAGCAGAAATTACGCAAGAGTGGGCAAAAGAAAATGGATTGCAATTATTTGCAGAAGAAGGATACAGGTCAAATACAGTTACGTGTATTGAGAACACAAAAAAAATAAATCTTGATGAGGTTAAAAAAGGGTTAAAAAAAAGAGGGTATATCTTTGACGCAGGATATAGAAAAATGAACGATGATTTAATCGCTGCAGGAAAAAATGATACATTTAGAATCCCCCATATGGGAAACTTAAAAATTGAAGAGCTAAAAGAATATCTACAAGCAATAAAGGAAGAAGCAAAGCTTTAAACAATAATGAAGGAAAAAAACTCAAGCAAATATAAAAGCGACACAGTTTATTGGACATTTTTATTGGGATTGGAGATGATGGGATGAAAGTATTAGTAACTGACAAAGTTTCTGAAACTGCTTTGGAAATAATGAAAAAAGAAGGAATTGAAGTTGATGTTAAAACTGGGAAAAATGAAGATGAATTAACTGCTTTAGCGCCGGGATATGATGGTTTTGTCATTAGAAGCGGAGTAAAGATAACAAAAAAAGTTCTTGAAGCAGGTGCAAAAGGAAAACTAAAAATTATTGGAAGAGCAGGAGTTGGAGTAGACAACGTTGACAAAGAAACAGCAAAAGAACTTGGGATAGTTGTTGAAAATACCCCTTTTGGAAATACTAACGCTGCTGCTGAACAAACACTCGCACTAATGATGTTTTGCGCAAGACCAAATTACTTAGCATGCAAAAGCATGAAAGAAGGAAAGTGGGACAGAAAAAGTTTTGAAGGAACTGAACTAAAAGCAAAAACATTAGGGTTAATTGGTTTTGGAAACGTTGGAAAAAAAGTAGCGAAAGTTGCGCAAGCAATGGAAATGAAAGTAATTGTTTATGACCCTTTCTTACCTGCTGAAAAATTTAACGAACTAGGGGTAAAAAAATCTGAGCTTGAAGAAATATATGAAAAAGCGGATTACATTACTGTACATGTTCCCCTAACTGATAAAACAAAAAACATGATTGCTGAAAACGAATTTGCAAAAATGAAGCAAGGAGTAAGAATTCTTAATGTTGCCCGCGGAGGGGTAATAAATGAAAATGCACTTCTACAAGCACTAACTAGCGGAAAAGTTGCCGCGGCAGGACTGGACGTTTACGCTCAAGAACCTCCTACAAACAAAGAGCTAATAATGCACGAGAAAGTATTTTGCGCACCCCACTTAGGAGCATCAACTTTTGAAGCACAAGAAAACGTTGGACTTGAAGTCGCAGAACAAATAGTTCTTGCATTAAAAAAAGGCGAAGTGAAAAACTGCGTTAATGGATTAGCAAAACTACGCTAAACTATCTTCCAAATCTTCGATCCCTTTCGTCAAAAGAAGTTATTACTTCATCAACATCATGTTCGGTTATCTGTGGCCAGTACTTATTTAAGAAAGCAAATTCAGAATAAGAACTTTGATAAGTTAAAAAACCTGACAAACGTTGTTCATTTGAAGTTCTCACAATCAAATCAGGCGCTTTAAAATCAGAATACAAATAACTAGAAAAGTTTCCTGTAGAAAGGTCTTCTGGTTTTGCTTTGCCTTGTTGAACATCAAGAGCAAATTTCTGGGCAGCATCAACTATTTCTGTTTGGCCATCATAACCAAGAGCCAAATTAATTCGGGAACCATTAAACTTTGAAGTGTAATCCTCAACAGAAGTCATTTTTTCCTGAAGCTTTAAAGGAAACATATCTCGTCTTCCAATAAATTTCAAATTAATTCCGTTTTCCTCGAACAAAGGATCTGATTTAACTTTATCTAGTTGCCCCTCAAAAATTTTGAAAAGAATGTCTAATTCAAGTTTAGAGCGTTCAAAGTTCTTTAAAGAAAAAGTGTAAAAAGTACCAACCTTTATTGAAGAATACTTAGAAATCCACTTAACAACATCAAGGGCTTTTTGTGTCCCTAACGAATAGCTTTCGGCAAGAGAGATGCCTGCCTGTTTTGCATAACGCCGATTTCCGTCAGGAATAAAAGCAATTGATTCAATCAAAAAAACACCACTTAGATAAACAGAAAAAGCTTTATTTTATTTAAAAAGCGATTAGTACAAAGCTGTACAGGATTGTACCTCAAAAATCCCGACTTAAAAACATTTAAAACAACAAGCCAACAAAATTATGAAACTAATAATAAAAGAAAGAATATCAAAAAGGGGATTTTGTGGACTTTGTAAAAGCAAAAGAAGTGCTAAATGCAATAGAAAAGCTTGACCCAAACTCAGCAGCAACTGTTTTGGAAGCTTTAAAAATAGCGGAGCACATAGAAGCCTCAAGCGGAGAGTTCTATAAAAAAGAAGCGGAAAAAACTAAAGGAACAGAACTCGAATCATTCTTTTTATTTCTCGAGAAAGAAGAAAAAATGCATCTTGCAAAAATCAAGGAACTTGAAGGATTACTAAAACAAGGAACGATGAGCGAAGTTAAATTCCCAAAAAGCGCCCCTGCAAACACGCATGTTACTTCGGTAGCCCAAGGAGAAATGACAGCAATACTTTATGGTCTTTGGAGAGAAAAAAAGGCGGTTGAATTTTACTCGGAAGCAGGAAAAAAAACAACCGGCTCAGTAAAACACTTCTTTGAAGAATTGGCTGAATTTGAAAGAGGACACGTAGAATTATTTGAACACCTTGTTGAAGGAATGCAAAATGTTGATGAACTAATAATGGGTTAAGGTGTTTTATTGCCCCAAAACTGTGTTGCTGACCCAGAGCTAGAAAAAAAAATAAAAAAAGCTCTTACTGATTTTAAAAAAACATGGCTATCAAAAGAAGCCGTATATGAAGAATTATGTTTTTGCCTTTTAACCCCGCAAAGCTCAGCAAAACAAGCAATGAAATGTATCACCCAATTAAAGGAACACAAATTATTGGACAAGGGTTTGGCTGAAGATAAAGAACCTTTTGTAAAAAACGTGAGATTTTTCAGAACAAAAGCAAAAAGACTTGGAGAAGCGCAAAAAAAATTTCCCTCCTCAAAAATAAAGAAAATTCTTTGCGAAAACGGACTTCCAAGCGACCCACACAAAACAAGAGAATTTTTATTAAAAGAAGTTAATGGATACGGGATGAAAGAAGCAAGTCATTTTCTGAGGAATATTGGTTTTGGAGAAGATATAGCAATACTTGACAGACACATATTAAAGAACTTGCAAAAATGCGGAGTTATAAATGAAGTTCCAAAAACCCTTAGTGTAAAAAAATATTTAGAAATTGAAAAAAAAATGAAGGATTTTTGCAAAGAAATCAATATTGATTTTGCCAAACTAGATCTTATATTTTGGTCAAATGAAACAGGAAATGTATTAAAATAGGTCCAATAAAAAATAAGAAAAGGGCTTTCTATAACCTTTTTTTTGAGAAATAGTTTTTTATACCACAAATGCTTACTTATAACAGATGGTCGAAGAACTTAACCTTAAAGAATTAAAGAACAGTGCACAAATAAATGAAAAAGCACGCGAGGACATGAACAAAATACTAAAACAATTAAAACAAAAAATGGGTGAAATTGACGCCATAACAAAAGAACTACAGGAAAAACGAAGCGAATTCGAGAAAGTTTCTCCACAGAAAACAAAAAAATTGCTGGAAGAAATAAAGGTGCCTCCGCTAGAAATGTTGCAATAACACATAACAAAATTAATGCCTTGCGAAATTAAAATAATACAAATTAAGTTATTATAGAATTAACCAAGTTGCTTTTACAGAGGTTATTTAGTTGGCACTGAAGATATCCGGAAAAGAAATAATAAAAAAAGTGAAAATAGCCGATAGTGGTCTTGGTAGACTAAAAGGACTAATGTTTGAAGACCAAGAAAAATTCAATTATGCTTTAGTAATGATAATGCCTAAAGAAGGACAACTAGAAGCATCAATCCATATGATGTTTGTTTTTTTCCCAATAGATATCTTGTTCTTGAACAACGAAAAAAAAGTAGTGGACAAAGTAACACTAAACCCTTTTCACCCAAACTATACTCCAAAAAAGGCGGCAAAATATGTCATAGAACTTCCAAAAGGACAGGCAAAAAAAGTTAAGATAGGAGATAAAGTTAGCTGGTAAAAACGCTATGTGCGGTAAAATTAATAAACACTTAATCACACAATAGATGTTAGAAAACCAGGGCAAAAAGCTAGAACGTGAAATCATGAGAGCGCAAAGTACTATTGAATATTTGGTTATTGTTGCCATTATTATTGTAATGGCTTTGGTTGTAACCACATTTATGCTTAGCACTTCAACTAATCAAGATATTTCAAAAAACTCTAACGAACTAGGATCAAGATTTGGTTCAGGAAGCATAAGCGTAGTTGAAGCGATAACTGACGCAGACGGAGATGCCCTCTTCACCTTCCAAAGCACCTCATCAGAACCAATCATTATTACAAAAATTTCTACAGGAACAATCGAATCATCGCAAAACGAAGTTGCAATTATGGGACAACAAATAACGGTTTTCTTAACAGACATTAATGCTGACTGCCCCTGCCCCGAGGGAGCAACAACCATAACATGCACCTACGTCCTAACCTACACCCAAGGCACAACCACAAGAACTGCAACAGTAACCAAACCAACAACATGCACAACAAACACAACACCAACAAACCCCGGACAAGTAATTGGTTTAGGCTCAGGAACTTTAGCAGATCCTTGGATAATAAACTCCTGCGCAGAACTACAAGACATGCAAGAACACCTAGACGGAAACTACGCACTAGGAGCAGATATTAATTGCTCAGAAACAAACACCTGGAACTCAGGAGCAGGATTTAGACCAATAGGAAACAACTTAGGTGCAGCACTTAGGGAAGACAAATCAGAAAAGCCAAAAGTGCTTTTTTTTCAAAAAGCTTCTTTTTCAGGACCGACTTATTCTGGAACAAAGTTTACCGGTTCTCTTAATGGAAGAGGATACGTAATTAACAACCTATATATTAATCGACCTGAGCAAAGTTCACAGGGCCTATTTGGCTGTCTCGGAACAGGTTCATCAGTAACAAGAATTGGATTGGTAGATTACAACATAGTTGGTTATCAAATACTTGGCGGGATAGTTGGTAGAAATGAGGCTGGAACAATAACTAAATCGTACACTTCAGGAACAATTACCGGACTTGCTGCATCAACTTATGCAGGAGGGATAGTAGGATATCAAATTGGAGCAACTAATATCATTTCAAATTCTTATTCCACAGGAACTATAACCGGTCCAAGTTCAGTAGGCGGAATTGCCGGGTGGGCACACACAGGAGTCATATCTAATACATACTCTTCAGCTAATGTATCCGCTACCGCTACGGGCGCAGCAAGTTATGCCGGGGGAATTATTGGAATCCAATCCTCAGCAGTGGCGTCGAATTCCTTTGCTGTCGGAGTAATAAGCGCAGCAGGAACACCTGATTACGCAGGCGGAATAGCAGGAGGAGCTTCGGGAGTAACTAGTTGTTATTGGGATACTTCACTGACTACCCAAGACACTTGTTATTATGCTTCAAGTGATGGATGCACTTCAACAGCTAATGCTGCCTCAAGTTATTATGGCGCAAGCGGAATTCCTTTCGCAACACTTGGTTGGAGCACTGAGATTTGGCAGGCAAATTCAGGAAGTTACCCAACACTCAAATAAAATTGAAAATAAACCCAAAAACAAATTTTAGCTGATTTAGTTGAGCGAACCTTTCATAAAAAAATCAGTAAAATGTCAGTAAATCTAATTAAACAAAAAGAATCAAAACTAGCTTGAATTTCTTAAGGAAGAACAATAGAAATTTTTGTAAAAGAAGAAAAGAAAGCGAAAAACAGGTGCTTTCTTTTCCCCCTTTGCCTTCTTGCCTTTACCTATAAGAAATCGGGGTGATAACCCGACAACTATTAGCGCTTTTGAACTATAAAAAACGCACGCTTCCATTAACTAAATTAAGTTAATTAGTTTCAAATACAGTTTTGCTCTTTTTGAAAAAAATTGTAAACTTTTTTAAAAAATCAAGAAGTTTTAAGCAAAAGTAAAAAGAAAAACATTCAAAAAAAAGAACAAAACGAACAGGAAAAATGCTTCGTCATTTGTCTTATTTTTGTGAATGTTTTTAAGCTAAAAATCAAAACCTTTTTCATGAAAGACAAATTAGGCTTTGAAATAATTGATATAGACTACTCAAAAAAGATAAGTGAATGCCAAAGTGGAGAAATAGTTGACAAAAATGAAAACAAATACTTAATTATGTGCTTACCTGCATTATGTGAAAAAGAAAAAATCTTTTTTTCCGAAGCAATAGAAGAACTCAAGTACTCAAACGCAAAAATAGAAACAAAAGCGGACATTTACTTTTTCCTCAAAAACTACTGCCTTGAAAACTTGATCCTACTCAATAAAGAACAAAGAGAAAAAATTATTTACTGGCTTGAAATTGAAGCACTAAATGAAAGCATCTTAACACCACTACTTAACGACCCTGATTTTGAAGAAATAGTAATAAATGGAGCAAATAAATCAATTCTTGTTTATCACAAAACTTTTGGGTGGCTCACTACAAACATTTGTTTTACTTTAGAAGAAAAAATAAAAAATGTGTTAAACAAAATGGCGGCTCCGCTAGGAAGACAACTATCTTATCACACCCCAATAATGAATGCGGTGCTAAAAAACGGGTCAAGAATGAATGCAACAATGAATCCCGTTGCTTTTTCAGGAATAAATTGCACAATAAGAAAATTCAAGGAAAATCCTTTCACGCCAACTGACATTATAGAAACTAAAACCATTAGCACGGAAGCAATGGCTTTTTTGTGGATGTGTATGCAGACAAATTGTTCCCTATTAGTTTGCGGAAACACTGGGAGCGGAAAAACAACCACACTAAATTCGCTTTTTTGTTTTCTACCAAAAGATGAAAGAATTGTTGTAGTTGAAGAAACCCCTGAATTAGTGCTGCCCCAAACGCACAAAGTAAAACTAAACACATGCGAACAATTAGGAATAGGTTTAGACAAATTAATTGAAAACACTTTTAGAATGAGGCCTGATAGAGTAATTGTCGGTGAAATTAGATCAAAAGAAGAGTGCAAAGCATTCATTAACACAATGCTTGCAGGACAGGCAAAAGGAAGTTATGCTACTTTTCACGCAGAAAGCGCGGAAGAAGCCCTTGAAAGAATGAAAACATTCAATATTGAAGAAAGCGCTTTATCAAGCATTGACCTAATCGTGGTTCAAAAAAGAATTAATATAATTGAGCGAAAAAGCGGGAAGAGGAAAGAAGAGAGAAAAGTTACAGAAATATGTGAAGTAAAAAAAGAAAACGGAAAGATAAAAACAAACATGATTTTTGAATTTGACTTTGAAGAAAATGAATTGCGCAAAAAAAACCCACCCTCAAAAACAACTGACAAGATAAAAAAGACATTCAGGACAAACGACAAAGGAATTCAACAAATAAGAAAAACAAAAACAAAAATATTAGAGAAAATAAAAGGCCAGGCAGATTTTGCGGGATTCTTTGAAATGGCTGAAAACGCGGAACAATAAAAAAGAAAAGGTTTTTTGCATGGAAACAAGTAAAACAAATGAAAAAATTGACGACAAAGTAACCAATACAGAAACAAATAAAAAAATAAATAATGAGGAAGCAAATACTAAAATAAATGAAAGAAAGACCAAATTAAATGAAAAAAAGGCTAAACTAAAAGAAATTGCCCAAAAATCAATAATTGAAGAAATTATAAAAAAAGAAACAATTTTGCGCGAAAAAGAAATAAAAGAACACAAAAAGAAAAGCCTTTTTTATTCCCTTTTAATAACATTATTTTTGTGGCTCTGCAGCGGGCTAATCATAAGAAACATACTTATTTCCGCAGGAATATCAATTCCAATTGGAATAATTATTTTGCTTTTTCTAATTTATGCCCCAATAGCGAAAAGAAAAGCTTACTCTAAAAAAGTTGAATCGGATTTACCGGATTTTTTAACAAAAGTAATTTATGAGATAAGATCCGGTAAAAGTTTTTTACGCGCAATAGAAGATGCCTCAAAAGAAAAAGGTTTTTCAGCAAAAGAATTTGAAAAAGTGATTAATGAAATGAAGAAAGGATCTTCTTTGGCAGAAGCGCTTGAGAGAATGAACCGAAGGATCCTTTCTATCCCTATTAGAAGAGCAAACAGTAATTTATACAATATCTGGCTACACGGAACAAATGATATTGATGGACTGAAAAAACTCACTCAAGAACTTTTTCTAAAACAACGAATTGAAAGCAAAGAATTTTCAAGCAAGATGGTTGTTTATGCATTAGTATTCATCGCGATTTCTGCAATTGTCCCAGCAATGTTTCAAAGTTTCATAATTATTGGGAGTTATTTTATGAAAATAACTTTAAGTCCTATGCAGGTTTTGGCAATAATAATAGTGCTCTTCCCGCTAATTGATGTTTCTATACTTGCTTTGATTAACTCCAAAACCCCTTTATTTTTGAAACAAAATTGATTTTTATGGACGCAACAAGAACTATAACACAAATGCTTGAAACTTTTTTTAAAAAAGAAGCCCTTATTGATTTTGAGAACAAATTACTTCTTAACGAGTCAAAAATGAAAAACTTTCCTGGTTTTGTAAAAGTTAGTGTTATCGAAGGGACTTTTTTCATGACCGTTGGAATGATTTGTGGAGCAATTCTATTAAGAAGCAAACCCGAAGGATTTATTGGTTTAGGAATACTTGCCTTCATTTTGCCTTTTCTTGTAAATTATATTTTCCAAGACATTATTTTTGAGAAAAGAAAAAGGGAAAAAGAAGCGCTTTTATCTGATTTGTTATTAGAGGCAAGTGTTTTTTGCGACGAAAGTTCTTTACTAAATACATTAGATAGATTAGCAAAACAGGATTTTGGTTTGTTAAGCAAGGATTTTGCAAGAGCCCTTAATGAAATAAAAAAAGGGGCGAGTATTGATGAAGCGCTTAGCAGAATAAAAACGATGAATAAAAGCAGGGCTTACGAAAGAGCTATTGATCTGTTACTTCAAAGTTACAAAAATGGCTCGCACGTGTCGCAAGCACTAAAAGAAACAGCGGAAGACATCTTAGAAAATCAGGCAATTATGAAAGAGCGACAAGCTGTTATGATAGTTAACAAATACACTTTGTTAATTTCTTCCGCGATAATTGTTCCCGCAATTATTGGAACAATAATTTCTTTAGTGAGTGGATTAAACGTATCAGGCATAGATGAAATAGGTTTTGGGTTGAGCGGAGAAGAAAGAAATGCCCTTTTTGCGACCGCAAAAGCAGGGGCGCTAATTTACATTATTGAGTATTCTTTTTTGGCGAGTTATTTTCTCGCACTACAAGAAGGCAACAAAAAGAACTTTTTTATTTATGCAATAATTCTTTTACCAGTAGCCCTAGCTGTGTTTGTCCTGTGCCAAATTTTGTAAATGATTTTGCAAATGATTTTTGCAAAGAGCAAGGTTTTTAAGGAGCAAAAGAAATCATATTGTTGTGATTTTATGGAAAAGAAAGAAAAAGCCATGAAAATAATTGAATCAAGAAATGTTTTAATGAAAGGATGGACACTTATTGAAGGATTTCCTGACCTTGGATTAGCAGGAACAATTGGCGCAAGATATTTAGTTGAAAAATTAAAATTTGAACAAATTGGTTACATTGATTCTGATTTATTTTTACCAATAATAAGAATTGATAACGGCCTTCCTATTCACCCTGTTAGGGTTTATGGAAGCAAAAAACACAAACTTGTTGTTGTTATATCCGAGCAAATAATTGATAACAAAATGGCTCCATTTATTGCCAAAGAATTAATTGAATGGATAAAAAAGAAAGGAATTACTAGAGTTATTTCTACTTCAGGAGTCAGAATGCCTGAAGGAAAAAGTGTTTATGCTTTTGCTAGTGATGAAAAGTCAAAGAAGATAGTTAAGGACAACAAAATAGAAATGATAAACGAAGGAGTTACTTCAGGAGTAACTGCTCTACTAATGCTTTACCTAAAAGATAACAAAATTGAAGCGTTTTGTTTGTTAGGAAATGCAAGAAATAACGCTGATTATAATGCTGCGGCAGAAGTTGTGAAAGTAATATGCAATTTAACTGAGATAACCCTTGATGTTTCTCCTTTGCTTGAAGAAGCAAAAAAACTTGAAGAAGCTTTAACAAAACATTTGAAAACACTCGAAGAACAGAAACAAAATGACGGAAAGCCGGATGTTCCTGCAACCCCAATGTGCACTTAAAACATTGAATAATTAAAATGCAGGATATTTAAAACATTGAATAATTAGAATATTAAATGGTTCAAAAGCCCAAATAGAAATTTTTTTAATAAAACGCTTTTTTTCCAACTATTTTTTTCTTTTCTTTTTGTGCGTTAAAGTGAAAGATATCATTAGGAATGCGGCAATAAATAATATTAATCCTGCTGCTGTTTCTGGAAGAGAAGGAATGTTGAAACCTTGTCCTGTTTGGCTTCCTATATTAAATGTCATTGGATTTACTGGTGTTCCTACTACCCCTCCTTTACCGTCGCTTGCAAACATAGCCCCATTGTCTTTGAAAGCTTGACTTAAAGGAATTTGTAAACCATTTTCAGGATACCACAAACCAGTATTAGGGTCATACCAGAATGAACCGTTAGGACCTTGTGCTGCTCTTAGAGTTTCTTTTGGACCTTCGTTATAACTTACTTTAGGCACCCCATTTTCTGCATCAAATTTCAGTGAGTGTTGTTTACCATCAGCGGTTTCAAAATTTAGTGTTCCGTCCTCAGCTTGTTTTACTCCACCCTTAATTTCGCTATCATATAAAACCTTTCCTGAGTTTTTGTCAATTATTCTAAAATAATCCTTACAAGCCCCTGTGTCGCCATCTCTTCTTGCATAAAACTCATATATTTTTGAATCAGTAACAAATTGAGTGAAAGGACCTAAGTGATCCATTGAAGTATTAAAGTTCTTTACTCTCTGTTGTCCTAATTCATCACCTGGATAACCAATAGCTTCAAGATTTATTGCAGGAACAGGACAATCACTATTTGGGTCAATTACTGAATCTAATTTTGCATTTAGTCCTGATACTTCTTTGTTACTTAGAACTGATTCTTTGTGTTGACGTAACCAAATAATTATTTCGTTTGTTTCTTCTTTAAGAACAATTGAACCGTGTTCAAATGCCATTCCCTTAAACTTTCCTGCATCTGCACTTTGAGCTGAATCAACAATTAATCTTGACTGCCAATAACCATCAATAACAAATAATGAATTTATTCCGCCTTGTATTCGCGGACCCACTCCTTCAAGATATATCTTTCCATCAGCAGCAAATACTTTTGAATATGTTTGCGTATTTACCCCTTCTAGTTTTCCAAATACTTGTGTTAACTCATCACCAGTATATTCTATCCCTGTTTGATCCTTCACTGCTTTTCTAATACAATCAAGCACTTCAGCATTTCTTACTAAAACATCCCCGCCTGCGTGTAATTCGAAAACTGTTTCGCCAGTCATTGGCGCTCCTATTTTGTTTAGGGTAGCAGGAATAACTATTCCGGGAATTCTATTATCGCTTGGAGTGGTAGCCATTCTTGTGTGGTCAGCTTTATCTGAACCCAAAACTTCCTTACCATTAAATGACAATGTACCGTCAGCAAAATCTATTTCTAATTTATTATTTCCGTCAGTAACAACTTGTTTTCCGTCTGTCTTGTAAGCTATTGGATTTGAAGCTTCTTTATACCACAAATAAAATAATTCTTTTCCTGTTACTGTTCCTTGACTTGGAGGCAACAATTGTATATTTGCTTGTAATACTTCATCATTTTTTGCTTGTGTAGCAAAGTTTTGGAAATCTCCTTTTAATTTATCAAGCGAATCAGCTATCGGACTATCTGATTTTGCTGTAGCATCAGCTAATTTTGTGCTCAAATTTGAAACCGCTTGAGAAATGGACTCATTTGACACGGCTTCTTTTGGTTTTGCTTTACTTGCTGATGCAGGAGAAAAGAAATGAATATAATATCCATCAATGTCATCAACACAATCCTGTAATTTTCTTGTAAGCATTAATTGCTGTACTACTGTAGCTGTTATTCCTGCTCCAAAGCCCATAAAGTAACCAAGGCTTTCTCCAAACGCAAGGGTTCCTCCAACTACTCTTGAATCAGCCCAACCAAAACCAATTCCTTTTAGTGCCTGTTCGCAGGTTTCTCCCTCAACGCGAGCATCAGCAATATTTATTTGATCTCCCTTAATGTCCCCTGTTTTTCCTTGTATGTCAGCGTGATGTGCGAAAGCTATCAAAGTTGTTCCACTTTTTTGCGCAGTATCAGGGTCAACTGCTTCAACTAAAAATGCTTGAATGTTTGTAGGCATTCTTGCAGTAAAAGTAAAATAATTATCTTGCATTGTTGGAGTAGCACTACAACCGGAACAATTTTCATTATGTGAATAAAAAGCAACGTCTTGTACTGTGTCTCTTGTAATTGATTTTGAAAATGCCCCGCTTGTTTGTACCCCTTCGCCTGAACCTGATGCTCTTGTCAAATAATCATGGTACAATGGGAATTCTTCTTTTGTAAATTGGTCAGCAACAAACTTCCAAACAAATGCCGCGCTGTTAATGAATTTCATGAACAAGTCGCCTTGGTCAGACCCTTCATTAGCGTAAAAGTCAACATAAGAATCTGCATAAATTTCATCAGTGCCTGTGGTAATATCAAGAGTGCTCCAAGTGTCAGGCAACATATATCCTGATACTTGTTCAAATCCTAATCCTCTTTTTACATTCCAATAAGCTATAGGAAGCAAAGTTCCTTTCCAAATACCAACACTCCAAGGTTTTTTATAATAATCAAAAATAAAATCTTTTTCCATTCTAATTTGTTCATCGTACAAACTCCACGCTCTTCTTTGAGCAAATTCAGGATTTTCTCTTAAAGCATTTACCATATCGTCCATATTTCCAACAGCAGTATTTGGTCTTCCTACGATTCTATCTTGAGTTATTCTTTGAGCTAATTCTTGAGGAGTTAAAACAGCTTGTCTTGAAACCCCATTTTCAATAATCATTTTTGGCCCATACCCACTAACATACAAATCAACTGTTGAACCTAAACTTGGGTTTTTTTCAAGGAGCTTTATTGTAGCTTCATTTAGTTCGTAAAGTTCCCCTGTGGAAGGTAACTTTATTGAGAGGATTCCGGTCCCTGTATTTTGACCAACGTGTTTTAATAAATCATCAACAGCTACCCCTTGCTGGAAAAGTTTCCCGTCTTTTTTTATCTCGTAAAGCAAAAGGTTTCCTAAATTATCAACTTCTAAAGCATCTCCTGCCTGACTATTAATAAATCTTGACCAAGAACCATCTTCATACAGAGGGTCTAACAAAAAGTTTCTTACATTAAAGGGCTTTTCAGTCCCCATATTTACTACTCCGCCAGCAGCCCCTCCAACTCCGAAAGCTTTTTTCTTTACCACTAAATTTGACATATCAGAAAGTGATCCTGATGTTTGCAACCACGCAGGAAAATCAAGACTTGTTAATCTATCATACCAACCGATTTTGTAAGCCATTGCTCTTCCAAATTCCATTTGAGCTAATTGTTTTTCTGCCACAGTAGCGGTTGCACTTTTAGCAACAGCATCATAAGCCGCTTTTAGTCCTTGGATTTCGGAATTTTGTAAACTAAACCAAGAACGCAAGTGGTCAAGCGCTTTAAAGAAAGCCTTTTTTTCTTCAGGATTAAGTTTCATTAATACTGAATCTGATTTTAACAATTCTGTTGACAATCCACCCATTGATGAATTGAAAAGTTTTCTATCAACAAGCATTTTATCAAAAATTTGTCTCAACTGAGGATACTCTAATCTTATTTTGTTATATGCTTCAAATCTATTTGTTCCAAGCGCTTCTAAAGGGAATTTTTTCAATCTATTAGTTTGTTTTTCAAAAAAGGTCCCTGTCTTATTCCAAATACTGCTAGTGTTTTTTGCTCCACCAGCAGCTCCACCCCAACCCATTACTTTACTTGCTTTATGAAGCAAAGTAGGGCCAAAAGAAGAAACAATCATTTCTGCTGAAAACCAAGAGTTAAAATATTTGTCAAAACTTGAGTAAGTAGAAATTATGCAAGTTGCCCCTGTGCAATTAGTTGCTTTTTTTACTGTGTAGTCTCCAACAAAAAAAGAATTTTTTATTTTATCTGAAGGGCTTAAGGTGTAAGATATTAAATTATCCTGATTATTATCTAAAAAATTATTCTGCATTGATTGGTACTCTTCTTCGCTAACTCCTTGAATTTTTCTTGAAGCAGCATCTTTTAGTGATTCAAACGCATTTCCAAACCCTGCTTGTAACCCTGTTCCTGAAGTTCTATACTCTGTTCCATTCCCTTCAATTCTGCATTTGTCCTGTTCACTAGTGGGATAATCACATTTACCCACACGCAAAGTATCATCTAAAACTAACCCAATCCCAAAAGGCCCTGAAAGGGTTCGACCGTCAAACAAAGCATATTTACTAGCAGAGGTTGCCTGAGTAGGGGGGGTAACTTTTATCGCTGTTTTTCCGTCATTATCTTTTGTAACTAATTGTGTTCCATTTAAATCCATTAAATTATTTTTATCAGGAGCGGTTCCGTCACTTATTTTTTCGCCCTGAAAACCAGAATGAGCAATATCAAGAATATCCATTGCTTCTTTTGGAGTTAACTTAGAAACAGTACAACCTGTCGGACTTCCTAAAGAAGTTAAATCTGTTTGGGTTGTTGTTTCTGCTTGAGGAGTTGTTCCTATAGTTACTGGATCGGTTGTTGGAGATACTTCTTGAACAACAGTTCCTGCTTCCGTCCCTGTTTCAAAAAGAGTCGGTTCGGCAAATAATAATTTTTGAGAACTTGCTTCAAAACTATAAGCAAAAGCGGGGTTACTGAAAAAAAGAACCATCACGATTAGTGCAAAAACAAACCCCTTAGAAAATTCTTTTACCAACACACAAATCAACTCAAAAAAATAAAACTAACACAAAACTAACCCCAACAAAACTAATCCCTTAAACTAATACAAAACTAACTCTGGACCAATCCCGGCTAATCCCAGTTAATACAAAATTAACCCTATATTAATAATATATTACTGTTCCGGGAGATTAAATAATTAATGGAAGGGCTTTTACCCCGCCGTAAAAAACATAAACAAACAACCCTAATGCTGCCCAATTAAATACTAAGAGGAATAGTAACAAAAATAATGCGCATGACACACAAATCCCTATTAGTTCTTTAACAATTTTTGAGCGCTTTGATTTCTTTTGTGAATCAATAACGAAACTACCTACTAACTCAAAAAAGTACAAACCAATAGCCAATATAATTGATGCAACAACCATCCTTATTGAAGCAAAAAACAAAACAGAAAGATTATCTAAAATTGTGTACTCTACTTCCGGATCAAGCTGTACTGCAAGAGAAGCCCCTATGAAAAAGAAATACAAATAAGTAATGAAAAAGATAGCGAAAAACATAATGAAATTCAAAGCTAAACAAGAACGAGTCCAACTTAACTCGTACTGTTCAACAAGATGCTCACGAGCTTTTGAGAGGACTTTGTATAACGCAAAGCAAATAATTGTCAAAGGAATTAACAAAACTAAAAAATCTAACACAAATTGGATTGCCATTTCTAGAACCATATTGAATTAATGATAAATATTTAAGTATAAAAGCCTTTTCGGCGGGCAAAAGAGCACTAAATAAAAGCGCAAAAAACAAAAAAATGCTTGGGCAAAAAGGTATAAATACACTAAAACCAATTTATCTTAAAGATTTCAAGAGGATTAAATTTCAAAAGGATTAAATCCTAAAAGGGTTAAATTTCGAGAGGATTAAATTTCGAGAAAGTTAAATGTTAAGAGTGTTAAATATGCAAACCATTTTTTACGCGTACTTTATGTTAGGCAGTTTTTCTTTAGGCTATTCGCTTCTTAGAATAGGTTTTCCAAAAATACAAGAAGAAGACCTTTTGAAAAAAATTGTTTACAGTTATCTTTTAGGATTAATTATTTTTGGAACAGGACTAATTGCAGGAGAAACTTTAGGAATAGAAGCATTCATTGTTTTTTCTTTAGTAATGTACTTTTTTTTGGCATGTGCAATGTACATTGCAAGAATTGCAACAAAACAAACCGATTCTGCCAAACTAATAAAAGAAAAAGATAAAATTAATGTTCCTCAAAAAGCTCTTTCAAAAGAAGAAAAAGCCGCGAAAATAAACGCGGAAAATGAAGAAAAAACAAAAAAAGAAGAAAAAAAAGAGCCAATCAAGGGAGAGATTTTTAAAGTAAAAGAAAGTAATGTAATTGCTGAATTAAGAAGAAAGACAGCAAAAACAGAAGAAAGTCAAAAGACTGAAGAAAAAGAAAAAATGTTAAAAAAATTAAGGGAATATGCAAAAGATATAAACAAAAAAGGGGAAAAACAAAAAAAGCAGGAAAAAGATTTGAAAGATGAGTTAGAGGAAGAACTTATTGAACAAACTGCAGAGGAAGAATATTAGAGATGGTTATATGGCTGAGTATGTCCCACGAAGATTGAGGCGTTTTTACCGCAAAAATAATGAAGCGCCGCAAAACGAAGAACAAAGATACTCGCAAAATGTTGGACAAGATGTAGGTTCTTGGGGACTTAATGAAACAGATCAAGCCTTTAACGAAATCGAAAAAAATGATTTGGAAAAAATCCCCAGCATGAGTTATGAAGATTTAAGTATTAAAGAAAAAAACTTGAAAGATATTGCCGCATATGAAAAGAAAAATGTTGAATCATCTTTAGCTGAAAATGAGATCGAAAAGTTTAAGAGAGAAAATAAAAGGTTGCCAAGCAAACAGGAATCAGAAAAAATCGCTGAAAATCTTTATGTTCAACTAAAAGACAATCCTATTGATTATGGTGAACAAACAGCAGGATTAAGCAGAAGGGAATTAAGGAGACACGGAAGAAACCGCGGACAAGAACAAATGCTTGGCACAGCTATGCCTGGAGAAGTGCCCCAAGAGCAGGTTCAAAAAGGGGCTGAAGTTCAAAAACAAAAAGTGGCTGATATAAAATCAATTATTGAGGATGAGCCAAGAAAGAAAAAAATTGAAGCGGATGAATTTGATTTGGGTTTGAGTAGTGAAGATTCTGATGGGCTATCACTAAGTGAAGACGCTAACGATACTGAAAGCATTGATGATTTAGGGAACATGGACCTTAATTTAGGCGAAGAGATTTGCCCAAACTGTCATAAAAATACTGAAAAGATAATTTATTGTTCAAAATGCGGAGCCGCATATTGCCAATCCTGCGCAAAAAAAACAAGCGGAAATGAAGCAAAAAATGAAATAATTTGCCCTAAGTGCGGAACTAAAACAAAAATCTAAAACCCCAACGCATTTATTTACGGAGAAAATGTTTGTTGTGGGCAAGTG
>Ga0268276_1001610_pt1 | contig 21529 bp, 21 predicted proteins | sample saktaG_4_FD_190145 | JGI IMG/M metagenome (GOLD analysis project Ga0268276, IMG submission 190145) | Saline water microbial communities from Sakinaw Lake, British Columbia, Canada - sak_2010_1_5_45m | ecosystem: Environmental > Aquatic > Non-marine Saline and Alkaline > Saline ... | reverse complement strand
CTACGAAATTGACCCTTAAGCCCCCCTGTACAGGGGGTGGGGCTTAAAAAACCTTCTCTTAAGGATCAGCAAAAAGTGTCAAATATGTCATGCTATATAACAGTTAGTGGTTAGTGGTTAGTGGTTTAATTTTCTATTTATAGAGTTGATGAAGCTGTTCAATTTTTTGAACAATAATTCTATCTGTTCATTTAGCTCATTATAGCTTTGGTCAGAAATTAGTTTTCGGGAATGGGCCTGGTTGATAAATGTCCTTGTTTCATGCAAAGAACCTCTAGCATAAAATAGAAATTGCTTTTCTTCCTTGAAGTGAAATCTTCCATATCCTTCACTGATATTTGCAGCCACTGAATCAGCCGAACGGACTAATTGCTTACCAATAGTATCTTTTGAGAAATGATCCCATTTCATAACTATCCCCCATACATTTTCTCCAATCCCGATGGAGAGATTATAAATCTCCAAATTGTCAATTGTCATAATATTATGTTTTACTATGTTAATCCGAATTCTTGCAAAATATACCCGGTGGTTTCAATTTTTTTCACACCACTAACCACTAACTATTTATATTAATTTTAAAGTCTCAAAAATCACTCTGGCTTTATGAAAGAAAACTCCGGGAATCAAACCAGCAACTACCAGCAGCTCAGGGCAGAAAACATCGAACGCTTGAAAGAGCTGGCAGCTATTAACCGCACTACTCAAATCATCAGGGAAGCCAAGTCCGTCGAAGAAACGCTCCGCCAGATCTGTACGATCATATCGCCTGCCTGGCAATACCCGCAGTTCACGGCAGCACGTATTATGTTCGAGGGCAAGGAATATGCCAATATGGAGTTTAAGTCGACTAAATGGGTCCAGCGCCAGAAGTTTGAAACCATCGATAACAAGGTTGGCTACATTGAAGTTTATTACCTGCGTAAATTCCCTGACCTGGATGAAGGCCCTTTCCTGCTGGAAGAACGGCACCTGATCGAAAATCTGGCCAACATGATCACGGGATATATCAACAGCCTCCTGGCGAAAACCGTTATAAAACCCAGGACTCCCGGGGCAGGAGCCGTAACAGGGGAAGTCCCTCAGCCGGTCATTACCAGCCGGCAGTTGCTGCAACGATTTATCAATAAAACTAACCAGGACAGGGATATTTATCATGACCTGATGCCGTTCAAAGTGAAGGAGATCCTGCTTGTCGCCAATTTATACGACGCCTACAGCATTGAAAAGGAGGGACGATTTTCGGAACATGTGCTGGGGGAATACCATACGATGAATTTAACTTCGATCCCAAGGATTACGGGCGTATCGAACATTGATGAGGCTATGGAACTTTTACGCACCAGGCATTTTGACCTGATCATCATGATGATGGGAGCGGATAAGCAAACCCCCTTCGGCCTGAGCTGCGAAGTAAAACGGATTTATCCCTATATCCCTGTCTTTCTCCTGCTGAACAACAATGCCGACATTGCCCTGATCTCCGAGGAGAAAAACGCCCTGCAACATATCGATAAAGTCTTTATCTGGAATGGCGAATCTTCGGTGTTTTTTGCTATGATCAAGCATGTCGAGGATAAGATCAATGTGGAGAATGATACTGAATACGGCATGGTAAGGGTGATTTTACTGGTTGAAGATTCGGCAAAATATTATTCCCGCTATCTTCCAATGCTGTATCAAATTGTGCTGGAACAAACCAAGCGGATCATTGATGATGTCAGCACGGATGAGCTTTATAAGATTTTAAGGCTGCGGGCAAGGCCAAAGATCCTTATGGCTTCGACTTATGAAGAGGCGGTTGCGGTTATGGAAAAATTCCGGGATTATCTGCTCTGCCTGATCACCGATGTTAAATTTCAACGGGACGGTAAACCGGATGAGCACGCTGGATTAGACCTGGTTGAATTTGTGCGGAAGTCGCATAAAGACCTTCCGATCATCATTCAATCATCCGATGAAGAAAACGCCAAACTGGCCTACCAGTTGCAGTGTACCTTTATCAACAAAAACTCAGAGACCTTAAGTCAGGATTTCAGGAGTTTCATTACACACTTCCTGGGTTTTGGCAATTTTGTTTACCGGAACGAGGAGGGAGCTAAAATTGCCGAGGCGCGTTCACTCAAAGAATTTGAAAAACTGCTAAGAACTATTCCTGACGAGTCATTGCTATATCATGCCCGCAGGGACCATTTCTCGCTCTGGCTGATGGCCAGGGGTGAGATACTGGCTGCCAAGATACTCAACCCGCACAAGGTCACCGATTTCGAAAATGCTGTCACTATCCGCGAATACCTCATCGATGTTATCGGAAGGTTTCGCAATGAGCAGAACCAGGGTAAGATCATTCCTTTTGAAGAGTCGGCCCTCACAGATGAATCCAACATTGTCAGCCTGATGGATGGTTATTTGGGGGGAAAAGGACGGGGCCTTGCATTTGTCAATACACTCATTTACAATTTCGATTTTTCCCAGCAAATTCCGAATATTAAAATCCTTGCTCCTAAAACCTCAGTCATCGGAACCGAGGAATTCGAATATTTCATGGACCACAACCACCTGAGGGATTTTGTAGCCATTACCACAGACTATGAAGTGATCAAAAAGCGCTTTATGGATTCAAAGCTGACCGATACGCTGGTTAAGCGGATGAAAATCCTGCTGACGAAAATCACCAAACCAATTGCTGTCCGATCTTCAGGCTTGTTCGAGGATTCACTGATGCAGCCCTTCGCCGGCATTTTTGAGACGTACCTTCTGCCCAACTGCCATCCTGATATCAACGTACGCCTGAAGCAGGCGCTTGATGCCATCAAGCTTGTTTTCGCGTCAATTTATTCACCGGCGGCCCGTGGCTACATCGAGGCGGTTCATTACAAGATCGAGGAAGAAAAAATGGCCGTAGTGATCCAGGAAGTTGCCGGCAGGCAGTACGGGAATTATTTTTACCCGCATATCAGCGGTGTAGCCCAATCCTATAATTTTTATCCTTACGCGCACATGCAACCGGAAGAAGGTTTTGCGGTAATGGCCGTGGGGTTGGGAAAGACTGTTGTTGACGGGGAGAAAGCCTACCGTTTTTCACCTAAGTATCCTTCTACCGAGATCAGTACACCTAAAGATCAGTCGCAAAATACACAGGTTGAATTTTACGCGGTGGACCTGAATAAACAGGATATTAACCTGTTGGAAGGGGATACGGCCGGCTTAGCCAAGCTCGATGTTTACGAAGCGGAAATGCACGGAAACCTGAAACATTGCGCTTCGGTCTATGATGCCGATAACCTGGCTATCATTCCCGGGATCACCCATCCTGGACCGCGTATCATCAATTTTGCCAACATCCTCAAGTACAATTACATTCCACTGGCGCAGGCCATCGAAGTAGTGCTGGATGTGGTCAAAGAGGCTATGGGCTCGCCTGTCGAGATTGAATTTGCCGTTGACCTGACCAAGGACAAACAGAACCGGGCTTCTTTTTATCTGTTGCAAATCAAGCCCCTGATCGGCAGTGCAACGGATTATAATCTTAATATCGACAAGATACCGAAAGATAAGATCCTCCTCTATGCCGAAAAGAGCATGGGTAATGGCATCATCGAGAATATCAATGATGTCATATTTGTCGACATCGATGTATTCGATAAAGGCGAAACGGTGCAGATGACTTATGAGATCGAGAAGCTGAACAAAATGTTTGCCGCTGAGAACAAGAAATATTTACTGATTGGTCCCGGCCGCTGGGGCACACGCGACCAATGGATCGGAATACCGGTGAACTGGGCCCAGATTTCGCGTGCCCGTGTAATTATCGAAACAAGCCTCGATGGCTATCCGCTGGATGCCTCCTCGGGATCTCATTTCTTCCATAATGTCGTATCGATGAACGTGGGTTATTTCAGTATACAGCCCGAGATATCGAAGAGTTTTATCCGGTGGGATATACTGAAAAAACAAAAGGTGGTGAACCAGACGAAATATTTCCGCCATATCCGTTTCGACGAGCCGCTGACCGTCAGCATGGACGGCAAGAAACGCATCTCGGTGGTGACGTGGGGCGATTAAGACTGTAAGACGGTAGGACGGTAGGAGGTTATAGGGATAAGGATTGGCCGATTTTCGATTTTCGATTTTCGAATGAATGATAATCTAATCTGTGTAAATCCGTTGCATCCGTGTCATCCGTGTGCTATAATAAAATCAATCAATATTTAACAAATTTAGCCAAGAGAATTTCTTTATTCATCCTTATAATGAAAATATAAAACCCCGGCTTATTTTCCATCGTAAAATTATTTATCATTGTAATAGTTATTAATATATAAAAATGCCTATCGCATGTACGAACTCATGTCACTCCGCCTGAAATGCCCATTATGCGGGCATTCACTCATGGACCAGGAACAGCTTATCGACAATGTGCCCGGTATCCATCTGAATATCGAATGTCGCGGACAAAAAGGCGACATCTGGCTTAGTTCTATTTATGGGAGCTATAACTACAAGTCCACCATCGATCTGCCCAGGAACGAGATCGCTGTTTTCCACTGCCCGGAATGTCATGAGCAGATCACCTCAAAGACTGAATGCATGACCTGCGGTGCAGAGATGGCCCCGTTCTACCTCGATATGGGCGGAAAGGTGAGCATCTGCTCCCGAAGCGGCTGTAAAAACCACTTTGTCGAGTTTGAAGACCTGTCGATCGCATTGCGGAAATTTTACCAGGAATACGGCTATAATGGACAACATACACAACAACCCCGTGAAGTACGACCTCCTGATCCGGAGCAAATCAAGAGAGACGAAGCTAAAGAGATCATCGAAACTGGAACTTTCCTGCACACCTATTGCCCTTATTGCCGGAAAAGCCTGATAGATGGGGATATGTTGAAACTCAAGATCCGCAACGGCGAAGAAGGCACCCTCATTCTGAGTCCATACCTGAATGTTTTCTCTTCAAAATCAACGGTATTTCTTCCTGAAGATAGGGTAGTCGGCGATTTGAGCTGCCCGCATTGCGACCATAGCCTGATCCTTCATGATAAAACCTGCGATAAATGCGGATCGCCGGTAGCAAAGATATCCGTGGGCGCCAGGACCAAACTGATCGACTTTTTTATCTGTACGAAAAAAGGATGCAAATGGCATGGCCTCAGTGAAAACGACCTCTATGAGATCAGGCTGGAAAACAGCATGGAATGGTAAGCCCCCTGCGGGGAGTTCAAAGTTCAAAGTTCAAAGTGCAAAGTTGACTAAAATCAACACTTTATAACTTATAACTTATAACTTTAACTTTGAACTTTGAACTTTGAACTTTGAACTCAAATTGGTATGTTTCAGATAGTACGTAAGCAGGAAATGGCCAAAGGCACGATCATCAGATTCGACCTGAGCGCCCCTAAGATTGCCTCAAAGGTCAAGGCAGGGCAGTTTGTTATTGTTAGGGTGAATGAGACCGGCGAACGGATACCCCTTACGGTGGCTGATAAAGACGAATTTGCCGGCACCATCACCATAATCTTCCAGGTAGTCGGGAAGACAACAGCTTTGATGCGTTCGCTCAAAGAAGGCGACCTGATCAGGGATGTGGTCGGTCCTTTAGGCAGACCGGCTGAAGTCGAGAACATCGGCACGGTCGTCATGATCGGCGGCGGAACCGGCGTAGCTATCCTGCACCATGTTACCAAGGCTTTCAAAGAGGCCGGCAATTACGTGATCAGCATCATGGGCGCCCGCGACAAGGAGCTGATCATCCTGGAACGTGAAATGGCCCAGATCAGCGATGAGCTTGTGATCACCACAGATGACGGAAGCTATGGCGAACGCGGTTTTGTGACCGATCCGCTGAAGAAATACCTCGGTGAAAGGTACGACATTAAGCTGGTCTATGCCATCGGGCCGATCGTTATGATGAAAAACATCGTGAAACTCACCAGGCAATATAATGTCAAGACCATGGTCAGCCTGAACCCGGTCATGATCGACGGAACGGGAATGTGCGGCGGCTGCCGCGTTAAGGTCAACGACAAAACCATGTTCTGCTGCGTCGACGGCCCCGATTTCGATGGTTTCCAGGTTGATTTCGACGAACTGATCAACCGCAATTCATTGTATCTTAAAGAAGAGAAGGATTCGCTTTTGTTCTCGATACGATAGAGCTTGTTGAACCTCTACGAGGTAACTTGATTTATGGGATGTCTGTAATTCTACAATAATTAATCGCCTACGGTGAATTCCTCGTAGCAGATAAAGCAATTTCTACTTACGTGAATATCTGCTCATAATCCAAATTAAAGCACTGTAAAAAACTACACCAGGAAAAATTTCATCAATTCATCCAAATCCCAGTGCTGGTAATTTTATTATTGATTATACATTGGATAGAAAAGGACTCATCAGTCTATCTGTATTATCACCCTCAGGTCAAACCCTGGCAGAAATCCAAAAAGGCGTAATGGAAAAAGGGGAATACCATGAAATGATCAGTGATTTGGATTTGCCCACAGGAATTTACTTTGTCGTCCTTTCTCTTGATGATGTAGTTTCAGATGCCAGGAAACTGATAATAGCAAAGTGAGGATAGAAAATTCCAAATCGCTATGCTTTCATGTTTTTATTGATAACTTTATCGCATAATTTTTCAAATTATGCTCGATCTCGATGTTAAGTATTTAAAGTTTAAGACTTATTTAAACACTTACTGCCCGCACTGCCAGAACAGCTTCAACGTAGATAAAAAAAGCCATAAGCAACTGGAATACAAGGCAGTTTATAAAGGTCAGACGATCGACTTGTTTCTCAGTCCATACCTTGATGTTTTTGATGTAGAAGCATCAATCCCGCTGGAAAAAGGGGATATTCTCGAAGATTTGATCTGCCCTCAATGCCACACCAGCCTGATCAAGCAAGACATTCTATGTGGGGAGTGCGGTTCACCTGTTGCCCAGGTGACCATCTCGGCAGTCTCACGACTGATCCCGTTTTTCATTTGTACCAAATACGGTTGCGAGTGGCATGGCCTTACCAAAAAGGACGAGCGCCACATAAAGCTGAAGATTCCGCGCCAGGTTATGCCGGAGCAGGACCAGACCCTCAGGGTGCATAATCACCAGGAAGTCCCGTATGGTTATACATCTGAGTTGGCCTTACTGGAAGCAGGCCGGTGCCTGCAATGCAAAAACCCGCAATGCGTTACCGGCTGCCCGGTGAATGTCGATATCCCTGCTTTCGTGGCTATGATTTCAGAAAGCCAGTTTGATACTGCGGCAAAAAAGATCAAGGAGAGAAACGTATTCCCGGCCATATGTGGCAGGGTTTGCCCGCAGGAGAGCCAGTGTGAAGCCAAATGTATCATGGGTGTGAAAGACGATCCGGTTGCTATAGGCCGGCTCGAAAGATTCGTCGCAGATTTTGAGCGCAAAATGGACCTGATCAAAGTCCCGATTATTACAAAGAATGAGCATAAAAAAATTGCAGTGATCGGAAGCGGCCCGGGAGGCCTTACCGTTGCTGCCGACATGCGCCAGCTTGGCTACAGCGTTACGGTTTTTGAAGCCCTGCACGAACTCGGCGGTGTGTTGACTTATGGCATCCCTGAGTTCCGTCTTCCAAAAGCCATTGTCCAGTTTGAGATCGATTACCTGAAGCAGATGGGTGTCCGTTTCGAACTGAATCATGTTATAGGAAATATTTATACCATCGATGAATTGCTGGAGCATTTCGATGCGGTATTTATCGGTGTTGGCGCCGGACTGCCTGTTTTCATGGGCGTAGAAGGGGAAAGCCTTGGCAACGTATTCTCAGCAAATGAATACCTCACCCGGATGAACCTGATGAAGGCTTACCGTTTCCCGGAATACGACACACCTATGCCCAAAGGGAACAAGGTGATCGTGGTTGGAGGCGGGAACGTGGCCATGGACTGTGCCAGGACGGCCCAACGGACCGGCGCCCAGGAGGTGACTATCGTTTACCGCCGCTCCCGGCATGAACTCCCCGCCAGGGCCGAAGAAGTGCACCATGCGGAAGAAGAGGGCATCAGTTTTAAGCTACTTACCAATCCTGTTAAATATATCGGCACCGATTCCAACAAGGTGAAAGCCTTGGAATGCATCCGCATGAAGCTGGGAGATCCCGACCCATCCGGCAGAAGACGGCCGGTGCCCATCGAAGGCTCTAACTTTATCCAGGATTGCGACATGGTGATTGTGGCAGTCGGGAATGGCCCGAACCCCGTCATCTTCCAGACAACACCCGACCTGAAACGTAGCAAATGGGGATATATCGAGTACAACCCCGAGACCATGGAAACTTCTAAAGAATTTGTCTATGCCGGTGGTGACATCGTAACCGGTTCCGCTACCGTCATCCAGGCCATGGGCGCCGGCAGGACTGCTGCTAATGCAATGCATAAGAAGTTGTCGGCCATGGAGAAGAAGAAGTAGGCAGTTGGCAGTTCGCAGTTGGACAGTTGGACAGTTGGACAGTTGGACAGAAACAACCTAATGACCAATGACCAATGACTATTTAATGACTAAAAATAAGTGAGAGCAATCCAAAGAAATACCTTGAAATTGATTTGCTTTTCTTTGTTATCGTTGTACATTCTTTCACATTTCACTATTTTAGCCGGCAAACAGTCACAAACAGACAGTCTTCAGGCTGCAATCGGCGAAAACAAAACATAACATGGCCTTAATTTATAGCACAACAGGTCAATTAGATGAAGCAAAAAACCTGCTTTTGGAGTGTATGAATATCAGCCTGGAAATCGGATATAAAGAAGGCATTGCACATTCATTGCTTAGCCTGGGAAACTTTTATAAGGAATGTATACATTCAAGTTACAGATATTTCCGGAAAGAAAATCCTGACTGTTTTTAATGGCAAACAACAAGCCGGATTACATAAACTTGACCTTGAAGCCACCAACCTTACACCAGCGTTATATCTTCTTGAAATCCGGTCTGGAGATCAACAAATGGTTATGAAGATTTTAAAGGATATATTTTATTGAATTGCAGGCTGGAGAATATGTCGGGGTTCTCAAGATCCTGAAATGTAGATAATAGAATCCCTTGAACCTTGTCCGGCAAGAACAGTGAAGTATATCCAGCAGCTTCCGATAAGGAATGTTAACATTAATTGCAGCAGAAATATTTTGGTTATCATTCAGCCGACTTTGTTATATTTGTCTAAAGATAACAAACCAAAGAACAACTATTTATTTCAACTGTATTTAATCATATTGCATATTGCAATGCGGGACATAATTACCCGTGTATCCTGGAAAATATGGCTGAATTCACCAAAGACGCCGAACAATCAGATGATATTACTATCTTAGCATTGTCTTACAAATAATAAAACCTGTTAAACGGATCCTTCTGATGATGCTGAAACATGAAATATCCATCCAAAATGATCTCCGTGAACTGGGACGTCTGACTGCTTTTTTAGAAGAAGCGGCAGCGGAATGGGGCTTCAGCAATGACCTGCTTTTCCACCTGAACCTGGTGGCCGAAGAGGTGGTTTCCAATATTATACTGTACGGATTTAATAATAGCCTGGCTGAAGAGAATATACTGGTAGAACTATCATTCGGGCAGGGAGAATTGAAAATGCGTGTGACAGATCATGGCATAGAATTTAATCCGCTGAAAGTTCCCCCGCCTGATGATCTGGATAAACCAGTAAGCGAACGAAAGATTGGTGGGCTGGGTGTCTTTTTTGTACGTCAGTTGATGGACCAGGTCGAATATCACCGGATAGGTGACTGCAATGTTCTGATTCTCACTAAAAAGATTTTATAAAAAAACAGAAAATGGAATTAACTTTTGAAAAACACGGAAGTATAACGATCATCGGACTGAATGGCCGGTTGGATACCACGAATTACATTGAATTTGAAAATAAACTGCTTGAGGAGATATCACAGGGATCGTCAGTGCTGATTGAATGTACCCATCTTGTTTACATCAGCAGTTCCGGTCTGAGGGTACTGCTCCTGGCACTGAAGAAAGCAGAAAAAACCAGCTCGAAACTGGCTTTGTGCTCTTTGCAGACCGGGATCATGGAAGTTTTCAGAATATCTGCATTCGATAGTATCTTTTCCATCTATCCGTATAAACAGGACGCTTTGGAAAAACTTCAGGATCAATCAAAGTAATTATAAATCCGGTTGAGAGGTCATTGACGAGTTCATCCGATAAAATCATGTAATAACTCAAATGGTTCATCTGGTACAATTTACTGATCCGAATTCAAGGGAGATGGAAAAAGCCCTTAGGGCAATCCCAAAATGTCCCGGGACTTGTATCTTCGTTGATATCGTCAGCTCAACAGCGGTAAAATACACCACCGATATTGTCCTATGGGGCAGAAGACTGAATAATACATTCAATTTTATCTCTTTGCTGAATGATTTTCCGGAGAATATTGTCAAAGGGATTGGTGATGAAATGATGCTTTATATCCCGGATGAAGTTTTAATTAAAAAGGATACGATCAATGATTACTATTCCCTTCTTGAGGAAATTTATTCTACGATCCTGAACCTTCAACGGTTCCCTCTTCAGGATATGTTCTATCATTGTAAACTATCAATACATTATTGCACAGACGTTTATAATGTAACGTTTCTGAAGGGATTCAATGATTACTATGGCCGGGATATAGACCTGACCGCGAGATTGATGGGAAAAACCCGTGCCGACCGTCTGGTATTCAGCGAAACATTTTACAGGAAAGTGGTCAGTGAACTATGCAAGAAAGGCATTTCGAAAGATCAGACTTGCCTGAACCATGTATCGGTCAAAATGGTCGAGGAGTTTAAAGGGATTCCAAAACCAGTGCCTTATCGCTTTATTGATGTTTAAAGTAATTATAATCTGGAAAACGGCTTTCTCATCCCCTAAATCCCTCTCTCCACATTAATCAAACCAACGCTTGATAATTTCCAAAGGATGGGCTGATTTGCCTGAAGAAAATACCTCCGATATTTTTAAAAAAATCCCCTCACTTAAACCTCAAACCTTAAACCTCAACACTCTCATTTGGTCGCTTTTGCGGCAACTGTGTTTTATTTTTGTTTTTGAGTGCAGTTTTATTTTTCACTGCTCACCCTTCACTCTTCCCAGTCATTGGTCATTAGTATCTTGGAATTTTGAATTTTGAATTTGTTTGGAATTTGGAATTTTAATTTTTAATTATTCTTCTGTTTTCCAAACAATTATTATGTAAATTTGAATTTCAGGTCTACTAAACAATAATTGTACAATCATTAAAATTAAGGAGGTTATTATGGAATCACAAAACGAAAGCAAATTTGAATGTTGTCCACCATTTGAACCAAAACCATGGGACGACAAAATAGTTGTTTGGGAAAGTAAAAAATTTATAAAAGACAAAGTTTGTACGCTGTTTTATATGCCTATGAATTTTGGAAGAGTAATGAAAAGGCTCGACAAAACGGTTAAGGAAGCCGGTGCAACTATGCAGGACTATCTTTGCCTGTCAGATCATACTTCTAAATGGAATATGGATCTGTACCTGGCCGTTGATAAGGAAATACCTGGCGCTGAAAATGTAACGTTAAGTGGCAAGTTTTTCAGCAAAGTTTATGAAGGTTCTTATAATGAAACAGGGAAATGGTGTAAAGACTTTGAAACGCTAGCTAAATCAAAGGGGTTTCGCATAAAAAAGTTATTTATGTGGTACACAACCTGTCCGAAATGTGCGAAAAAGTATGGAAAGAATTATGTGGTGATCCTGGGTGAAGTCGGGTAGTTCGCAGTTCGCAGTTCCCAGTTCGCAGTTCGCAGTTCGCGATCCTCAGTCGTTTGTCCTGGAAACAACAGTTCGACAATATAACAGTTTAACAGTGAAAATTTCAATTGTAATAAACGGCACCATGGGTGATGTTCAACCCATGCTTGCATTGGCAATAGAGTTTCTTAAAAAAGGACATAAAATAGTTTTTTGTGCACCACCCGAAAATGAAGAACTTGTAAAGCGATACAATTGTCCGTTTGTGCCATTCGGTCCGAATTATAAAGAACTGTTTAAACAAAATGCCCGGATAAAAGGTGGTGCTACTGCTGCCCCTTCTCCGAAAGAAATGAAAAAAGAAACCGAAAACCAGATCAGTCTGCTTCCGGAAATCATGAAAGGTTCGGATCTGGTATTAGGTGTTGGATTTGTATTGGGTGTTCATACAGCTGCAAATATATTAAAAGTTCCTTACCGCTTTTTTGTTTTTTATCCGGTGCTCCTGGGAACAAGCAAATATGACCCGTTCCTGAACCGGTTAATGTTTGGATTTGGCAGATTAATGACGAACCTGGTGATGAAGGGGTTTATCAATAAAAAGCGGATTGAAGTTGGATTACAACCAATCAAAGATGTCTGGGGAAATTGGATGGGCGACCATGTCATAGCTGCGTGCGACAGGGAGCTGAATGCTGTCCGCGATGGTGTTTCATTTAATTTCACTCAAACCGGGTATATGCTTCTTAAATCACAAAGTGAGTTACCTGAAAATGTAGTAAAATTTTTAAATTCAGGAAAACCGCCTGTATTTATAGGGTTTGGAAGTAACCCGGTTTCACGTCCCGAAAAATTCAGCCGGGTATTCAGTGAAGTCTCGAAAGCTACAGGTCAACGCCTGGTAATTTCCAGGGGATGGGCTGATCTGCCGGAAGAAAACACTGAAGATATTTTATACGTTGACGAAGTGCCTTTTGAGTTGCTTTTTCCGCGTTTAGCTGTAATTGTTTATCATGGAGGAACAGGTACCATGGCAGCAGCGGCAAGGGCAGGGATTCCCCAGGCAGCTTTTCCCTACATGGCCGACCAGTTTGAGAATCGCAAGCAGATTGTAAAATTAGGATTAGGGCCCGATGCCTGTGATTTTAAGAAAATATCAGCAAAGGCTATTTCTTCTGCTATTAATGAATGTGTCAACAATGAGAATTATAAGAAAAAGGCACAGGAGATTTCGCAGAAACTTATAAACACAAACGGACTCGAACTGACTGTAAAACTTATTGAAGATGAATTGAAGAAATAAGTTCCCTCTTCTCCTTTTCCCCGCTTCCATGCCTCCAAGTCATTAGTCATTGGTCATTAGTATCTTGGAATTTTGAATTTTGAATTTGTTCTGAATTTGATGCTTTGGATTTCAAATTTGTTTGGTCCGCCTGCTGGCGGATAGTGCCTGGTATTTAGAACTTTTTCCTCCGACCGGGTATTTTTTTACAAATTCCGGATTAATATTAAAAACCTGGTATCATTAAACAGACAGTTCAATTAATGGATAATATCATGAAAAACAGGAAGATCGAAGTTAAAGGCAGAGAAGTTGCCTTACTGACCAGTCAATCGATGGATTATATTTCCCTTACAGACATTGCCAAACACAGAAATGAAACAGAAACATTCTCTATCATCAATAATTGGATGAGGAGCCGAAGTACGATTGAATTTATAGGTTTATGGGAAATAATTCATAACCCTGATTTTAAACCTATCGAATTCGAGAGGTTTAGAATAGAGGCTGGGAGTAATTATTTTGTGCTATCTCCTAAAAGATGGATTGAATCTACCAATGCGATTGGTATACTTTCTAAATCAGGTAGATATGGTGGCACATTTGCTCATAAAGACATTGCTTTCGAGTTTACATCGTGGATAAGTTCTGAGTTCAAACTTTATCTTATCATTGAATTCCAGCGTCTAAAAGAAGATGAAAATAGCCGTCTTCAGCTCGAATGGAACCTTCAGCGCACAATTGCAAAGATCAATTATTCTATTCATACGGATGCAATCAAAGAAAACCTGATTCCTAATGAGCTGACAGGCAGGAAATTAATTTCATTTATGCTAGTGAAGCTGATCTTCTGAATATGGCATTGTTTGGAAGGACGGCTAAAAGATGGCAAAATGAGAATCCGGATAAAGAAGGAAATATCCGCGATGCCGCGACCATTGAGCAATTGGTTGTCCTTAGTAACCTGGAAAGTATCAATGCTGTTATGATCCATCAGGGTACAGAACAAAGCGTACGCCTTCAGCAGCTTAATCGGATAGCTATCATGCAAATGAGGTCACTGCTGCAAAGCAGAAGTGTCAAGAAGTTGAAGTAAACTTCAAAGCAGTTCGCAGTTCCCAGTTCGCGGTCGGCGGTCGCCGGTCAGCAGTTCCCCTATTCTCCTCTTCCCCTCTTCTCCTCTTCCCCGCTTCCATGCCTCCATGCTTTCAATTAATTTTTGGAATCTGGAATCTATTCCTTAAATCCCTGTTAAAATAGTAAATTTGTATAAAAAGGATATGGGACACGAAGTTATTAAACTGGAACTCATCGAATGGCTTGCCAGGCTTGAAGATGATGAAACCATTCAATACATGAAAGTGGTCAAGGATTCAAAACCTGCCGACCATTCCTGGTGGGAAGATCTTACGGAATACCAGAAGCGGGCCATTGAAAAAGGACTCAAAGATATAGATGAGGGTCGGGTTACTCCTCATGAAGATGTAAAGAAAAAATATGGACTTTAAGCTAATAAAAGAAAAAAATGACACAAAGTATTTACCAGGTCCAAATAATTTTAAAAGGGTCTAAACCAAAGATTTGGAGGAGATTATTGATCCCGTCCGATTTGCTGTTGTCCGATTTCCATAAGATCATCCAGACGGCTATGGGATGGACTGATTCACATCTTCATCAATTCATAAAAAACCGGAAATTTTATTCGGTAAAGCATCCGGACGATGACTTTTGGGATGATATGGGGAATATCGACTACAAAAAAGAAAAGATACGGGTATCGGATTTATTAAAGACTGAAAAAGAAAAGATCACTTATGAGTACGATTTCGGTGATGGATGGGTACACGATATTATATTGGAGATGGTATTTCCTGCTGATCCTGAAATAAAGGTTCCTGTTTGCCTGGCTGGTGCAAGGAATTGTCCGCCGGAGGATTGCGGAGGTGTTTGGGGCTATGCTGAATTGTTGAAAATAGTAAAGCAGCCAGATCATGCAGAATATAAAAATTTTCTGGATTGGCTGGGAGAAGGTTTTGACCCTGAATATTTTGATATAAACGTGGTGAATAAACTTTTAGGGAAAAAGAAATACGGATCCTGAGAGTCTTAGAATGAAAAATCCGGATTGGGAGCAACATTATTTTTCGTATTTTTGAATGACAATATTAGCTATGAAACTAAAGATTATATTATAAGTACCATTCGAATCCATAAGAGTGCGCTCTGTGATCTGGGTATTAATAATGTTGGTTTATTTGGTTCGTACGTCAGGGAGGAGCAGTCCGAAAATAGTGATATAGATATTCTTATAGACTTTAATCCGGATAAGGAGAGTTTTGATAATTATATGGCTGTTTGCGATTATCTGGAAAGGATTTTTAAAAACGAAAAAGTTGAAATTGTCACCAAAAATGGATTAAGTCCATTTATAGGCCCAAAAATATTAGAGGAAGTCATTTATATTTAAAGATCCGGTAGAATACTTAAAGCACATTCAGAGAGACCGGCTGATTCATGATTATATGGGAATTAATTATTCGATAGTATTGGACGTCGTAAAAAACAAAATTCCGGAATTATCAAAGCAGATTGCTGAGGTGATTGAAAAAGAGCAGAATAATACGGACAGCAAATAATTCTCAGTTACCCGCTTCCCGGCATTGCTCAATGTTCAGCGTTCAATGCTCACTCGTCCATGAAGTTTAACCTCTACGAGGTATTCAGATTGAGGGGATAACGCGGCATTTACAATAATAAATCGCCTGCGGCGAATTCTGCGTAGCAGATAAAGTGTTGTAAAAGTGCAATATCCGAATCGGAAAAATTTGCTGTAGGGAATCAATTTTTGGGATTCCAGTCGTTAGTCGTTGTCAGTCATTTTCACCTTGTTACCCAGTCACCCAGTCACCTTGTCACCTTATCACCTTATCACCTTATCACCCAGTCACCCAGTCACCCAGTCACCCAGTCACCTTTTAGTTTTTTGATTTTTGAATTTATTTGGTCCGCCAGCGGGCGGATGGAATTTTTTCCCTCCCGCATGTTTTTCCAGACATTTAATTTATTACATTTGAGGTTCAGGCCAAAAGACTTCCCCCCGGGTCCATTTGAGAAGATAAGACTGTAAGACAGTAAGAAAATTGAAAATTGACAGTTGACAATTGACAATTTTTGGTTCTGCTTACAGAAACTTTAGAAGTAAGGTTTAATTATAGAAATGAATGATCCGGATTTTATAGCCTTCAATGTTGAGACCGCAACTTCTGAATTATCAAGTTTGTGCCTGGTTGGGTATTGGCATGGGTGCATGGAGGCATGGAGGCTGGGGAGCAGGAGTTTTTGGATATGATATAAAGGGTAATTGGGATGATACTTTTAGGAATTTAATTTTTATGGATTTTACAGACAAATTAAAAGCAATGAAAAAACTAAGCTTACTAATCGTTCTGATTTTCTGCTTACAAGTATCCGTATCTTCCCAATCCTGCCTTCCCGAAGGGATTTACTTCTCAAACCAATCTTCCATCAACAATTTCCAGGCCGACTATCCGGGGTGCACGGAGATTGAGGGAGATGTATCCATAAGCGGGAATAACATAACAAACCTCAATGGTCTGAATGTCCTGACTTCAATAGGAGGATCCCTTACTATTGAGGATAACCCTTCACTGGTCAGTCTTGCAGGCCTGGAAAATCTAAGCCATATCGGGGGTGATTTTAGTACTAGTTCAAACGTATCCCTGTTAAATCTCTCCGCTCTGAGTAATATTATCTTTATTGGAGGCGATATTGGGATTTCCGGCAATCCATTGGTGGCCAATCTTTCCGGATTTAATGGCCTGAACACTGCTGAAGGAGATGTGCTGATTGACAACAATTACAACATTGAAAATCTGTCCGGACTTCAAAACCTTAATAAAGTTAAGGGCAGCCTGAAGATCTCAAACAATGACCAATTATTGGATCTGTCCGGCCTGGAAAACCTGGATAGCATTTATGGAAACCTGGTCATTTTGGAAAACCCTGACTTGTTAAGCATTGAAAGCCTGAATAATTTGGTTTTTGTTGGGGCAGACCTGGAAATTTCTCACGATTATTTCTTAGAATACTTTACCGGACTTAATCATCTTGGAATTATTGGGGGTGATTTGACAATTCATCATAATAATGACATTAACAATATGAACGGATTGGATGAACTCGGCTCCATCGGAGGCAATCTTTGGATTGATTATAATGCTTCTCTGATAACTTTGTCAGGACTGGAAAATCTTACTGTAGTAGAAGGGGATGTCTGGATCACTGAGAATCATAACCTTGAAAGCCTTGGCGCGCTGGAAAACCTCGATTCCATTGATGGCAGTCTTAAAATAAACTACAATAGTTGGCTGTTTGGTTTAACCGGTTTAGAAAAAATCAACAGGATCGGAGGTGGACTGCAAATCATGGAGAGTCCTGCCTTACTCTCTTTATCCGGACTGGACAATTTATCGAGTATAGGTGGTGACCTTGATTTATATTTAAATTCCGGACTGAACGATCTTTCTGCGCTGAAAAACCTGAAGGCTATCGGAGGTATGCTAAGCATTGAATTTTCATCCTCCCTCGCCAGTCTGGCAGGCCTTGACAGTATTGATGCATCCACAATCGATGAATTGATCCTGAGGCATAATTTTTCTCTTACGGAATGCCAGGTCCAGAGCATTTGCAATTATATCTTCAATCCGACCGGTTCAATGGATATACTGGAAAATGCCACAGGTTGTAATAATTCCCAGGAAGTGTACATGGCGTGCACGGTGAATGTCCCGGAAAATGCTGATGAACAAGAGTTAAGGATCTACCCTAACCCGGCGACAGAAGTAATTTATATTTTAACTGCTGATAGCAGGAACATCAAAGATTTAACGGTTTATAACCAGGTGGGCCAAAGAGTTTTATACCAGGAGAATGTGACGAATCTTGTCGATATTTCGAAGCTTTCACGGGGCATTTATATTATTGAACTCTTAGAAGATCAAACATTGGTAAGGCGGAAATTGATTATTCAATGAAACAGGACATTTTCTCATTGCGAATTGATTTCCCTTCCACCGGGTGGGGGAAGGGTTAGGGAAGGGGGCTAAATGAATGCGGCAGATTACATAGCTTTCGATGTTGAAACAGCCACGGCGGAAACTTCTAGTCTGTGCCAGATTGGGTATGTCGGTGTTTGCAGGGGTGAAATTATTTTCCGGAAATCCCACATCGTCCAGCCGCAGCATAATGAATATTCATCATGGAATTTATGTATTCAGGGGATTGGTGCTTTGAAAACAAAGGATGAGCCATTATTTTCGGAGATCTGGGACCGTGTCCGGGAGTGTTTTACTTACAAATTACTGGTGATGTACAATGTACCTTTTATATGTCTAGATACTTGATTTCTAAACAACTTAATAAAAAAAACGTCATGAAACTTAAAATTTTAATTATTGTTTTAGCAGTATTATCTACCATTTTATCTTCTTGTAATTTAAATACGATTGAAAACGAATCAGTTTCACAAGTTACTAAGAATGATTGCGGACTCTTGGTTTTTAAAGATTCTGTGCATTATCAATCTGTATATGATTATCTTGAAACAATGGAAGAAGTGTTTGAGACCACAACTACTTCTGCAAGTTCAATTGATGAAGAAAAACCGCTTTCTGATTTCGAATTATTGAAAAACCATTTTTCGTACCGAAATCATATTAATTCCCAGGAAGATAATGCGGAAAACAATGGGATAGATTTATCTGTCAATCCAGTCTTTGAAATACTTGATGATGATGCAATCCTGCAAACTTTATTGAGTAAGGACAGAATGCTGGTAATAGAAAATACAGTTTATTTTTATTTTGATGACTGTACATTATTTAAATTCCCGGTTGGTAATTGTGACAAAAATATAGGTGAAGCACTTAATTATTTTAAAAATTATAATAATAATGTAACCAATAATATTAAGCCTGTATTCAATTTTGAAAAGATTGACATTTGTAATGATGAAGAAAATTACAAGGCAGTAGAAATAATTTGCCAGGAAATAGAACTTGAATATTGTGCCAGTGATCCTTGCAAGCCACAAATTGTAGATTTTTTCATGTCCTTTCCAGGATATTTTCAATCGATATATTATCTTACTGGTTTTAAATATCAATACTCCGTTAAAAATTCATGCAGCTAATCTACCGATATTCAGGCACTCCTCATAGAGGCTTCTGTATTTTTCGCAACTCATGTCGAGGGCTAACTTTGAAAAAATAAAATCCGTTATAAACTGATTGAAATACATAACTTTAACATCAGTCATTGAAAATGAACCCCTTTCTTCCTTTGGAACATTCAGGTAATGTAAAGCCTTTGCCAGCGACACGGTGGTCAATGAAGCATTCACGTGAAAATGAAGTTTGCTTTCGCTCCGTGCCTGACAATCTTGAAGTCCTGCAAAGTTTTTTGCATCGCGAAAAAGGAATTCAATCTGAAATCGCTGGCGATAGTATTGGAGGATCTTCTCAGGACTCAAGTTCAAATCTGTTGAGAAGAAGATCGTATGAGTTGTCCCGAATCCATGTTGGTCATAGTTCTGAATGTATACAATCCGGATCATCCGTTGAAAGCTAACACTATAAACAATGCCTGAAAAAATTTCCACATCTTCTTCTACTTCTTCAAAACAGAAACGGATTTTTCTCCGATCAATATTTTCAACATCGACCTTGTCAGCGTATTTCCTTTTACGGCCTCTGCCGGATTTCTGTTTGCCGTTAAACGGGTATCTGAGGTTGGCATCATTACGTAACCTGCCAACAATTTCAAGTGGTGATTGGGAAGTAATGGCATCGATAAACCGTTTCTTCGAAAAGAAAGCATCCACTGCCATATACCTGATGTGTAACGATTGTATTGCGGGAAGCTTATCAAGAATCACTCTGGCATAATGATCAACCAAATTCTCACCGGTTTCGGTCTTAGAAATTTTGGGTGTCTGAACAGCCTCCAAGGAGAGCGCTGTGCCGTTTTGAACATCAACTACGGCAATCGCTCCGATCTCAATACCCGGCTTAACCGCCTGATCCTTTCCGCTCCAAAAACGGCCAACATGAGCAGTTTTCTTTCCGCTTTTTGGCAAATAGGAAGGATCAAAAGCCAGAATAAGTTCACGCGAACAACTTTGTTGAATCAGATTCATATTGAACCCTGCCCAGTCAAAAGGTTTACTCATTTGGTTCCGGTAAGTCTGTTCTGTATACGAACCATACCTGGCCATGTTAATAAAGTTGTATTTGCCGCGGAGTCCCATGTAAAGGATCAAAATGTGATTAATAAATTTTTGTTTAGGTTTGGTGGTTTTGCCAATCTTTGCTATTATTGCAGTGATAAGGCTTATAGCTTTATTGAGAAGCATCTTGGTTTGTGGTTTTGGTTAACAACAAAGCAGATGCTTTTCTCTTTTGGTTTCAGCCTATCAAGCAGGTTTTTACAAACATGTCATTGTTAAATTCATTTATAAAAATTACCGGAGTATTAAAATATCAAATAGATAATAATCCTGAAGTACAATTAAATATTAATACAGCAACAATTATTAACAATAGTAATGTTGAATGTGAATGGTCGATAGGTGCAAAAGGATTCATAGTGCATGAAAACTTCCCAAATACAAATACTCATTATAGTATTAAAATGACGGGAACATTTTCTTATATTGCAGATAACCAAACACAGACTTGTGTGCAGGAAAAAACCATGGATTTATTCGTACCACCACCTGGTTGCAGTATAACTTATGTTGTAACGGTAAACGGACTAACAGTAACGATAGATGAGGTGGATAATCCTTGTAACGACCAATCCATAAGTGATGTTTTTACTTTTGATGCTTCAAATGGAAACCCGACCATTATCTCTCAGGGAAACAGGACAATAATATTACAGTATCCTTGTCAAGGTGATAAATTCGTAACAATATCGTATAATCAGGATGGCTGTGTAACGAGCAAAGATATCCATGTATATCCAATTGACCCGAATCTTTGTTGTAAAATTAATTTTAAAACTAATTGTGAGCGAACCGTTGTTTCATCTGATGGTAATTATAAAATTATTATCAAGCTGAAAGAAAGAAGTAATAAATTAGTTGCCATTGTCAGGAATTTTATAAAGGTTGGCTCCAAATTTAAAAGATCCAAAACAGTTTTTAATGGAGGAATTACAGGCCCGGTTTATTATAATAAATCTACTTGTGATTGTTATGGGACTTTCGACTTTTCTAAATCCAAAGGACCGACTTACAGGAAAAAGGTTAGAATAATATTTAAGTTTCATTCAAGCAATACTCCGGTAAATTTTTAAGCAGCTAACCTCCCGATGCTCAAACACTCGTCATATAACAGACGGATTTTTTCGCAACTCAGGTCGAGAGCTAACTTTGAAAAAATAAAATCAGTGATATAT
>Ga0268276_1001609_pt1 | contig 21551 bp, 25 predicted proteins | sample saktaG_4_FD_190145 | JGI IMG/M metagenome (GOLD analysis project Ga0268276, IMG submission 190145) | Saline water microbial communities from Sakinaw Lake, British Columbia, Canada - sak_2010_1_5_45m | ecosystem: Environmental > Aquatic > Non-marine Saline and Alkaline > Saline ... | reverse complement strand
GTAAAAATTCATCAGAATTAATGGAAAATATTGACGCAAGGAAAGGCTACAGGAAAACAGATGTCAGAGTTTTAAGAAGCAATTTTGATGCAACCCCCGCCCCCTATGTCAAAACAGACACGGATTTATTGCTTAAATGGTACCAGAAGAGCAAAAATAAACTTCATCCTCTTATTTTGGGAACAATTTTCCATCACAAATTTGAAAAAATTCATCCTTTTATGGATGGAAACGGCAGAACAGGGAGGATGCTGATGAATTATATTCTTTTAAGGAATAAATATCCACCCCTGATAATCCATAAAAAAACACGGGTAAATTATCTGGAGGTTTTGAGAAAAGCAGATAAAGGCGAGTTAACAAAAGCAGAAGAAGAGATTTATATGCCTCTAGTCAGATTTACTTCCGAAGAAATGACTGCCGGTTATTGGAATTTGTTTTTATAGTCAGCCAAAGACATCTCGGGCACTCTTTCATTAGAGCGAGGGAGGACAGGGAGAGTTTGAATGTTGTCATGATTTATGTAGAATTAAGTTTCTTTTATTCTTTTCTATCTCACAACTTCCAGCTTAATCCTATCTATATCTCTCTGTTAAAATTTCAATAGTCCTTGCCTGAATTTCATCAACTCTATCTGAAGGCACAAAACAGCAGGGTGTTTGCGATCTTGCAATGGTTATTAATCCTGGTTTAGGAAGCAGAGCAAGCGTCTCCCTAAAAAAGTCGTAATTTCCTTTCAACATTTTTTCTCTATCTTTTAATCTACTCGCAGAAATAGTATCGTTTCCATAATCATTCCAATCAGAACGATTAGCGAAAAAATCCAGATCAACATCCATCAGTGCAGGCAGACCTGCATCCTCTTCTAAACTCTCTTGTAAACGGCTTGCAAGAATCTCTTTCCTGGTGTTCCTTTTAAATAAAAGCAAACCCTCTTCTTCAAGGACAGGATTACTTCCATTTGAAAAACCATAAACGTCAATAGTTTTGTTTAGTCTTTTCGCGGGGTTTGGCTCTATAAAATAGCTTCTTGAAATCAATCCATAAAAAAAAGCAGGCACAATAAACCCCCCAACCCCAAGAATTTTAGCATATTCTTCAACATCAAATCCTTTATCCTTTCTTGTTTTCATAAATGTTTTAATTGAAGGTTTATGTTCCCCATCATCTGAATGGGCGTCCAAGTGAAACAATACAGCCTTTTTACCCGGTAAATGTTTATGCCAAAAAGAAAAATGATTATACCAAAAAGAAAATACTTCATTATGTGGATCTACTACTACTGCGGGAATGCCCGCTATTTCAATCTTTTTGGGAGGAGCATAAACTGCATATTTACGTTCTTTCTTTTCAATTTTTATTTTTGTCTCAATTCCCATTTAAGTTATCAGAACTCTTCTTACCGGGTTAATTTATTTAGAAATAAAGAGATTTTAAGGTTTTCTATCTTCTTGACAAATCTCCTTCTTCCATAAGGTCCATTAGATATCTCCTTTTAGCACCGTTGCCTCTTCTGGAATTAAGATATTCTACCCATGCTCTTCCCTCATGGGCCTTAATTTTATCTTCCCATAAACAGAATGCACCAACCTCTCTAATATCCAATTCTCTCAGAGTTGATATGTCGCCATTTTCATAAGAATATAAATTATTTACCGGGACAATTGGATAGGTACTATCCCATCTTGCAATATTTAACATATCTTCAGATAAAATTGCAAATCCCATCCCCAAAAAAGGGTCTAGTCTTCCCTTCCTTGTTTCTGTTTCTATAAATTGTCTGGCCTCTCCCGCCAAACCATCCACATGTCTCGGTTCAGTTGGTTTCAACATTCGGTATAATTTTAAAGCTAATGCTGGAGATTTAACTAAAACTAACCCTTCTGGTTTTACCCACCTTCGTGGATTTTTATAATTTGGTTGAACATTTCCAATATCTTCTAATCTCGTTCCTTCAAATATTCTTCTTGGTATTGGCTCTGTCATCTTAACTGTCTCAGAATTCGTTTCTGAGGTACGAACACCTCAAAAAATTCAGAGATTAAGGATATTTAAAATTATCTGTTCTGTGCAAAATTATAAAAACTGAATTTTACAACTAATTTTATGTTTAGAGTTTTTACAACAAAAGAGTTTGATGATAATTTTAGGAAACTTGATGAATCTTCAAAGAAAGCAGTAAGAAAAATTATGGGGCAATTAAGGGAGCAGGGGGGAGATATCGGAAAGCCTCTGCAAGTCCCTTATTTTCGGGAAAAAAGGGTAGAAGATAAAAGGGTTTATTTTCTAATTTATAAGAATTATAAGATTGTTTTGGCAATTGCAATAGGAGACAAAAAAACACAGCAAAAGACGATAAACAAGATACTTTCGGAAATCAATAACTACAAGGAAGAGATAGTAAAGAGATTAAAAGAAACTCTTTAACCCTTCCACTCTTTTATTCTTCCGTACTTGATATCTTCCAGACTATTTCTTATTTGTTTGAGTAAGTCTTCCTCAATTTTTTTAATCATAACAACATTCCCCACTTTTTCTATAACTAAAACAGAACCTTCTCCGAAGTTAAGCTCAGCTCTTATTTTACTTGGAATCACAACCTGCCCTTTTGAACTTATTCTTGTTATCTCCATGTAAGAATGTAAGAATTTACTACTTTTAAATATTTCGGTTGAAGGGCTTTTATTCCTTCCTACCTATTGAATCGCTATTTCCGGAACTTCGCTCTTTCCGCTCCTAATTACAAGATAATTTGCAATTAGAATTAATATCCCCCCAAGAATTATATTGGTTGTTAAGGGTTGGGATAAAAAGATTAATGCTAAGATTGCTGCAATTACTGGTTCTAGAAGAAGAATAATTCCTGCGCTCATTGTTGGAACCTTTTCTACCCCCTTTAAGTAAAGAAGGTGATTAAAAGTAAGGATAACTAATGCATAGAAAAATAAGATTATCCACATAATTCCTGAAAGGTTAAGGGAGAGAGAAGAGAAGGTAGAATCCTTTACAAAGATTAGTAAAATAGGATAAAATACTAAAAGGAAAAAAGAAGTAAAGACCGATTCAAGGAATTTTGTCGTAATTGGGTGATTTCCTTTTTTACTTAGATGGCTTCCAATTGTGACCCATCCAGATAAACCAAGTCCACCGATTAAAGCGATGATTACTCCCAACCAACTTCCAATCCCCCCACTCGTGAAAGGATTAACTAAGATAATCATTCCAATTAAAACAATTATGCATGCTAATATCCCATTCTTTGTAGTTTTTTCTTTCATCAAAACTTTACTAATAAAAAGAGTCCATAATGGTTGGGTGTATAATAATAAAACCACAATTGATACCGGAACACCTAAGATAACCGCGGCAAATTGTGCAAGAACGGTAATTGCCGCAACAAATCCATAAAATATCCACATTGGTTTTAGAAAGTTCTTTGGACGATATTTTTTAATAAAAACAAATGGAATAAGTATAATTAGGGAAAGTACGATGGGAAAGAGAGAGATTTGATAAAGAGATAAACCCATATTTGCAAAAATTAATCCAAGAAAAACAATAAACCCAGAAAGTATTCCGGATAATACAACAAAAAGATACTCTTTTTTCATTAGTCGAATAGGATTAGGCTTGTTTTAAGTTTTTCTATTCAATCAGAATTCTCCTTGCTTTATTTGCAATCTCTAATACATCTTCTTTTGTGTCAAGCATCTTTTCTGGAAGGTTTTCTAAAGAAAACCATCTGAATTCATCCGACTCATTATTACAATCAAAATTAAGCTTGATTTCCTGGTTTTCATCAAGTGTTGTGGTATATACAAAATGGATTGCATGAAAAATATCGGAAAGGTAGGGCGTTTCTTTAATATCTAGGAGTTTTAATCTTTCAGGGTTCAAATTAACTCCAATCTCCTCTCTTGCTTCCCTTATACAAGCATCAATTAATTTTTCTCCAAACTCTACTCTTCCTCCCACATGCCCCCAATCTGCTTTATTCTTTTCCCTTTTTTCCTTATTTCTTTTTAGGAGAAGTATTTTAGAAAAGTCTTTGTTAAAAATACACATTAATACTCCCAACCCGAATTTTCTTTCTATCATGGTTGGTTAAGAAATCGGAGAGATTTAAGGTTTTCTATTTAACTCAAAAAACATTAAATTTTTAAACATCTTTGGATTGTTTTAATTAACAAAGATGGTGAGTGAATTAGCTTCTGGATTGGTTCTTCCTGCCGTGCTTGGAGGTGTTGGTGGGCTTACTCGTGGATTTATTGGGTTGATGAAGGCTTTATCTTTGAGAAGGCGCATTTTATGGGGATATTACACAATAACGGTTTTAGTCGCTGTTGTGATTGGTGTTTTTGTTGGTTTAATTTTCAATTTTGACTGGCGTCTTTCGTTGCTTGCGGGTTACGCAGGAACCGATATTCTTGAAGGAATTTACAAAAGCTTTGCCGTGCAGAAAGTTTACGTGGGGAAAAAATGAAAATAAAAACAATTGGAAGAATACAGATTAGCTTTGGGGGGATACTGTTTTTAATATCTATTGTAGCAATTTTATCTTTAGGGACCTTTGAAAATTGGGTTTTTAATAGTTTTGTAGATGCTTCGGGGATTGCACTGGTTTCCTTTATTCCTGTATGGATTTTAGGAATTATAATAACCTTTATCTTTTCAATAATGTTCATACTTCAAGGCATGGTGAATGAAAAAAATGAAACTCTTCTCTAGAAAAACTGGAATAATATTAATGATTATTGGAATTGCAATGCAGTTTCTAAACATTTTAACTTACGGGCTTTGGCAAATTGATATCGATATCTTTGGGGCAATTGTGTTTATTATTGGGTTGGTTGTTCTTGTTGTGCGGTGGAGGAAATGAAAACCTGGCTTAAAGGAGGATTAATTGGGGTGGGAGTAGGGATTATTTCTTATTTTGCATTTTATGTTGCAATACTCTTGGGAATTGACACACTTCTTCTTGGAACCAACTTCCTGAGATTTATATATTTCTTTTTTTCTCCTGTTTGCAATATTATGGTTTGGTTAAATCTGGCTGTTGAGTTTGAAATGCCGGTGTGTTATATTTTTTATGGGTTACCCTTTAATATTATTTTTTATGCAATTGTCGGTGCATTGATAGGATTAATAATTCAAAAAAGAAGAGAGAATAAGAAATGAACATCCAATCAGTTCTTAAAAAATTCATTAAAATGTGCCGGGCAAAAGGATACTCCGACTTTGAAATAAAGAAAGCAATTCTTGATAAGGGTTATCCTCTTGCTGAAACTGAAAAAGCTTTCTTTTCGTTATCTCCAAAGAGACAATATAAGAATCAAGTTTGTTTGTTTTTAGGGAATGATTTACTCGATGTTCTGGAGAAACGTGCTAAGAAAAATATGTTCACCCTTTCTGAGCAGATTGAGGACATTTTGAGAAGAAGCTGTCTTAATCAAATGAATAAAACCCCGAAGCCGAAAATCCTTGACGATAATCTCGTGAGTATTTTTTCTCGGGAAAAGAGAAAGGGCAGGTAATTTTACGGAAAGGGAAACCTTTAAATATATTTTAATTCTGTTCTATTATATATAAAGATGGTTAGTAAAAAGGCTTTGGTGATTGGGGGAATAGTACTGGTGATAATTGTGGCTTTGGGTTATTTTCTTTTTTCTTCGCCTACGCCCCCTTGTAGTGGTTCCTCTCCCAATGAATGCAACGGCCAGTGTTGGGAGGAGTGTGATAGTGGAAGGATATTTGAGTGTGATAATTCTTCGGGGGGGTTATGCGTTATAGACACTGCCAACTGTCCGGTTGATACACCCAATAGTTGCAAGGATCAGTGCTGGGGAAAGTGTGGAGATAATCAAATATTTAAGTGTGAAACTTCTGGAGGTACCTGTGCTGCAGACCCAGATAACTGCCCGGCTAATACCCCTAATAGTTGTAATGGTGAGTGTTGGAGTTGTGCATCAGATGAAAATTTTGTATGTGATGCAGTGGTAGGCGGAACCTGTCAGAAGAAATAGTTTTTTGATTACATAGCTTTATAAACGAACTTTCAGATTAAATTATATCATTAATGTTAAAGTCTTGGACTCAAAAGGTCTTAAGGACTTGAGTTCAAGAAGAGATTTCTTGAGAATTTAATTAATACAATGAAACAGTTTGAAGAACTTGGCTTAAGCCAGGATGTTGTAAAGATACTGAAGGAGAAGGGATTTGAATCTCCTACAGAAATACAGAAGAAAACAATCCCGCTAGCTTTGGCTGGAAGGGATGTTCTTGGTGGAAGTGCAACTGGAAGCGGAAAAACTCTTGTATTTGCGGCACCGATAATTGAAAACCTTAAACAAAAAGGATATGTTCAGGCGCTGATTCTTACACCTACCCGTGAACTTGCCGAACAGGTTTCGGATGCAATAAGAGAATTCTCAAAGAAAAATCTTAAGATTGCTGCGGTTTATGGTGGGGTTGATATGGATTCTCAACTTAGAAGAATGCGGTATGCGGATGTTATTGTTGGTACTCCTGGAAGAGTAATCGACCATATGAAGAGAAGGAATTTGGATTTGGGAAAAGTTAAGATTTTGGTTTTAGATGAGTGTGATAGAATGTTTGATATGGGTTTTCATAGAGATGTTGAAATGATTATTCAACAGTGTCCAAAAATCAGACAGACAATGCTTTTTTCAGCAACAATTTCTGCAGATATAGATTATTTTTCTAAGAAATATACTACTAATCCGGTTGAAGTTTCTGTAAGCTCTTATGTTGATGATTTAAAACTTAGGCAGATATATTACGATGTTCCGGATCATCTTAAGTTTTCTTTGCTTGTTCATTTGCTTAAACAAGAAAATGCTAAGCTTGTAATGGTTTTTTGTAATACAAGAAGAAATGTTGATTTTGTTGTTGCTAATCTAGAAAAGTCTGGAATAGACGCAAAAGCAATTCATGGGGGATTAGAACAGAAAAAAAGGATAAGAGTTTTAGAGAATTTTCATGAAGGTAAAGTTGGTGTTTTGGTTTGTACGGATGTTGCTGCTCGTGGATTAGATATCAAGGGAGTGACTCATATTTACAATTATGATGCTCCGAAAGAAGCAAAGGATTATGTTCACCGAATTGGAAGAACTGCTCGTGCGGGTGAAGAAGGAGAAGCGATTAACCTTGTTGCTAGCAGAGATTACGAGAATTTTAGAAAGATTATGGATAACGAAGAATTATCAATTACTTCTGTACAAATGCCTTTGATAACTCAAGTTGAGGTTAATACTAATTTTGGAAAAAGAAGCGGAGGATTTGGAGGAAGAGGAGAAGGACGTTCTTACGGAAGAAGTTCTGGTAGAAGCTCTGGGAGTTCTTATCGTGGAGGAAGTAGAGGTTCTAGTAGCGGAGGGCGAAGCTACGGTAGAAGTTCATCTAGTTCAGGAAGAAGCTATGGAAGAAGTTCCGGAGGAAGTTATAGTCGAGGTTCATCTAGTTCGGGTAGAAGTTATTCTAGGAGTTCTAGTAGCGATAGAAGTGAAGGAAGAGGTTCTGGAAGTAGGGATAGAGGTAGAAGTTCTGGAAGTAGGGATGGAGGAAGAAGTTCTGGGAGAAGGCCTTCACGTGGCTCTTATTCTAGAGGAAGAAGATAGAATTTAAAAGGGAAGAAATTTTAATGTTATTATGACAAAGAAAAAGGCCGCAAAAAAATCTAACTGGTTACCTGCTAATAAGAGAAAGGCTGCAAGAAAGTCTAAGAGAAAATAAGAGTATAATTTAAATATCGAATTTTTCTAATTTTTTTATGAAAAATGATAAATCTGAATTGAGAAAGAACGTTTTGGGAGGAAAGATATTTATATACCCCACAGATACAATTTATGGAATTGGGTGCAATGCTTTGGATGAAGATGCTGTTGAAAGAATAAGACAGTTAAAGCAGAGGGACCTAAAACCCTTTTCTGTTATTGCTCCGAGTTTTAAATGGATAGAAGAGAATTTAATTGTTGACTGTGATTTAAATAAATATCTTCCTGGAAGATATACTCTTGTTTTAAAAAAGAAAAATCCCGGGTTTTTGAAGTGGGTTTCGCCTTTAGAAACTCTTGGGGTGAGAATTCCCAATAATGAGTTTTGTTTTAATATTCAGAAATTTCGTGTTCCTTTTATAACAACTTCTGTAAACCTTTCCGGGCAAAAACCGATAACCGAGATAGCCGAACTGACTAAGGAGATTCGGGAGAAAGTGGATTTAATTGTTGATGTTGGAAAATTAAACGGAAGTCCTTCAACTTTGGTTATTGGGGGAAAGGAGATTAAGCGATGAAAACTCCATTTTGCTCGTATTGTCTTAACGGAATTCCAAAAGGATGTAAATATTGCGTTAAGGGACAGAAACTGGTTCTTTTTATTTCTGGAATATGCAAACGAAATTGCTGGTATTGTTCTCTTTCTGAGAAAAGAAAGAATGTTGATAAAATATGGGCAAATGAGAAAGAGTGTAAGAATATTAAGGATATGATTAAAGAGGCAGAAGACAGCCGGGCGCTGGGAGCGGGAGTCACCGGAGGAGACCCTTTACTTTTTGTTGAAAGAACTCTTAAGTATGTTAAGGCTTTGCGTAAAAAGTTTGGAAAGAAGTTTCATATTCATATCTATTTCCCAACTAAGTTTATTTCTGAGAGTAATATGAAGAAATTAAGTAAGCATATTGATGAAGCGCGTATTCATCCCGAATTTTTAATTAACGGAAGAACTGAAGACATAGAAAAGATTAAACTTGCACGCAAATACTGGAGAAATCTGGGAATTGAGTTGCCTCTTCTTCCAGATAAGAAAAAAGAAATTTTGAGTTTTATTTTAAAGGTTGGGAGAGATGTTGACTTCGTTAATTTGAATGAGTTGGAACTAAGCGAGACTAATTGCAATTTGATGACTAAAAAATACAAATTAAAAGAAGGGGGTTATGTTGTTTCGGGAAGCAAGGAAGCTGGGTTGTGGATTTTGAAGGAGTTAGAGAAGAGAAAAATAAGATTAAAGATTCATTTGTGTACCGCGGATTTGAAAAATCAATTTCAGTTTAAGAATAGATTATTGAGACATAAAATTGATAAGAATGGGAGGCGGACTTCCGACGGGACTGTTGTTTATTTAAAACATAAGAATAAGATAATCTCTGAAACCTCTGCTAAGAAACTTTTGAAAAAGGGCAAAAAGGTTTTTAGAGTTGAAGAGTACCCTACCGTGGATGGGATTGAGGTTGAAAGGGAAGAAATCTAAATATAAGTATATTTATGCCGGTTAAATTTACTCTGTTTTGAGAATTTCAAAATCAAATAAAAAAAAATGAACAAGCCTACGGCTGCTAAAAGAAAGATAATCTGAGATGCTTTTTTTATTTTTGTAACTTCTTTTTTTGGGTCATATTTAAAGGACTTCATCTCTTGAACAGTGAAGTTGCCATAGCTTACGTTAATGTAAAGAGTATAATCTCCCTTTGTCAGATTTACAGGTATTTGAAAAGTTTTTTCTGATGAACCATTAATATAGAATGGTTGGGAGCCATTTAGAATAGTTTGGTTGCCTTGTTGTATTAAATAGCTTATTGTTGTGTTTTCTATGAATCGGTTGTTTGGTTCTGTTTTTAACTTAAATACTACCGAGTTATTTCCTCCTTTTACGTCGGATAATTTTATTTTGAATAATTCTAGAGTACAATTGTGATTATAACAAGTATAACCTTTTTTGCAATTGGAATTTCGTTTACAGTACCCCAAAATGGAACCTCCTCCGCCCGTGTTTCCTGTTTCTTCAGTACTTTCCTCTTCCAATAAGATGGTATAGATTCTTTCGGGGGAGGAGTTTACTAGATTATTTACTCCGTTGCCATTTGAGAACCACCTATAAGAATAAGTTCCATCGGTTAGTGTGATGGAAGCGTTATATACATCTGTGGTTAGATTTGTTGCAGTAACGTTTGTGTTATTTATATCAAGAATGACTGTTCCGTTTGTATTTGTGACGGTAACATTGAACCAAGCGGTTCCGGAATTGGTTAGGGTGGCATTATTATCCTGATAATTTACGAAAATAGGATATGATAAGTCTTCCATCACGGAGATATTTATCGTGTCTGTTTGACTTAAACTTCCAGAAGTATTTGTTGCAAATAGTTGATAGGTGTAGTTCCCATAATTCAACCCATTTGTTGCGTTTTTACTCTGGTTAATGTAAAAGGCATAATAAGTTGAGTTTATTTTTTTGAGGTTGCTTATGTAAGCTTCGTATATCTCTGAAGAAGATAAACTCCTGCTCCATATTCTTACCTCATCTATTGTTCCTGCGGTTGATGAGCCGGCAGAATTCAAGGCCTTACCATAAAGAGCGGAACTTGCTACTGCTGTTGGAAGAGTTACCGAGGTGTCGCAATCTCCATAAAGAATACCGTCTTTATAATTACAAACATGTGTTGAATTCCATGTAAGAGTTATGTGTGTCCATTCTCCCAGAGATATTGGGATTTGTGTGGGAACATTGGGGGTAGTTCCTCCCCAAACCACATTAGTTATATTTCCGGATGAACTCGCATAAATTTCTATCTCATTGTTATTGTTTGCCGTAGCTTGTTCTGTAAAGATCCACTGTGTATTTTTATGGCCATACAATTTAACCCATAAACTTATTGTGCCTGCTGACTTGTTGAGTCCTACAAGTGTGGAACTTATACTATTGTTGTATCCGAGGAGCAAGCCCTTTCCAAATTTGCCATCAAAATAGTTAGAATATGTGTGGTTTGTTATGAAAGTTTTGTTTTGCTGTCTTGAAACCCAAAAAAAAGTATCATTATAAATTTCAATATCTTGATGTCCAAATTCGGTTGCTTCTTCCATTTTCTTAACAAGGGTGAAACTAGTGCCGTCCCATAGATATTTATCAAGAGTTTCAGGAAAAGTATCATCGTGAACATTTGTGAAAAGGTAAGAATTTCCTAAACTGTCGTTATAAAAGCTAATTCCCTGGTATTTGTGATTATTTGTTCCCAGGTCTGTTCTTAATGTATAATTTGTTATATAAACCCATGAGAGATCATGTTGTGAAATTGAGGCATTTGCAGGCACTTTATCGTCATAAATTGCCCAATAACTTCCATCGTATTTATTAACCCCCTCAAGATAATCTCCTGTAAATCCAGTTATATTTTGCAACCATGTAAGGTTTGTGTCAAAAACCATAACCTTGTTGTAGGTGGCTCCGGATAATGCTCCGGTGTAACCATTAATCGCTACATACAAGTTACCCTCCATGTAAGTTATTCCAGCTGTTTCATAATCTGTATTGTTTAGTGGGTACTTTTTTGTTATTATTGTTCCGTTAAGGTATCTTTTTTCTATAGTGTTGTTGTAAGATGTACCTCCCGCGTAGGTGATATATAGATATTCTCCGTCGTAAGCTATCCCTTGTACGTATATCGAGCTTAGATTAAAAGAAGATATTAAGGCAATTCTGCTGATAGAGTTATTGAGTTCAATTGTCCCGTTGTTTTTAACAGTGCCGACATCTTTAATTAAACTTTCATTTTCTCCAAGACTGCTTACATTTTCAAAGTTCCACATGAGTATCAGTGTGGGGTCATACATACTGTAATTTGTTCCATTCCAATTAAATATAAAATTCTGTAAATCTTCGTAAATTGAAGCATTTATCTCTATAGAGGTATTTGTGGTTTGTAGCTCTGACTGGGGGGAGAAGATAGTAAATGAAGGAGCAGCATAGACTAAAAAAATAAGCAGAATTGCAAATACAAAGAGTGTTAGATATCTTCCCTCGTTTTTCATGGTTATACTCCTCTTTGTAGGTTTAAAAATATTTATAAAATGCTTCTTACTTTAGGTTTTCAAGGCGCTGCTAGTTTATCGGTAGAATACGAGCTTCCCAAAAGCCCTTTCCTCGGAAAGCCCTTGGGGAAAGAAAAACGGAAAAAGCTTGTGAGCCGGGTTCAATTCCCGGGTGGCGCATCATAGTAAATCTTAATAATACCTTTTATTTAGATATTTTATGAAAAAGAGAGGGGTTGTCTTAATTTTTGTAGTTGTTATTTTAAGTATTATAATTGTATCCGCAATCCCTCAAAATAACAATCAAAGAGTTATGGTTAAATTTAAGGAGAGAGGCGTAGGAGTTAGAGTTACGAGTTCTGAAGTTTCTATTGATGTTTCTTCTGACAAAATAAAACACAGGTTTGAGGATGGTTTTTCTGCAGTTTTATCTGAGAAAGAAATAAATAATCTTAAGAATAATCCCTCGGTTGAATCTGTTGAGCCGGTTGGAATGAGACACATTTCTCTAACCCAATCTGTTCCGCTTGTAAACGCAACCCCGACGTGGAATTTGCAGGTTGATGGTGTAAACCTAACTGGAGAGGGTGAGACTGTTTGTATTTTGGATACTGGAGCGGACTTTTTACACCCAGATTTAACCGGGAAAAATTTAACTTGTGTTATAGATTGTACTGGGGGAAGTTGTGTTGAAGATTGTTCTGTTTCGGATGATAACGGACACGGAACACACGTTGCGGGAATTGTTGGGGCAAATGGAATTCTGAAGGGGGTTGCTCCCGGAGTGGGAATAATTGCGGTAAAAGTTTGTACTGCCGATGGAGGGTGTAGGGATGATGATATCCAAGGGGGACTTGATTGGTGTATAGCTAATGCTTCAATGTTTAATATTTCTGTAATAAGTATGAGTCTTGGTTCGGGAGGAAATAGTTCATATTGCAATGCGGATACACTTGCGTCAAGAATTAATTCTGCTGTTGCAAATAATATTTCGGTTATTGTTGCTTCGGGAAATGATGGAAGCTCTACCGAGATAGAGTCTCCGGCGTGTGTTCAGAATGCTACTGCGGTTGGAATGACATATGATGCGGATGTTGGTGGGATAATATGGGGAAGTCCTGAAACTTGTAGAGACTTAACAACTTCTGCGGACCAAATTGTTTGCTCTTCAAACAGAAACTCTTTACTCGATTTGTTTGCTCCGGGGGCTTTGATAAATTCTACTTATCCGGGTTCGACTTATCTAAATACTGGAGGAACATCAATGGCAACTCCACACGTTGCCGGGGCTTTTGCAATTCTTCGTGAATTTAAGGAGAAGGAGAAAGGAATTGCTTTGACTCCTCAACAAATTCAAGATGCATTTAATACAACCGGAAAACAGATTAATGATTCTGGCTATAGCAATTTAACTTATTCTCGAATTGATATTCTCTCTGCTGTTCTTTCCTTGGATGAAAGCGCTCCAGTGGTTAGCCTTGTTTCACCTTCGGATGCCGGGGCTAGTTTTAACAATGAAGTGAACTTTACATGCAATGCGACGGATATACAACTCGCGAATTTAACGCTGATGGTTTGGAATTCTACAAACAGCTTGGTTTATGAAAACTCTTCGGATGCTTCTAGCAATTCTTTAACCATTTCGTTTAATGAAACGCTTGATGATGGAGATTATGTTTGGAATTGTTATGGAGAGGATAATATTTTAAATTCTGGCTTTGCAACATCTAATTTTTCTCTCAGTGTGGCTCATGTTTTAACAACACTGTCTTCTCCTTCAAGTATAATAACAAGCATTAATTCTACAGAACTAATTTGTAACTCTTCAACTGATTCTTCAACCCATCTTTCAAATGTTACTTTTTACCTTTGGAACTCAACGGGTGCATTAATTAATATTTCAACGGTAGATATCTCTGGAACTACAAACTCTTCGACATTTGAGTATAATATTACCGAAGAGGATACCTACTACTGGAATTGTCTGACGGTTAATAATGAGTCAACTTCTGTTTTTGCAATTTCAAACTACACAATTGTTTATGATTTGACTCCCCCCGTTGTTAGTTTGTCTAGTCCTTCTGAAGGTTATTCAACGTTCTCTACTTCGGTAAGTTTTTCTTATATCGTTACAGAAGATAACCTTGCCAATTGCAGTTTGATTGTTGACGGGAGTATAGTTCAGACGGATGACTCTCCAAGCAACTCGGAAATAAACTCGTTTTCTAAAACTCTTGCTGTTGGAAGTTACTCTTGGAAGATAAATTGCACAGATGGGGCGGGAAACGAGAGGGGTTCTCTTACGAGAAGTTTAACTATAACTTCTCCTCCTGCATCTAGTTCTCCGGGAGGGGGAGGTGGCGGAGGAGCAACTTCTACTGTTTATAGTATAACTGAAGAGCAACTACAGACAGGAGTCTCGAGAGTTTTGAAAAAAGGAGATACGATTAAATTTGGTTTAAATAATGAAAACCATTCCCTTTTTGTAAATGAAATAAATTCTTCCCGGGTTAAGATTACTATTTCAAGTAATCCGCAGACTTTTTACTTAGGAGTTAATGAAACTCAAAAAGCTGATTTAAATAATGATAATTATTATGATTTAGAGGTAAAATTAATCTCTTTAACCGCGGTTTATGCGAATGTAAGCGTTAGGGAGATAAGCGAGGAGATTCCAAAAAGATTTATCTCGGGGGAGGCAGTTTCGGATGGAGTTAATGAAAATGAGAAGGGGGCTGGAGAGAGGTTTAGCTTCAGCTTTGATTTGAAAGATTGGATTATTCTCTTTCTCGTCATTATTATAATCGCTCTTGTTTTGAGGTTTAAAAATTACCTTTTCAAGAGGGCTGAGATTGAGAGGGATAAGGCAAAGACGATTAAGAAACTTAAGAATTAACTCTCTTTATTTCTTTCTTTGCTATTACATATGCTCCGGCCGAACCAATTACCAAGGTTAAGATTAAAACTATAAGGTTGGTTGTTGAGCTATCAAATGAGATAAGGGCGGTTTTAAGAGCGTAGACTGCAAATACATAGATTATAAAGTAGAATATTAACTTAGAAAGAATTTGCCAGCCGTTCATCTCAACATCCTCTATAACCTCTCTTAGATAAACTGCAATAACAAATCCGATTACCAAGATAAATAATGCTCCGGTTATTGCGGGTACTACGATTAGTGCTTTTGTAAATACGTTTGTAAGTGCTGGAATGCCTAGTTCATTAAGTGCTAGATTAAGGAATATGATATAGACAGACCACCGAATTACTCCTATAATCAAATCAATAAAGCTACCCCTCATCTTTTGATTGAGTTCAATCTTCTTGGTTAACTTCTTGAGTCCTAAGCTTATCAATCTCCCAAGAATAACTCCCAAGACAACTATAATTATTGCAAATAGCCCCTTTATCAACAACTGATTAAAGTCAATTCCATTGACTAGCTGATAATTCAGGAGCGCATCGGTTATCTTACCCATTTTTATATTTTTTATAAGATTTTAAGGTTTTTAAGGGTTGGGATTTGCTAAAATAATCCCTTTTTTTTAGCTTTGAATTAATCCGTTTAGCAGCTTTTCTTATATTTTCCTCATTTCTTGAACGCTGTCCGGGATGGCTTCTGTATAGGATACCGCTAGTTGGAAGATGTCCTATTTTAAGCCCTTGCCCTATTGCCTGAAACCACAGGTCGTGGTCATTCATATTTTTTATTTTCTCGTCTATTTTGATTTTATTAAAAGCAGATTTTTTAATCATAAACTCCCCTCCAATCATAAGATATTTGTCTTTTTTATCAAGATGTCTACCCGGGGGGGCGTATAAATCAAATTTTTTTCTGGACTCTCTAATTAATTTCTTTCGGAAATTTTCTCTAAATGGTAGGGCCTTTCTTATTCTTTTATTTCCATCGGGGTACAGGATAGTAGCATCACAATAACTAAAATCAAGATTTTTTTTGTTCATAAATTGAGCTTGTTTTTCCAACCTATCTCTTGTAATGCTGTCGTCTCCATCAATAAAAGCGATATATTTTCCTCTTGCTTCGATTATAAACTCCTTAAAAATTTTCACCTGTCCAATATTTTTTTTTAAAGCAATTATCCTGAATCTTTTATCTTTTTTTTCAAAGTTCCTTGCTATTTTTAAGGAATTGTCTGTTGATGCATCGTCTATATAGATGAGTTCGATATTTTTTAGGCTTTGGTTTAATACAGAGGTTATTGCTTTTTTTAGGTATTTTTCATTGTTGTGGACTGCCATAATAATACTCACTTCCGGTCTTATAGAGGCAAGTATTTTATTGGTTGTTTTCTTCCAGGTATATTCTTTTGATAATTTAAAAGAATTTTTACTCATTCTTTCCCATAATCTTCTGTCTCCATAAAGCAGTTCTATTTTTTCTGCCATTTCTTTTTCTGTTTTTACAAGAAATCCATTTTTTTCATTTGTGATAATCTCATCAGAATTATTCATTATTTTATTTTTTTCTGGCTTAAAAGCTATACAAGGTAATCCAGAAGATATAGCTTCGAGCATAACCTGGGGCAATCCTTCACTATAGGAGGTCATGAGATAAATAAAAGATTTATTCATATACTCCTCTACATTGTTTCTATAACCCAATAATTTTATTCTCTTTGCATTTTTATCCCTAATCTGTTTCTCAAGATCTTTCCTTAAACTGCCTTCTCCTATCACCTTTATCTCCGTCCTTTTAAGAAAACCTGAAACCTCGATTGCTCTGTCAAGCCCTTTTCTTGGATCTAAATTTGCAACGATTAATGCAGAGTTATCTTTTTTTACCTTTCTCGGCTTAAACCTGTTGTGATTAACCCCCGGATAAATCACCTCTCCCTTGTTAATCCCATACTCTTCTGCTACTTGCCTCTTCATATTTTTTCCAAGACAAACTAAAAGATCCGCTTTCTTAATTGCCTCCTTTTCCAGTTTTACCGAAAATCTATTTTTTATAAGATAATATTGTTTTTTAAAGAATCCATGATTTTTGTTTATCATCCCGATATCTATCTTTCTTATTGAAGGAAGAACATAGACCTTTTTAGCGGATTTGTTAACATTCAAGATCGGACGAAAGTATTTGTACCACAGAACAATAACAAGATCAAATTTTTTATTTATCTTCTTTATTCCTGATTCGATTATTTCAAGGTCTTTTTTTAAATTTCTTGTTAATTTAATCCTGTAAACTTTTTTCCCTTTAATCCTCTCATATGGCTTCTGTCCCTTTTCCTGCTCACATACAATGGATATTTCATGACCGAGATTTAATAGCTCGTTTGATACATTTTCGCAGTAGGTGGGTATGCCCGCTAAACCGGGATATATAGAAGAGCATATCAAAATTTTCATTTTATAATGGCTCTGGTTCTGTTAAGATATTTAGCATCTCAGGGGTAATTTCTTTCCCTTTGAGGTTATCCTTTACTTTTTGGATTCTTTTGATTTTGGATAGCTCTCTCTTCCTTATAAATTCCAGACCCTCTTTTATTGCTCTGTCCCATATCTCTTTTCTTTCGCTCTCTGCTAGAGGTTCTTTAAGAGAGGTATTTAACATTTCTGTTTTTCCTCCAATAACAAAATCATCATAAACCTTTTTTACCCATTTAATTGCTCCCTTGCTGTTACGAGGATAGAGAATACTAAAAATTGCAACAAGAGAGTTGTAGATGAATTCTTTTTGGTCTATTCTACATCCGGTATCGTTAATGTTTCTGTTGCAGAATTCCATGGTTTTTTTTAGGGAAATATCCCCCCCCACTCTTCGGAACCAGTCATCTCCCTTAAATGTCCGGTTATTCTTAAGTCCGTAGCTTCCATGAACGCAGTGAAATTTTGGATCCGCCTGAAAATACACCAAGTAACCATTATCTATGGCCATGCAGCCAAATTCTCTTTCTGGAAATCTTTTGTAAATTGTTACCGGAAATCCCCCAATTTCGTTGAAAACTTTCTTTGAGCATAAGAAATATCCCCCGCTATTTTGTATTGTAAATGGTTTAAGTATGTGAAATTCCTCGTGTATGAACTTATTTTTATCCTCAAGATATTCTTCGGGAAAGGAAGCTTTGTTGCTTAGGTAGATTCCTTTGTAGAAATCTATCTGGCTTATCTGTTTCTTTGAGAGGGTGTTTTCCGGTATGCTTGAGCGGAGGTAGGGGGGTAGATTTATTATCCCGACGTTTACTCCCTGGGATAAAAGCCATTCGAAAGTGTATACCGCTCCGAAAGCAGCGTAAGGAGCCATTATGGAGTCATCGTCTACAAAGAAAAGATATTTCGAATTGGCATTTGTACCCGCCACGTTTATAGAAATTCCATACCCCAGATGTTTTTTGTTTTTTATATAACTTATCTTAACTCCTTTTTTTAAAGCCTCTTCTCGGAAAGAATCAACTACTTGTTTGGTCTTATCCGAACTGTGGTCATCTACAATAATCAGCTCGTTTACTGAGGGTTTCTGTAGCAGAATTGATTTAATCGCCCAGGAAAGGGGGTTAAGCTCTCTTTTAAGAGAGTTAGGACTATAGGGACTCCGGTTATAGGTAGGAATAACTACAGAAACATCTAGTTTTTCGTACGGGAGCTTAAAATTATTAAGATAATCAACGGTATAATAAGGTTTTTTAATCTCCTCTTCAAAAAGCTTTTCCGGGTTTGGTTCTTCTTTCGAAGAACTCTGTCCGTTTGCCATGTTTCCCCAAGGGCATTTTCCCTTAAAAAGCTTGCCATTTTGGGGTTTAATGTTGTTTTTTGCACGATTACAAGCTTTTAAAAACGCTGGTTCTTATGGAGTTTTAATTAAACAAGTGAGGTATAATATGGAAGAAAAAGAAACTCAAGATGCTCCTGCAGCTGAAGAGGCTAAGGAAACAAACGAGTCTTCTGAGACTCCGAAAGCACCTGAAGCTCCGGAAGAATCTACAGATGCTGAAGCTCCAAGTGATTCTACGGAATCGGATGCTGAGGATTCAACAGACGCGGAGTAAGCAGACTCAAAACTATTTCTCTTTTTTTATTTTTTTAAACAAAATTTATATATCCTCCATACAGTGATAGTTGATGGAAGGAAAGGGGATTCTTGCTTTTTTGTTTATTCTGTTAGCGGTAGGTCTTTTATCCTTTTACTGGTTCTTTCCCTTGGGAAGCAGGCAGTTTGAGGTGAATTACGGAACCACCAACTTCAGTGTTGACTCTGCTTCAAACCAGATGCAGTTTTATCCTAATATGAGATACGCAACAGACTTAATTTCATATAAAATTAATAGTGAATGTTCCCCCCAAAAAAATTCGGATATGGTTTGGGCATTTGAGATTCTTTCTGAGGAAACAATTTTAAATTTTTATCCTGTTACGCAAGGAGAGCAAATTTCAATAGATTGTCAAGATAAGAATATCGTTGAAGGAGGGTTATTTATCGCGGGAGAGGGCGGCCCTACAAATATAAGCAAGGTTGGGGAGTTTAATTTAATAAATAGTGGGAAAATACTTCTTATAAGGAGCGCTGATTGTCCTAAGCCAAACGTTGCTATACACGAGCTTTTGCATACATTGGGATTTGAGCACTCTCCTAATCCAGAGAATATTATGTATAATTTCACCTCTTGTAGTCAGGAGATTGGAACGGATATTATTAATCTTATTAATAATCTTTATTTGATACCCCCTTATCCGGATTTAGCTCTTGAGAGCATTTCCGCAAAGTTTGAAGGAAGGACATTGATGCTAAATGTAAGTGTGAGAAATAACGGGCTTGCTAGTTCACAAGATTCTGTTCTTTCTATATATACTGATACCAAAAAAATAGGCTCCGTTGATTTGACTGCAATTGAATCGGGATATGGGATACAGCTTTCATGGGAAAAAGTTCTTTTTGATACTAGTTTTAATACCATAACTCTTTCCATAATGTATGGTGGAAGTGAATTGGATAAAGACAATAACGATGTTGTGCTTGAAATAAAAAAATAAGAAATAGAAAAAATTTTTTGAACTAGTCAAAGCTCATGTCGTCAAGGTCGAGTTCTTCAAGGTCCTGCTCAAACTCGTCTTCGTCCTCAGAAATTTCGTTGAAGTTTTCTTTCATCATCTTTTTTTAATCCCATCGGGATTGAATTTGAAGAGTTTATTTAGTTTTTAAATATTTCTATAAGACAGAGGATAAGCTATTTGTTAATATTCTCTTATTTTTACCCCTTTACAAAACAGATTTCATCATGTTTTTATTATGTCTCTTAATTAATTATATATAATTCTAATAGATTAATTGTTTTTTAGAAGTAATGAGCCTTCAGTGTAAATTTTCATCTTTTAATCACAACCAAAACTTTCTTTTGATTCAGAAATTACTTTATAACTCCAGCTTGTAACTTGATATTTTCCTTCGTAAACATTCTGAAATATAAAAGTTTCTTCTTCTCTTGCGTCAATATATTTTGTTAAAGAGGAAACATCTTTTTCTCCGTAATAATTTTTAAAATAAAATTTAACTGTGAAATATCCTCCGGTGTGGGCAAGATTTTTTACATAAACATAATATCTGTCTACTTCATTTCCAAAAACTCCCTGAACTACCCGATGCTCTTTTCTCGACGAGAAAGGCAGTTCTCTTACTTCTTCCTCACAAGAATCTTTGTAATATTTATTATAATAATCATTTTCATAATCTCTTGAATTAATCTGCTCATTATTTATTACCGTATTGAAAGAATTTGAAATAATTACATTGGAGGTTGTAGTGGTATTCCTTGAAGTGTTTCCTTGCATCCCTATAACAATAAAAACTAAGATAATTAATAAAACGACTAGTGTTGCTCCGATAAGAATCTCAACAACTTTTTTATCATCAATATCCATTCATTAGCGAGGTTGTTTGGATATTTAAGTATTATTGGGTTAAATTGATACTATCCTCTTACCCTTTTCTTATTATATTCTTTCTCGTTAGACTTGGAAAAATACCGTGCTCTCTTAAACTAGAATAATGGAAAACTCCTTCTTCCGCGATAAAGGGGGATTGCGTCTCTGAATCTAATCTGTCTGCTTTATTTAGTCTTAATTGGATGTAATGCCTAAAATTCTTGTAACCTTCTTTATCTGGTTCTTCAATTTTTTCCCCAAGCATATTATACAATTTACCCGTTTCATAACCCTTTCTTGCAATTATTAAACTTTCCAGGGTCATTAAGTCTTGTCTTAATTTTCTTGCATCTTTTCGGGCATTATCGGTAATTTCTCTGATAGATTTAATCGCCTTGTCTAATCCGATTAGAGTTTCTTCTTCAACAACCAGCCGGTATAGCTCTCTTACCCTTGTGGTAAGATTGCCTAAACCAAGTTTAATTTTGCTGTCGAGATTGATAGGTTTATAATAAACCTCCCGTTCTAAATCGGTGGTGGTGGGGAGATTTATAACCGAAGTCCCCGCAAAAGCCGGTTCTACCCCCCAGCTTCTCGGGGTAATTAATTCTCTACTCACATCAAGAACATAATTGGCTATTTTATTTAACCTACTAAATAATCCCATATTAAAATTATAAAAGGTTAGTTTTTAAAATTTTGTTTTTAAAAAAGAAATCCCCGCGCCACGAACAGACAAAAAGTTGCCAAGTACACATAGAATCTTTCTTCTTTATTTAATTTTTAGAAATAATCTCTTTAACTAACTCTTCCGTATTCTCCCCTAAATTTATACGGTAAATAATGTTTCCTTTG
>Ga0268276_1001607_pt1 | contig 21578 bp, 18 predicted proteins | sample saktaG_4_FD_190145 | JGI IMG/M metagenome (GOLD analysis project Ga0268276, IMG submission 190145) | Saline water microbial communities from Sakinaw Lake, British Columbia, Canada - sak_2010_1_5_45m | ecosystem: Environmental > Aquatic > Non-marine Saline and Alkaline > Saline ... | reverse complement strand
CCGGAGCCAGAAGCAGATCTCTACTGTGGATATATGTGAGGAAATTGAAAATACCATCGAACTTATTCACTACCACCTCCGCAAGAGCAATATCCAGATAATCAGGGAGTTCGCACCCGAAGTTCCGGTGATACTCGCAGACCGCCAGCAATTACGGCAGTTGTTTTTGAACCTGTTTACGAATGCGAGCGATGCCATTGCGAAGGACGGAACGCTGACGATCAGCGTTGCGGCGCAGAGTGAAGAGAAAAAGATTCTTATCGAGATTACCGACACGGGAGTTGGAATACCACCAGAGATCCTGCCCAAAATCATGGAACCGTTTTATACTACGAAACCGGAGGGAAAGGGCACCGGGCTGGGGCTGGCCATTTGCCGGCGCATCGCGCAGGAACACCGAGGGACATTCGATATAACAAGCGAGGGGATCCCCGGAAAGGGAACAAAAGTACGGATTACCCTGTCATCATTAGAGAAGGAAAATTCAATCGGTTTAAAGGACACATGAACTGAGAACGCAGATCATGAAAAATGTAGAGCAGAAAGACTCCAATAACACAGTAGGCCGCATCATCGTCGTGGATGATGAATCCGAGCTGATGAGCGCCCTTTGCGAGATGCTGGGTGACCAGGGATATGAAACGGCAGGATTTCTGACAGGCGCCGAAGCCCTGACTGTTTTCAAGGATCAGGAATTCGATCTGCTGCTGACCGATCTGATGATGCCCGGGATGGACGGGATCGAGCTGATCCGGGCCGGTCTCGAGATCGACCCCAATCTCATCAGCATCATCATGACGGGACACGGCACGGTGCAGACCGCCGTGAAGGCGATGAAGACCGGCGCCTTCGATTACATTATGAAACCGTTCAAGCTCAACACCCTTCTGCCGCTGCTCTCACGCGCCATGCAGGTGCGCAATCTGCGGCTGGAAAATATGGAACTTAAGGAGACCGTAGCAATTCACGAACTGGGGAAGGCCATCGCCTTCTCCTCCGACCTGAATTCGATCCTGAACAAGATTGCCGATACTGCGTTTCAGCAGTGCAGCGCCGATGAGGTATCCATCATGCTGCCGACGAAGAACGGGAGAGAGCTGTACATTGCGGTTACCCGCGGAGGGAATAAGGAAACCCTCGGGGAGCGTGTGCCGATCGAGCAGGGCATTGCAGGCTGGGTAGCCCGCAACCGCGAGTCCGTCGTCTTCCGGGGAGAGGTCAATGATCCGCGCATGGCGCCGATCCGGCCGCGCAACGATATCCACACCTCCGTTTCCATGCCGATGCTGTCACAAAGCAAACTGGTCGGTGTGCTCAATGTCAACATCACAAAGAGCCACCGCAAATTAACGTTAGGACAGTTGAAGGCGCTGAACATTCTGGTGAGCATCATCTCTCCCATCCTGGAAAACACGGCGTTGTATATCCAGATCCGTAAAGCTGAGGAGAAGTACCGTTCCATCTTCGAAAACGCAATCGAGGGAATCTACCAGCGATCGCCGGACGGACGGCTCATCTCCGCCAATCCCTCTTTCGCCCACGTCTTCGGCTATAACTCCCCCGAAGACCTCATGGCGAACGTCACCGATTTTGTCCGTCAGGTCTATGTCGATCCCGACCGTGACGCCGAATTCTCCCGCCTGATCGATACAGAGGGGGAGGTCCGAAACTTTGAATACCAGGCGCGCCGCAAAGACGGCTCTCAGGTATGGATCTCGGTCAACGGGCACGCCGTTCGGGATGAAAAAGGCGTTTTGCTCTATTATGAAGAGACGAGCGAAGACATCACCGAGCGTAAGCTTTCCGAATCACGGCTGAAACTGTCCAAGGAGATCCTCGAGACGCTGAACCGGCAGAACGATGTTCAGAAACTGGTCAACGATATCCTTCACCTGTTGAAAGAAAGCACTGACTTCGAAGCCGTCGGGATCCGCCTCAAGGAGGGCGAAGATTACCCCTACTACGTGACCAAGGGTTTTCCCGACCATTTCCTGGAAACCGAGAATTACCTTTGCGCGCGCGATGCCGCCGGTGAAATTATTAGGGATTCTCAGGGAAATACATGTCTCGAAGGCAAGTGCGGTAACGTCCTGTGCGGCCGGACCGATCCTTCCCTGCCCTTTTTCACGGAAGGCGGCAGCTTCTGGACGAACAGCACGACGAAACATCTTGCCGAGACATCCGGAGAAGAGAATCAGGGCTGCATCAGAAACCGCTGCAACGCAGAGGGATACAAGTCCCTGGCGCTGATTCCGCTGCGATCGGGCAGTGAAATCATCGGTCTTTTGCAGTTGTGCGATTCGCGAAAGGATCTCTTTACGCCTGAACGTATCCGTTTTTTCGAGGGTATCGGCGCCAGCATCGGCATCGCGGTCACCCGGAGACGCTCCGTGGAGGTGCTGAGAGAGTCCGAGGAGCGCTACGCCACCCTCTTTCAGGGCGCGGCGGAAGGGATACTCATTGCTGACCTGGAGACGAAGAGGTTCATCTACGCCAACCCCTCCATCTGCCGAATGCTTGGTTACTCCGAGGAGGAGATGAAGCACCTCGGCGTCCAGGACATCCACCCGGCGGAGTCCCGAGAGCACGTGCTCGACAATTTTGATGGCCAGGCCCGCGGCGAGAAGGTCCTCTCGGTGCTCCCTTGTCAGCGAAAGGACGGCTCCGTTATCTACGCCAACATCAGCGCCAGCAGCATGGTCATCAACAAAAATCTCTGCAACGTCGGCTTCTTCTCCGACATCACCGAACGCAAACAGGCGGAGGAAGGGTTTCTCCGGGAGCGCAGTATGGTCGATCGCATTATGAAAACCAGTCCGTCGGGCATTATTGTAGTCAACCGAGACGCCCGGATCATCTTCGCCAATAAACGGGCCGAGGAAATACATGGTCTGGCCGCGGATGAAATGACCAAACTCGTTTATAACTCACCCGAGTGGCTGATCACGGACTTCGACGGAAATCCTTTCCCCATTGAGAAGCACCCTTTTGCAATGGTGATCTCCTCCGGTAGCCCCGTCTATGGGATACGGCATACCATCACTCCCCCCGACGGGCAACGCGTGTATCTTTCCGTCAACGGCGCCCCGATCTATGACGAAAAGAGCAATATCAACGAGGTAGTGTTCACCATCGACGACGTCACGGAACAGCGCCGCGGCGAAGAAAAAATCAGCGAGACAATTGAACAACTGCGGAAGAGCATTGACGATACGATCCGGGCGATGGCTATGATTGTTGAAGCAAGAGATCCGTATACCGCCGGTCACCAGGAAAAGGTCGCCAGGATAGCCGTGGCCATCGCGCAGGACATGAACCTCCCTGAAGAGCAGATCAACGGCATCCGGATGGCCGGCATGATCCACGATATAGGAAAGATGACCATCCCGGCGGACATTCTTAGTAAGCCATCCACACTGAGTCGTATAGAATTCGAACTGATAAAATCTCATCCCGAAGCCGGTTATAAAATTCTGAAAACGATAACGTTTCCTTACCCTGTCGCAAAGATCGCATACCAGCACCACGAAAGAATCGACGGCTCCGGATATCCGCAGGGGCTGAAAGGGAACGAGATTCTCATCGAGGCGCGGGTTCTCGCCGTGGCCGACGTCGTGGAAGCCATGGCATCGCACCGCCCCTATCGTCCCGCTTTAGGGATTGATGCTGCGCTGAAAGAAATAGAGGAGAATAGAGGGGTCTTATACGACAATACGGTTGTAGATGCCTGCCTGATATTATTTCGAGAAAAGGGTTTTCTAATTACGTAATTTATTGATATCAATACCATAGAGGAATCTGGTTTCAAATGATAAGCGGGCCTCACATGAAGTTCGCAAGCAGCAATTAGCAATAAAACAATAAGTTGCCGGAATATTGGCAAGTTATACAATTACCTTGATGAGATTCAAAATCCCCCGGGCATTACGCTCATCTCGGTTCGAACCCGAGCTCCGGCACCAGTAAAATAAGGGGGTCAGGCATTATGAACTGAACAGCGAGCGCGTTCCCCGCTGCTTGCGGCGGGGTTAGCGAGCGAATAAAAACAACAATCTTCCTTAACAGTCGGAGATTCTCCGCAACTTGTTGCGGGGAGATTCACTATCCTCTCTTTTTATGCCCTATTTGTGACTTGTACCCAAAGCCGTGCTATCCTATTAACAAACTAAAAACTGAACTTGCATTTGATCTCAATGTGTAGAAGAATAGATGACAACGTCAACTGAAAGGGGGCCCGGATTCATGATTTTCAATGAAGAATTTGAAACGCTGCCAAGAGAAGCATTAGAAGCCTTGCAATTAAAGAGACTACAACAGGTAATTGAACGTGTTTACCATACTGTAGGTTTCTACAGAAAAGCTTTTGACGAAGCTGGGATTATCCCGGATGACATAAAAACCCTGGACGATCTCCATCGGGTTCCATTTACTACAAAGGAAGACCTGCGAGATAATTATCCGTTCGGCCTCTTTGCGGTACCAATGAGCAATATCGTAAGGTTACATGCATCATCGGGTATTACTGGCAGGGCTACTGTTGTCGGATATACAAAGAGAGATATTGAGACCTGGTCAAAGCTCATGGCCAGATCCTTTGTTGCTGCAGGTTTGACTAAGAACGATATTGTACATAATGCTTACGGATATGGACTTTTCACCGGCGGGCTTGGAATACATTATGGCGCGGAGATGCTTGGGGCAAGCGTGATTCCTATTTCAGGTGGTAATACAAAAAGACAGATTATGATATTACAGGATTTTGGTCCCACGGTCATATGCTGTACGCCCTCTTATGCCCTCTTTCTTGCGGAACAGGGTAAAGAAATGGGAATAGATATGAGGTCATTGAAGTTGCGTGTCGGGGTTCTTGGTGCCGAACCGTGGAGTGAAAAAATGAGGCAGGAAATAGAAGACAAGTTAAATATTACAGCGCTTGATATTTATGGACTTTCCGAGATTATGGGTCCGGGGGTGGCTATGGAATGCAGAGAGGGCCATAAAGGTCTCCATATATTTGAAGATCATTTCATAGTAGAAACTATTAATCCAGTTACAGGAGAAGTTCTGCCGTCCGGTGAGGAGGGAGAGCTGGTGTTTACCACTATAACAAAGGAGGCATTTCCCTTAATCCGCTATAGAACCAGAGATATATCAAAGCTGATAATGGAACCCTGCAGGTGTGGCAGAACATATGTGAGGATGGACCGTGTGACCGGCAGGAGTGATGACATGCTCATTATACGGGGTGTCAATATATTCCCGTCCCAGATAGAAAATGTTCTTGTTGGCATAGAGGGCCTTGAACCCCACTATCAGCTCTTAGTGTACAGAGAAGATTCACTTGATGTCCTTGAGATACACGTAGAGGTGAGTGAAGAGGTTCTTTCCGATTCAGACGAGGTAAGGGTGCTTCAAAAGATTGAACGGCGTATTTCAAGAGACATAAAAGACTACCTGGGCGTGTCGGCAAGGATAAAACTGGTGGAACCAAAAACCCTGCAGCGCTTTGAGGGTAAGGCCAGTCGCGTAATAGACAAAAGAAATATTTAAAGTTCTCTTTAGTAAGGAGGCAGTCATATGAAGGTGGAACAGATATCCATATTTCTGGAGAACAGGCCCGGGGGTCTTGAAAGAGCAACAAGGGTATTAAGGGATGCTGACATAAACATCAGAACATTGTTTCTTGCTGATACAACGGACTTTGGCATTCTTAGACTTATTGTTAATGATGTGGCTACCGCAAAGAAAGTACTAAAAGAAAATGGCTTTTCTGTTGGCCGCACAACTGTGGTAGCGGTAGAGGTGCCCGACCGTCCGGGTGGCTTGCACGGTATCCTTGAGGTACTCTCAAAAAGTGGCATAACGGTAGAATATATGTATGCATTTGTGGAAAGAAGCGGACAGAATGCGGTTATGATTTTCAGGTTCGATTCTACCGATGCAGCAATTGAAGTTCTATTGAAAAACGGTGTTACGGTGTTGCCGGGCGAAAAGGTTTATAGTCTTTAATCCTCGGTCAGCTTGAGAAGATCGATTAAAAAAAGATTTTCTTGAACTTCTAAAAAAAAGGATATATAGGTTCGCTGAGTTTCATGTAGGCAAATAAAAAAGGAGGTCTTGAATTAATGGCCACAATGTTAAAGGATACACTAAAAACGATAGAAAAATACAAAAACTCCAGCCCCCATTATGAGGAACTACTGGATATACTGGAAGAGATATTGATCCTGCGGGAAGAATATCGACACAACATGAACGAGAGTATCTTCCCAATAGATAAAAAGCTTATAGAAAAAAAACTTTCCGGTGGATTGACACTGGTTGATTTTTCGGGTGGAAAGTTTAATTTAGCCGAACCTAAAAAATACTTCCTGGCACTCCTGAAAATAGCGGAAAAGCAAACCCCCGACGAAACCAGAGAATTCGCCCAAAAAGTTAAAAATGGTACCACTGATTATGAAAATTTGATTCGCGATTCTTTTGCAATCTCCAATGATGAAGAGATCTCAAAAGAACTGGATGATGAATCCCTTGATTTAGTAGAATTGTTTCTGGAAGAAAGCCTGAGGCCTGCTCTTGAAATCCTTGCAGAAAAGTACGGTAAAATCATCGGGGAATCGGAATGGTCTGAGGGGTACTGTCCCATATGCGGCAAGGAACCCAAGATAGGAACATTAAGAGGAGAAGGGGGCCAAAGATTCCTTTTCTGCAACCAGTGCGGACTCGAATGGAACTACATGCGCATTAAATGCCCATTCTGCGGTAACGAAGAACAGCAAACGTTAGCCTACTTTACCGTTGAAGATGATGAGAAATATCGAGTCGATGTATGTAATGTTTGTAAAAGGTACATCAAAACAGTGGACTTTAGAAACATAAAAGAAGAACCCAACCTTGACGTTGAAACCATCGCTACATTACACCTTGATATGTTGGCCAATGAAGAAGGTTATATGTAACTTTTAAGCATTCAGCTATCAGTCATCAGTGTCCGGTCAAAATAAAGGGTTATGCAAAGAACTGTTTTTATCTTGCTGATGGCTGACAGCCGACAACTAACTGCTTGCCAATGAATGATAATGACATTGTTAAGGTAGTCAATGTCCTGAAAAAAGAGTTGGAAATCTTTGAACCTCCTATTGTATCATCACTGGCAGTGGAAACTCGCAGTCCCTTTCAAATCCTCATTTCAACACTGCTGAGTCTGAGGACGAAGGATGAAATAACAGCAGTTGCCTGTAAAAATCTTTTCGCCCTGGCTGTCACTCCGGAGAAAATGCTGAAAATCTCCCAGGAAAAAATTATCAGAGCAATTTACCCTGTCGGTTTTTACAGAAACAAGGCTAAGACCATACTCTATATCTGTCGGGAGTTGATTGACAAATATGAATCGAAAGTTCCTGATACCGCTGAAAAGTTGCTTGCCCTGAATGGGGTGGGAAGGAAAACCGCCAACCTTGTAGCAGCTCTTGGATATAACAGAAAAGAGATATGCGTGGACACACATGTTCACAGGATTTCAAACCGCCTCGGTTACGTCAAAACAGGAACACCTGAAAAAACCGAATATGCACTCAAAGAAAAACTCCCGCAAAAATACTGGTCCATTTATAATGCCCTCATGGTGACCTTTGGCAAAAATATCTGTCGCCCCGTATCTCCATTCTGCAGCAAGTGTCCTGTCTCAATGCAATGTGACAGGGTGGGCATAGTCAAAAGCCGATAGAGATGAATTAATGCAGATAGCTAATATATATATAGCCTTTGTTGTCTTGATAGTTTCTTTCACTGTTCTGGCCAAGACAGCGGACTGGCTCGTGGAAGGGGCCGTCGGCCTGTCCTGTATACTGCGTTTGCCTAAAATCCTTATCGGGATAATTGTTGTCGGAGTCGCCACGACCGCACCTGAATTGATGGTATCGACAATCTCTGCATTTCTTGGAAAACCGGAAATCGCACTGGGGAATGCCATAGGATCGGTTATTTGTGATGATGGTCTTGCACTATCACTGGCTGTACTCATTTCACTAAGCCCAATACTGATAACAAGAAATATTTTCAAAATTACTGCGATCTTTCTCATTGTTGTTGATATTGTTGCCTACGCCCTGTGCTGGGATGGAACACTCAACCGAGGGGAAGGGCTGTTATTAGTGGGCATGTTTGCCGTCTATGCCATTGTCATGATTTTCATCAACGGACATAAAAAAGAAGCTGTCTTACGCAAGAAAGATGTAGCAAATTCAAAAATATTTCTCATGTTTTGCTTTGGTTTGATTGGCATATTTGTGGCGAGTCGTTTTATTGTTTCATCGGCGGTTTTTATTGCCAATTACTTTAATGTTTCAGAGGCGGTTATAGCTCTTGGAATGGTTGCATTTGGTACCTCGATTCCGGAACTTGCAACATGCATTGCCGCAGCTCGCAAGGGTGAGGGAGGGATTGCGGTAGGTAACATTCTTGGAGCGGACATATTGAACGTTTGCTGGGTTGCAGGTGTCTCGGCAATTGTTAATCCACTTACAGTGGGAACAAAAATGACTCACTTCATGTTTCCGGCCATGCTGGTTATAGTGTTTGTTATGCTCGGATTGATGAAAATTAATTACAGGTTGGAAAGGTGGAAGGGAGGCGTACTCTTCGTCATGTATATATTATTCTTATTATCAATGATTATATTCTTCCCGCCACAGACGGTGTGAGTTGTAATATGGGGAGATGGTTGGTTGTGCAAAACTCCGGAATAGTGCATGGTTACCGTAAATACATAAGTATTGTAATTTCTTGCACATCATTTATCATTTTTACAGTTGTTTTACCTCTCTATGCCGATATCTTTATTTATACCGACAAGGCGGGATGTGTTCATCTTACTAACATACCAACATCATCTAAATATCGACTATATCTAAAGGAAAGACCAGTAAAACCTTCAAGGTCATATTCGACAGACAGGTTTGATAATTATATAAAAGAAGCGTCAAAGAGGTATAGAGTTGCCTTTCCGTTGCTGAAAGCTATGGTGAAAGTTGAGTCGGATTTTAACCCACTTGCTGTTTCAAAAATGGGAGCGAGGGGACTTATGCAGATAATGCCCCAGAATTTCAAGACCCTTCGAATTAAGGATCCCTTTAATCCCCGGGAAAATATTATGGGGGGTGCATGCTATTTTAAACAGTTATTGAATCGTTTTGATGGCAAAATTAAGCTGGCACTGGCAGCTTATCATGCTGGCCCGAATAATGTTGACCGCTATAAAAGGATCCCTCCTTTTAAGGAAACAGAAGATTATGTAAGAAGGGTTATGAAATATTATTACGCTGCAACTACTCAGGTACCCCTTACCCATTAAACGACAGTATTGTTATAGTGTACGCAAGTCGGACTGCTTGCTTAATAAAGGTTATCATGTCACTGTAGTGGGAAAGGATTCATTGCAGGGATGCAGTTCACGGTGGGAAGTTCCTTGGGAGATCCATCCTTTTCCAACTAACTTTCCGAGATGTTCAATATCGGTTTGTCATATACGATTTTTTAACTCCATATATTTAACCTCTTGTTTTATCTAAAATTATTTAAGTTGAAAACCCCTTTTTGTTATCTCTTGATCCTGAGCCAGTCCGCTCTTATCGCTATATTGAAATCGTTTACAGGTGCAGGGGGTTTTGCATAAAGTTTCGCCATCTCCTGAGCCAGTCTGCTCTTATCGCCGTTTGCCTTTAAGTCCTCCAGAGCTGTCCTGATAGCCAGCTCCACAATAAGAGCCTTGGGGACCTCACTCCTGTTATTCTTTGCCAGTTTCCTGAGCCTGTCCCAGGCCTCTTCCAAATCATTCATAGCAGGATAAGATAGATAAAAAGCGACCTTTTTAATATCTTCCGGCATTATGGTTTTACCCGACTTTCTGGTAGGCTTACTCAGTGTTTTACCATTATCCTTTACTCTTTTCTTTGCCTTAGGCTTATCTCCCAAGACAGCTGCCAAAATATCTGGAGTTTTTTTTCTACTTGTCATGCCATATCCTCTCCGTAAGCTTTTTATAGTCCTCTGCCCCCGTAGAATTAGGAGCATACTCATATATTGTCTGTCCGTAGCCAGGAGCCTCTGAGAGTCTCACATTGTATCGTATTGGAGAGCAGAGCTGTTTTTTATAGTAGGTCTGGAGCTGTCTAAGTATCTCTGATGACTTTCTGACTCTGCCATCCATAAAAGTAGGCAGGATATACCTGAGCATGAGCTTTTTATTGTATTTCTGTATCTCTGCCATGTTTTCAATAAAGCTCAGGAGTCCTTTGAGCGTTAGGAGCTCCAAAGAGACTGGGACCAGTACCTCCTGCGCGTAAAACAAGACATTGACAGTCAAAGAATCCCATCCAGGAGCGGTATCAAGAATGATATAGTCGTATTTCCCGTCCAGGGAGTAAAGGGCCTCCTTAAGAGCGTTTTCTCCTCCATAGTCCTTTCTGGATATCATTCTCTTTACACCGGCCAAGGTTCTGCCTCCAGCCATGAGCCATAAATTATCCCTGGCTTGGACCATGGCCTCCATCGGCTTGAGTTCTCCTGACACCACTTCTGCCAGTCCTGCCTCTGGAGAGAGGCCCAACATGGTGCCAGCCTGATCTTGAGTGTCGGTCTCTATGAGGATCACCCTTGAGCCGGTCATGGCCAGACCTGCGGATAGATTGACGGCTGTAGTCGTTTTTCCTACACCACCTTTACTTATACATACTGCTATTTTTCTCATCTATTACTCCATGACGATAGTATCCTGTGAGATTGGGTGTGGGAAATACCAGCATCTTTCAGGTTTTCATTACGCAAGCTTGATTCCACAAATCCTGTAGCTTAGTTTCATATTTTTATAATTGCATAATGTTGCATTTCTTTCAAGGTATGTGTGTGTGGCTTTAATGCTTATCGTTAAATTTTTCCCGCTTGACATGCAGGGTCTGTTTCCTTATACTTTTTGAAAATGTAGGTACCTTTAGTTGTTTTGTCCTCATTTGTTACCGGCAATTTTTTGGGAGGATGGTTAAAGTAGAAAGATAATGAGTAGCAACATTGAGTATAAGAAAAACGCCCCCAGTTTTATTTATGAAATATTATATGGAAAACCCAAGTATATTCGAGGGAGGACAGCCGAACACCGGCAGAAAATCTGGAATGGATATTCTGTTGATGAGAATATTCCAACCAGGGCTTTAGATGAATTGAACAGGATAAAGGAAATTGAACTGCGGTCATCCTGTGAAGGCTCTGGACCGGAGAAGACTACTTATTTAATTTTCAGATTTAGGGACCAGCTAAATCCGGAAGAAATCAAAATATTTGTGCAAGGTATGAACGCAATTGAAGATATAAAATGTGGTACTGATATCGGGAATATGGGTTTTTACAGAGTTGGAGTAACAACACCTTTATGGTATGAAAAGGATAAGGAACATTTTGTCAAATGGTGGTTAGAGTTACCTACTAAAATACAAATTGTATTGGCAACTACTAAGGTTTTGGCATCTGAGCTTGCAGATTTTTCTTGACTGGTTCCGAGAAGCCTGGATGATGATTTTCATCCTAAGTCTGAGCGCCTCTGAATATCGCACATCGAGTAACGATCACGAAAATTCACATGAAAAAACGCAAAACACTCTAAAAAATTGTTCCCCGCTTTCATGAATATAGATCGAGTCGTTAGTATTGAATGCACTTTCATTTTTTAATAAGGATTGTTTATGAATCAATCCATCCACTTATTAAATTTGATCAGCAAAGAAAAACTGGATGAGATCCTGCGTGTTTTCACTGAAGTAACTGATATTGCATCCATTATTTCCGATGCAGATGGCAGGCCCATCACAGAACCACATAATTTCAAAAACCTTTGCCAGAATTATTGCCGGTCTACAGAAAAAGGAAGGCAGAAGTGTTATGAAAGTGACTGTTATGGGGGAAGGGAATCTGCGAGATTAAAAAAATGCGTAGTGTATGACTGTTTAAATGCTGGACTGCTTGATGCCGCATCGCCGATCATTGTGGGAGAAAATCATCTGGGCAACATCTTATGTGGTCAGTTTCTGGAAAAACCCATAAGAGAAGAAGTTGCGATTCAGCGGGCCCGCGCCATTGAAATAACCGACATAGAAGGTTACTTGGAAGAACTGGGAAATATACCCATAATCAGCTGTGAGCGATTTCGCATCATTATCAATTTTATGGAAGTGATTACCCATACAATCAGTGAATTGGCATTAGAAAAATATATTTCGTACAGGAATTCCCAGCGTTATGTGAACAAACTTATCAATAGCGTTTCCGATTGTATAATCTCCATGGACGTCAATGGAAAGATCTTCACGGCTAATAAAGCCGGCGTTGCTATGTTTGGGTATGAAGCAGAAAAACTTATCGAACAACCTATGTTTTCGCTTTTTTCAGATGCAGCATCAATCGGTGCCTGCAAAGAGCGGGTGGACTCAGGATTGAAAGGGAAAGGACACGATGAACTGAGCGCTGTTAATGCGGACGGAAAAGAATTTCCTGTACAGGTTTCTCTGTCAAAAATCTTCGATGAAGCCAACGAACACTCCGGTTATGTGGCTGTATTGCGCGACATTTCTGAAGAAAAGAGAATAGAACGCATGAAAGAGGACCTTTTCGGCATGTTAACGCACGATATGGGGAATCCCATCTTATCTATAAAGAAGGCCATACAACTTCTGTTAGATGGAACTTTGGGTCCTTTGAACAAGAACCAAACGGACATTATGCGCCTGTCTCTGGGGAGCAGCCAGCAGCTCTTGGGTATGGTAACAGATATTCTGGATATTTACCGCAGTGAAAACGGTAAATTCACGCTCCATAAAGTCTTAATTGACATGAACCATATTCTGAAAGAGGGTATCAAACAGATTAAATTTCGTCTTATAAATGATAAGAGCGCTACCATCTGTTTTGAACCGGGAGCACCTTCTGTGAATCTTCCAGGCGACGAGATCCGTCTTATGCGAATGTGCATTAATCTTTTGGATAATGCAATCAAGTTCAGCCCCCACGGGGGCGAGATAGGAGTCACTTCGACAATTATAACAGGGAGTGAAAAAGAAAAGGTCGGAACGATTATTGAACCATTGCACTATCACCATATTCAATCAGGCAAGCAGTATTTCCTGGGCACAGTTATAGACCGGGGGCTTGGAATACCTGAGCAATATCAGCAGAGTATTTTTGATAAATTTTTTATAGTTGGCTCTGGAGATGAGCGTGGAAGAAAGGGCATGGGCTTGGGTCTGGCATTTTGTAAACAGGTAGTAGAAGCTCATGGTGGATTTATCTGGGTGCAGTCACCCTTTACCGACAGTGATGGGAGAAAACAACAGGGATGTCGATTTTCTTTTACCTTGCCGATAAGCCCTGTCAATTAGGCAGAACAAATAGTCTAACATATCCCCATCTTCATTTGAGATTCCAGGAGGGAGGACATGGGTGCGGAGAGTGTAATAAAAGTTTTTCTCGCAGATGATCACCCACTGCTTCGCGCTGGTTTGAGAATCAGCCTGGGTGAGAAAAGCGACATAAAACTTATTGGTGAAGCAGGAGATGGTTTTAGCGCAGTTGAAAAAATTATGGCCAACCCTCCGGATGTCTCTTTAATAGATGTGGATATGCCGGGGCTTTCAGGTATTGGTGTCATTCGTATATTACGTAAATCGATTCCTCAAATGAAAATTTTAGTACTTTCCACGTATAATGACGACAATTATATTCAGGATGCAATGGCGGCCGGTGCTGATGGATATGTGTTAAAATGTGTTGGAATCGAAGAGCTGGAGAGAATCATCAAGTCTTTTTATGCCGGCAAGCCGGGGGTGTCACCTTACTTGGTAAACCTGAGTATTGATAATTCTTCAGGTGTAAAAGAGCAAGATTATGGTCTGACTGTTAGAGAAAAGGAGGTACTAAAAGCCATTGCCGAGGGGAAAGAGAATAAAGAGATTTCCCAAGCGCTTTTCATAAGTACTGAAACCGTAAAAAGCCACGCCAAGAATATATATAAAAAATTAAAAGTAAAAAATCGTGCTGAAGCTGTCAGAATCGCTATAAAAAAAAGTTGTTGAGTTATGGTGTAAGTCTCTGTATTCAAGAGTATATTGCAAAATAGTATCGAATATTTTTTCGAATTGTTTGGTTCTAAAGAAAAAACTCGTCATCTGAATTTAGTTTTTATCACTCTTTCCCCCCCCAAATTTCCCCCCTATCAGGGGTTAAAAATCCCCCTTTTGCATGATTGAAAATTACGGCAGATATTTTTATCTTTAAGTTGGGTAATTTCGGTTTTAGCTCACGTTTTAATCCTCAAGCGCACTTTCTTAGCAATCAAGTACGCGGGTGTTAATGCTACATTCATGAAGCTTGTATTCTCATTATAATTTTCTTCAAAGTAATTTCAGTCTCTTTTTATAACCGTATAATTACCGCAATAGTTAAGACTTAGTTACGTAATATCAGGTAGTTTGGGGTTTCTTGGAAGAATTAGCCTAAATTTTGTGAATTAGTTGTGCAGAGGTTTTATTTTTTCACGGCTCGCGCGCAACAATAACAACAAATCAGAAAGGGGGAACAAAATGAGTCGAATGTTATTAGCACCAGGCAGGTATATTCAAGGGGCGGGAGCCATCAATGAAATTGGTCCACACGCCGCGAGAATAGGTTCCAAGGCTTTATTGATCGGGGGGGAAATAGGCATGTCTGTTTCTGGTCAAGCAATTCAAGAAAGCCTTGGTAAAGAGAGCATTGGCTGCTACCAGGAACATTTCAATGGCGAGAGTTCGGATAACGAGATCAACCGACTTATAGACATTGCAAAATCCAACAAGGCTGATCTTATTATCGCTGCGGGGGGCGGCAAGGTTATCGATACCGGTAAGGCGGTAGCTTACAATATGAAGGTACCGGTTATAATTGTGCCCACGATTGCTGCTACTGATGCTCCCTGTTCGGCTTTGTCAGTTATTTATACAGATGAAGGCGTTTTCGAACGATACTTAGTGTTACCTACAAACCCTAATTGTGTTCTGGTGGATACTGCAATCATAGCAAAAGCTCCTGTCCGCTTTTTGGTTTCCGGAATGGGAGATGCTTTGGCTACCTTCTGGGAAGCAGACACCTGTGCCAAGAGCTGCAAGCCTAATGCCCTTACCGGAGAAGCTCCCCCCACCTTGGCTTCAATCGCCATAGCGCGGCTTTGTTATGATACTCTTTTGGAACATGGTTATTTCGCGAAGTTGGCGGTAGAGAAGGGGGTCGTGACGCCATCGGTCGAAGCGGTTGTGGAAGCCAACACGCTACTCAGTGGTTTGGGCTTTGAAAGTGGTGGCCTTGCTGCAGCCCATTCAGTTCATAATGGGTTTACGGCTCTGGAGGCATCCCACGCTAAACTGCATGGTGAAAAAGTCGCTTTTGGCACGCTTACTCAGTTAATATTAGAAGGTCGGCCATCAGAAGACATTTACGATGTAATGGATTTCTGTCTTAAGGTGGGTTTGGGGGTTTGTTTGGAAGATATGGGTCTCACACACCCGACACGCGAAGAAATAAGGCTGGTCGCTGAAGCAACAACGGCTGCGGGTGAAACCATCCATGCAACCTGGTTTCCCGTAACGGCAGGAATGGTGGAGGATGCCATTTGGGCGGCAGACGCCTTAGGATCTGAGTATAAGGAGGATATGAGCTAAATAGGGTTACTTCCAGTTTCATAAGTGTCGGCATATTGAATGAATTCTGCTTTCAAGTTACCGTCCGGGTACCCCGGCTGATTCCATGGGTCGGCTATGCTACCTGATTTGCTTGAAAAACAAACTGCTAATGCTAATGAATAAAAAATTGATATCAGGGGGCAGCAATGCCCCCATGATATCGTTTTCAGTTTTGAATTTAATACACAGGAGGAGTAAATAATGACTAAAGAAGCTTTAGGAATGATCGAAACCAGAGGATTAGTTGCCAACATCGAAGCGTCGGACGCAATGGTAAAGGCGGCTAATGTAGTGTTAATTGGACAGAAACAAATCGGTGCTGGTCTTGTGACAGCCATGGTCCGCGGGGATGTTGGGGCAGTCAAAGCAGCCACGGATGCAGGTGCGGCTGCGGCTGCAAAGGTCGGTGAAGTAATCTCCGTGCACGTGATTCCAAGACCGCATGAAGATGTGGAAAAGCTTCTGCCTAAAACACCCAAAGGTGAATAGAATCTGTTAAGCATTATTAACACACTTATTGGACATAACTTAGGATAGGAGGAAATGTCCTATGGAAGAACAATTAATCAATAAAGTTATGAAAGAAGTAATGAAGCGTGTGAGTTCCGGCTCTTCTGCCGAGACGAAACCTGCAGAAGAAAAAAAGGGCGATTCTAATATGTCCGCAGATCTGGTGCAGATAACCGAGTTCGTTGGGGTCAGCATGGGGGATACCCAGGGGATTGTTATCGCAAATCTGGATCCCGTCATTCACAAGCTTTTCGGGTTTGATGAAAAGTACCGTGCCATTGGCGTTATTGGCGGTCGTATTGGTGCTGGTCCTCAACTCATGGCGGCGGATGAGGCTGTCAAGGCGACTAATACCGAAGTCATACTCATTGAAATGCCCAGAGATTGCAAAGGTGGCGCAGGCCACGGTAATTTGATCATATTTGGTGCTGAGGATGTTTCGGACGCACGCCGTGCAGTGGAAGTTACAATTGATGTGTTGCCCAAGTACTTTGGGGATGTGTATGCAAATGACCAAGGATATACTGAAAATCAATACACCGCCCGGGCAAGCAAATGTTTGAAAAAGGCGGTAGGTGCACATGAAGGTAGGGCTTTCGGTTTGATTCTTGGCGCTCCCGCGGTCATTGGTATGCTGATGATTGATACGGCAGTCAAGGCTGCAAATGTTGAAGTTCTGGGGTATGCCTCACCTGCGCATGGAACATCCCTGACCAACGAGGTGTTTATCATGGTTACAGGTGATTCTGGTGCCGTTCGCCAGGCCGTGATCGCCGGCAGGGAAGTTGGAAATAAGCTTCTGAGCGCATGGGGTGAAAAACCCAAGTCGCTAGGTACTCCATACATATAGTTGGGGGGTGAAAGAAGATGGTGAGAAGGCAAAAACGCTTCGAGGTACTTGAAAAACGTGCCGTTAATCAGGACGGCTTTATTAAAGAGTGGATCGATGTGGGTCTGGTTGCCATGGACAGCCCCAATGATCCAGAACCATCAATTAAAATAACAAATGGCAAGGTCATCGAAATGGACGGTAAATCCCGTAAAGATTTCGACATGATCGATACATGGATTGCGGATCATACCATAGTCGCCGATGTGGCTGAAGAAGCAATGGCGTTGGATTCACTGGATATTGCGCGCATGTTGGTAGATATTAATGTACCGAGAGCAGAAATCGTGCGATTGTCTGTCGGCATGACGCCAGCCAAATATGTGGATATTCTTAAAAGGATGAACGTGGTCGAACTCATGATGGCCATGCAAAAATTACGTCCCAGACGCACTCCATCCAACCAGGCCCATGTAACCAATGTCAAAGACACTCCTGCCCTTCTGGCTGCTGATGCGGCAGAGGCTGCCTATCGGGGATTCAGCGAGCTTGAGACCACCGTTGGCGTAGGGCGTTATGCACCAATGAATGCCCTTTCCATTTTAGTGGGTTCACAAACAGGTCGGCCAGGGGTCCTCACCCAGTGTGCGGTGGAAGAATCTTTAGAACTTACCATGGGAATGCGTGGGCTTACGGCCTATGCTGAAACGGTTTCCGTTTATGGAACCGAACAGGTCTTTATGGACGGGGATGATACTCCATGGTCCAAGGCGTTTCTGGCCTCTGCTTACGCATCAAGAGGGCTTAAGATGAGGTTTACATCCGGTACCGGATCTGAGGTACAAATGGGGTACGCTGAAGGAAAATCAATGCTGTATCTGGAAATCCGGTGTGTAATGATTACCAAGGGCGCTGGTGTACAGGGCCTGCAGAATGGCTCCATCAGTGTCGTCGGCGTACCGGGGGCAGTGCCGGCGGGAGTTCGCACCATGCTGGCGGAAAATATTGCCACGGTTCTTAATGACATGGAAGTAGCATCGGGCAATGATCAAACCTTCACACATTCTCCAATTCGCAATACTGCACGCATGCTCATGCAGTTTCTCCCGGGTACCGATTTGATTTTCTCGGGCTATAGCGCAGTGCCAAACTATGACAACATGTTTGCAGGATCCACCCATGACTGTGATGACTATGACGACATGCTCGTCTTACAGCGGGACCTTCAGGTTGATATGTCCTTGCGCCCGGTGAAAGAAGAAGACGTCATCGCTATCCGTAACAAGGGTGCCATGGCACTACAGGCGGTTTTTGATGAACTGAGACTTCCACCCATTACAGATGATGAGGTTGATGCCGCAACTTATGCTCATGGCAGTAAAGATATGCCCGACCGAAATGTTCCCGAGGATCTTCGGTCTATAGACGAACTTATGAAACGCGAAATCACCGGTCTGGATGTTGTTCTCGCCTTAGCAAAACATGGGTTCAATGATGTTGCCCAGAGTGTTCTCAATATGCTCAAAGGAAAGGTAAGCGGAGATTACCTGCAAACATCGGCCATCTTTGATGAAAATTTCAATGTGGTGGCTGCCATCAATGACCTAAACGATTATGAAGGTCCTGGTACGGGTTACCGCCTGGAAGGCGAAAGATGGGAGCTCTTAAAAGATATTCGTGCAGCTATCAGCCCTGAGGATGTATAGGGCTGTTCAGGGGAGGAAATGTGAAAAATGAATATTTCTGAAGACATGGTTAAAGAAATCATCATCGAGGTTTTGCAGCAGATGAAAGGAGAGGGAGAACCGGCAACGTCCCAGGTAAAAGAGCAAGCCCGCGCGCTTCAGTTCCAGGAGATTGGGGAGGCAAAACCCGGAACTAATGTAAATGAGGTGGTTATTGGCATACCACCGGCATTTGGAACGGCCATGACCCAAACCATTATCAACATCCCGCATCGAGACGTATTAAGCGAAGTGATGGCAGGTATTGAAGAGGAAGGCCTCAAAGCCCGGATAGTAAAGGTCAATAGAACCGCAGATGTTGGATTTATTGCTCACGAGGCCGCCAAATTGAGCGGGTCAGGGATCGGTATTGGTATCATTTCGAGGGGAACCACCGTCATCCACCAGCGGGATTTGGCTCCGCTCCAAAACTTAGAGTTATTTTCACAATCACCGCTGGTAGAAAGGGAAACCTTTCGTGCCATTGGTCGCAACGCAGCCCAATATGCCAAGGGAGAAAGCCCGTCACCGGTTCCTGTGCGCAACGATCCCATGGCCAGACCCAAATATCAAGGTCTGGCGGCATTGCTCCACAACAAAGAGGTTCAATATGTGAAACCTGATATGCCGAGCATGGAGATGACTGTTCGGCTTTAGTTGGATCTATGATGGCTGCAAGAACACTATTTTAACTCCTTATAACCTAAGAATAATAAAATATCAAAGAACCATTATCCAAGGAGGCAGAAAACATGGCTCAATCAAAAGAATTGAATATTTCTCCCGACCTGATTGCCGAGGCGGTAAAACGGGCTATGGACAAACTTGGCCAAGAGCGTGAAAAGGGAGCTACAAAAAAAGATCCGACAGGTACACTTGACGCGAAGAAGGACTATCCACTCGCCGCCAGACGTCCTGACCTGGTGAAATCGGAAACCGGATTATCCCTTGATGAGATTACGTTGGATAAAGTTATGGATGGCAAAATCGGCTTTAATGACATCAAGGTTCGGCCGCAGACCCTGGAGTATCAAGCACAGATTGCTGAAAGTATCCATCGGCCGCATATTGCAGCAAATCTGCGCCGGGCTGCGGAAATGACGCAAATTCCCGATAAACGCATTTTGGAAATGTATGATGCGTTACGCCCATACCGGCGCACAAAGCAGGAGCTACACGACATGGCTGACGAACTTGAATCGAAATTCCAAGCGAAGATCTGTGCAGATTTGGTTCGTGAAGCTGCCGAAGTCTATGAAAAACGCGGTCGTTTAAAACGTTAATCAGGGTTACGTATATATGAAATACCTTGCCGGTGTCGATGTTGGCAATAATTCGACGGAGGTTGCCATAGCTAAGGTCTCACTAGATGGTGATCTGCAGTTTCTTGCCAGTGCTATGGTGAAAACCACTGGTATAAAGGGGACACTTAGGAATGTGCAGGGAATTATTGATGCCCTGGATATCGCCATAGAACCGCTGGAGATACAGCGCAAAGATATTAGTCTGGTTCTTCTCAATAAAGCAACACCGGTTATCGGCGATGTTGCCATGGAAACAATTACAGAAACCGTCATAACGGAATCAGCTATGATCGGTCATAATCCATCCACGCCTGCAGGAATGGGATTAGGACTCGGGACCACCATCTCATTGGAAGATCTAAAGTCTGCTTCTCCCGATGAACGGTGGATCGTGGTTATTGACGGTTCCATTGAATTCCGGGAGGCAGCTGCACGTTTGAATGAAGCAACTTCTATGAATTTACAGATTGAAGGTGCAATAGTCAGGAAGGATGAGGCGGTATTGATCTATAACCGGTTACACCATCCCATCCCAATTGTTGATGAAGTATTGCACATTGAACGCGTTCCCATTGGAATGCCGGCAGCTATAGAGGTGGCGACAATAGGAAAAGCTATTGAAAAACTATCCAATCCCTATGATATCGCCACTCTATTCAATTTGGGACCTGAGGAAACAAGAAACATTGTTCCCATTGCCCGGGCGCTCACGGGAACCCGAAGTGCAGTAGTTATCAAGACACCGAAAGGAGACATTCAAGAACGGAGGATCCCGGCGGGAAAGATTACACTTATTGGCCAGCGGCAGAAGGTAGAGGTACCGATTGAAGCAGGGGCCGAGGCCATAATGGACCAAATTGCCAAGGTATACCCTTTAATAGAGATTCAGGCTGAACCCGGGACCAATGTCGGGGGAATGTTCGAAACGGTTCGTACGGTAATGGCCGAGCTTACGGACCAACCGGTGACCGCGATCCGGGTGCAGGACATTCTCGCAGTGGACACTCTAGTTCCACAGAGAGTACTGGGGAGCCTTGCAGGAGAGTATTCTATGGGTAACGCAGTGGGATTGGCTGCCATGGTAGAAACACACAAACTGCCAATGCAGCGGCTGGCCCAGAAACTGGAAAAGGAAATTATGGTTCATACTATTGTTGCCGGTGTTGAGGCCGAGATGGCCATCCGCGGTGCCTTGACTACTCCAGGCACACAGCCCCCCCTTGCTATACTGGATCTGGGAGGCGGTTCCACCGACGCCTCAATCATTAATGAAAATGGGGAAATTCAAAGTGTGCATCTTGCCGGGGCCGGGGACATGGTAACACTTCTTATTGATAAGGAACTCGGGCTTGAAAACTTGGGGCTCGCCGAAGATATCAAATTTTATCCTCTAGCCAAAGTTGAAACGCTTTACCATATGCGAAATGAAGACGGCTCGGTCCGGTTTTTCCACGAGCAC
>Ga0268276_1001606_pt1 | contig 21605 bp, 23 predicted proteins | sample saktaG_4_FD_190145 | JGI IMG/M metagenome (GOLD analysis project Ga0268276, IMG submission 190145) | Saline water microbial communities from Sakinaw Lake, British Columbia, Canada - sak_2010_1_5_45m | ecosystem: Environmental > Aquatic > Non-marine Saline and Alkaline > Saline ... | reverse complement strand
ATCGGTAAGGACAAGATGATAGGTAAGATAAAAGTTCTCTCTGTGGCATCGCTATTGGCGGAGGCTATAAAGAGGATACATTGTGAGGAATCACTTAGCGTACTGTTTAAATGAGGCCATAACTTACGGAATGCCTGCCTGCCGGCAGGCAGGAAATGACGCTATAAACCGAAGGAGTATGTTTTTATGGAAAAGATAATGCTGAATGTTGAGATGAGAGAAGGAAGCGGCAAGACGAGCGCTAAAGATCTCAGGAATAAGAAGCTGATCCCGGCCGTTGTCTATAAGGGCGGCAAAGACGCGCTTAAACTACAGCTTGCTGCGGTCGATATGACCAAGGTTCTGCACACTAAAGCAGGTGAGAATGTCATTGTTACTCTCAAGATAGGCGGCGCTGATCCAAAGACGAAGGACAAGACAGTAGTAATAAAAGAGATACAGCGCGAACCGATAAAGGGCCAGATATTGCATATCGATTTTAACGAGATATCGCTCACAGAGACGTTGAAGGTGAATGTTCCTCTCTCGGCTCACGGAGAGCCCGAAGGCAAGAAGGAAGGCGGCACTCTCGAGCATATTATGTGGGAACTTCAGGTAGAGTGTCTTCCGACCGATATTCCGGAAAAGATCGAGATCGATGTCTCGAAGCTGAAGATAGGAGATGCCATATACGTTAAGAACATAACGGTTCCCGCGAGCGTTAAAGTACTGACGGACCCGGAATTAATAGCAATGATAGTGAAGCCGCCTAAGGTAGAAGCTCCTAAAGAGGAGATAGGGGCCGAAGCATCGGTTGAGCCGGAGCTTATCAGGAAGAAGAAGGAAATTGAAGAAGGCGCCGAAGAGGCTAAGAAGGAAGAGACTCCGAAGGCCGCTGATAAAAAAGAGGAGAAGAAGTAATAAAATAGTATAGAGTATTGAGTATAATGTATTGAGAAAAATCAGACGTAATACGCAATACCTAATACGCAATACGAAAGAATAGGATTTAAAGAGTGAAATATATGGTCGGCCTGGGTAACCCGGGCCTTGAATATAAGAACACAAAGCATAATATAGGCTTTGCCGTATTGCAGGATCTTGCTAAAGAGAACAAGATAAAGATAAAAGAGAAGCGTTATTCCGCTCTTATCGGCAGGGGCAAGATCGCAGGCGCTGATGTGTTGCTGGCGTTGCCTCAGACCTACATGAATTGTTCAGGAGACATTGTAGGCGACCTTCTCCGCGAAGAGATGGGGCCCCGGGATGAGCTTATCATCGTCTGTGATGATATAAATATGAAGCTTGGCAGGGTAAGGATGAAGAGCGGCGGCTCGGCAGGCGGCCACAAAGGCTTAGGATCCATAATATCAGTTTTGGGCAGGGTTGATTTTGCGCGTTTAAGGGTCGGCATAGCTACAGACGTCCATAAAGGAGACATTACGCGCTATGTATTGACGCCTTTTAAGCGGAATCAGCATAAGAACGTTTCCCATGCTTTATCACTGGCCAGGGAAGCGCTTGAATGCTGGGTAACAGATGGCATCGATTTAGCCATGAATAAGTTCAATGTGAAGAAAGCCGCTACGTCATAGCGGAAAAAGAGCTTGAGTTATAGTATAATGTATGGTAACATCGTCTAACAATCAAGGGGAGAAGATGGAAAATTACGAAGGAATATTCATTATAAAGCCTGAGATCAAGGATGAAGACGTGAAGAATGTCTTTAAAGTCATCTCAGACGGCGTTACGAAGTACGGTGGAACGATCAAAAAAGAGGATTCGTGGGGCAAGAGATCTCTCGCATATCCTGTAAATAAGGCTAAAGAGGGGCACTATTTTAAGCTCGACTTTTCAGCGCCTACCAGCGCCATAGCGAAGCTCGAAGAAGCCTGCAGGTTGAATGGCGATATCCTTCGCACGATGATAACGAGAAGATAGGAGATACCTCCATGGCAGCCAGCTTTAACAAGGTATTGTTGATGGGGAATCTTACCAGAGATCCCGAGCTGAGATATGTTCCCAGCGGCACGGCCGTTGCCACTTTCACTGTGGCGGTAAACAGGGTTTATACGAGCCAGGCCGGAGAGAAGAAGGAAGAGGTATCCTTCATAAAGATCGTAGTATGGGGACGCCGCGCAGAAGTATGCGGTGAATACCTGTCAAAGGGCAGCCCGGTATTCGTTGAGGGCCGACTTCAATCAAGAAGCTGGGAAGGCCAGGACGGACAGAAGCGCTCTACTACCGAAGTGATAGCCGATAACGTTCAGTTCTTAAGAGGAGCAGGTCCTGCCGCCAAGGATGGCGAGCAGTCGAATAAGGGCGATGCGATACCTCAGGACGTAGCCACTATAAATCTTAACGAAGAGATAGGCCCGATACCGGGCAATGAAGAGAGCGCTAAAGGCTCTAAAGCAGTACCCGGCGATTCCGACGAACCGCCGTTTTAAGTTGATTCGATCCTAAAGGAGATACAATGTCAAGATTTGAAATGAAGAGAAAGCCGAGAAAAGACGGCGATAAGAAGAAGAAGGTATATAAGAAGAAACCTTGCAGGTTCTGCATGGATAAGATAGAGGCGATAGACTATCTCGACTATCAGAAATTTCAGAAGTTATTGACCGAGCGCGGCAAGATAATGCCGTCGAGAATAACAGGCACCTGCGCTAAACATCAGCGGCAGCTCGCCCGTGCGATCAAAAAGGCGCGCGTGCTGGCACTTCTGCCTTTTGTGGCGGACTAAAATATGAACCCCGCCCCTCTCTTAATTAGTTTAACAGTAAACCAATTATAGGGGTAGGGCGAAGGCTTATTTTAGAAATACTATTTTATTTTGAAGGAGGGGCGGGGTGAAAGTCATACTTACTCAAACTATAGACAGGCTCGGCAAGATCGGTGATATTGTAAATGTCAAAGACGGATATGCCAGGAATTATCTATTCCCGAAGAACGTCGCAAAGGAAGCCACTGCCGGGAATATGAAGATACTCGATTCGTTGAAGAAGAAGCAGGCTCTGGAAGACGCTAAGAAATTAGATGAAGCGAAGGCGCTTTCAGGAAAGATAGCGGCTCTATCCATAACGATAAGCGCCAAAGCGGGAGAAGAAGAGAAGCTATTCGGCACCGTGACTACCGAAATGATATCGGCCGCTCTCGGGTCAGAAAATATAGTAATAGATAAGAAGGATATCGTGCTGGATGAGCCTATAAAGAAGCTTGGAGTCTATCAGGTAGGCGTAAAGGTCCATCCGGAAGTCAAGGCGTCATTAAGAGTCTGGATCGTTAAAGAAGCGCAATAAAGAGAATTATGCCCCCACAGGAGTCGATCGAGAAGTTACCTCCTCAAAGCCTCGAAGCTGAAATGGCCGTTCTGGGTTCGATGTTATTGGACCGCGAAGCTACGGCTTTAGCCATCGAGATGCTGAACCAATCCTTTTTCTACAAAGACGCCCATAAAAAGATATACTCAGCCATAGTAAAAATATTTGACGAGAACAGGGCTGTGGACCTCATCACGGTGGTAGAGGAGCTGAAGAAGAATAATGCCCTTGATGACGCGGGTGGGCCTTCCTATTTAACGAGTATAGCCTCCGGAGTTCCCACAGCGGCGAATATAGTTCACTATGTGAAGATAGTGAAAGAGAAGTATATCTTGAGAAATCTCATCAACGCGTCGACGCAGATAGCCGCGGAATGCTACAACCCTTCCCATGATGCCGACACTTTAATAGATAAAGCCGAACAGATAATATTTGATATAGCTTCGAAGAAAGTAGAATCGAGATCGGTCCCTTTAAGGGATATCATACGAAGCTCTATAGAGATGATCGATAACCTCTATCAGAGAAAAGAGAATATTTCGGGGCTTGCGACGGGCTTCAGAGACCTGGATATGAAGACGGCGGGTCTGCAGCCATCGGATCTTATAGTTATAGCCGGACGCCCTTCCATGGGCAAGAGCGCTCTCGCGACATGTATAGCGGAGCATGTGGGGGTCGTGGAGAAGAAGCCGGTCGCTTTCTTCTCGCTCGAAATGTCAAAGGAACAGCTCGTGCAAAGGATGCTCTGTTCCCAGGCGCGAGTGGACGCGCATAAAGTGAGAACGGGTTTTCTGTCGCAGGCCGATTGGCCGCGCCTCGTTACCGCCGCCGGCAAGCTTTCTGAGGCACCCATATTCATCGATGATACCCCTGGAGTATCCGTACTGGAGATACGCGCCAAGGCGAGACGATTAAAAGCCCAGCACGATATACAGCTGATAGTGCTCGACTATTTACAGCTTATGCAGGGGCCGCACGGTTCAGATAACAGGCAGCAGGAGATATCGGAGATATCGAGATCATTAAAGGCTTTGGCAAGAGAGCTCAGAGTGCCTCTGATAGCGATAAGCCAGCTCTCACGCGCGGTTGAGCAGAGATCCGACCACAGGCCGCAGTTATCCGACTTGAGAGAGTCCGGCGCCATAGAGCAGGATGCCGACGTCGTAATCCTTTTATTAAGAGAAGAATATTATAATCCTACGGAAGAGAACAAGGGCATAGCCGAGACTATCATAGCAAAGCAGAGGAACGGCCCCGTAGGCAGTATAAACCTTACCTTTGTAGGTGAATATATGAGATTCGAGAATTTAATGAATCGTTCGGAAGATTTTGTGGGCGTTGAGAATACCGATGCCGACATGGAAACCTCTCGTGAACAATTGCGCTAGAAGAGGTTCCGCGAAGCGAAAGGGTGTAAAATGACGAAAATGTTCAAAGCGGCTTTAGCAGTACTCATCTCCGTGGGCCTCATGCAATTTTCTATAATAGATACCTCATACTCCGAAGACCAGGGCAACGAGGGTAAGATAATAAAGGCGATAGTGGTAACCAACAACAGAGCCATATCCGCCGAGACGATCCTTTCCAAGATAAAGACAAAGATAGGTAATGAGTTTAGCCAGATAATGATAAATGAGGACCTCAAGAGGCTTTACGCTACGGAATACTTCACGGATGTTTCTATTGACGCCGAAAATTACGAAGACGGCCTCCAGGTTACGCTGATGGTGGAAGAGAAGACCGTCGTAGGTGACATCGCGTTTAAAGGCAATAAGGCGTATACGTCGCAGAGATTAAAACAGGCGATGAAGTCCAAGCCGGATGAGATGCTGAATATGCCGATGCTCGCTCAGGATATAGCCGAGATAAGGTCCCTATATATAAAGAAGGGCTATCCCGGAGCGGAAGTGAGATATGAACTGGACGTAGATAGGGAATTAAATAAGACCAAGATCACCATCATAATAGACGAAAGAAAGAAGATCAAAGTTTCGAAGGTGAATATAGCGGGAAACAAGCACCTTAAATCCGGTGATATAATAAAGGTCATCGGCACAAAGCCGTCATGGCTCTTCAATCCCGGCATATTTAAGGAAGAAGTGCTCGAGGAAGACGCGGACAAGATAAGAAGTCTCTACGATGACATAGGGTATCTCGATGTCGAAGTCACCCCGAAGCTTGATTACAATGCGGACGGGACAGAGCTTTTTGTGACATTTAATATCGCCGAGGGCAAACAGTATCTCGTAGGGCCTATAGTCGTTGCAGGGAACGCAGTATTGTCTGAAAAAGATATACGCTCCAAGATCAGGATGAAGTCCGGGAAGCCATTCTCCAGAAGAGAGCTCAGAGGAGATATGCTTGCAATACGGGATCTCTATTATATGCACGGATATATGGATGCCGTGATAGATGTAGATCAGAATGTGAACCCGGCTACGAGCACCATGGATATAACCTACACCATAGACCCTAAAGAGGTCGTCTATGTAGGCAAGATCATCATACGGGGCAACACCAAGACCAGAGAGATAATCGTCCGCAGAGAGATCAGGATATATCCCGGCGATAAGTTCGATGGTTCGAAGATCAAGCGCTCAAAGGACAGGCTCTATAATCTGGGGCTATTTGAAGACGTAAGCTTCGATACCGAGCCCTCATCGATGCCGCAGGTCCATAATCTGATAGTGGATGTTAAAGAGACAAAGACAGGAGAGTTCTCATTTGGCGGCGGCTACAGCTCTATAGACCAGTTCCTCGGTTTCGTGGAGATAGGCCAGAGAAATTTTGACGCGCTCAACTTCCCCACATTCACCGGGGGCGGGCAGCAGCTTACCATCAGAGCCGAGATAGGCATGGTAAGACAGAACTACAATATCGGATGGGTAGATCCCTGGATATTTGGCTGGCCTTATCTTTTCGGGTTCGATCTTTATCGCACCAGCCATACGCGCCAGATAGATGTAGGCTGGGCTTATGACGAAGAGAAGATGGGCGGTGACATAAAGATCGGTAAGGAGCTGACGGAGCATTTGAGGGCCGATGCCATGTACAGGCTTGAGTATATAACTATAGGCAGTGTGCCGGACTACGCTTCGCAGGACTTCAAGGACGAAGAAGGCTCAAAAGTCATATCTGCAGGATCCATACAATTAACCCAGGACACGAGAGACAATATATATAATCCGGGACGCGGGTATATAGTCAATGGAACTATAGAAGATGCCGGCGGCGTATTCATGGGCGATAAGGAGTACGTAAAAGGGACCGCGACAGCCGCTTTCTATGCCACATTTATTGAAAAGTTCGTCCTGGAACTGAAGGCCCGCGGCGGCTGGTCCACTCCATACGGAAAATCTGAATCTGTTCCCATATATGAGAGATTCTTCGCCGGCGGCGCCAATACGATCCGCGGATATAAGGAACGAAAAGTCGGCCCCAGGGACACAGGTTCAGGCGAGCCTGTCGGCGGCGAGGCATTATTTATAGCTAATGTCGAAGTCACATTCCCGATCTATGAGAAGATATTAAAAGGCGCCGTCTTTTACGATATAGGTAATGTATGGGGCAAGAGCGGGGATATTTTCCAGGACGTGAGCTATAAGTCGGGCGCCGGCATAGGAATAAGAGTGAACACTCCCGTAGGCCCGTTTAGATTAGACTGGGGTTATCCTCTTTCCGAAAACTTTACCGACGCAAAAGAGGGCGAGTTCTATTTCAGCATAAGCCGCGGTTTCTAAAACCCATCGACAGGCTCAGGGTTTTATCCTGAGCGAAGCCGAAGGATAAATAAACGAAAGGGGTGCAGTATGATCAGAAGATTGAGTCTAGTAGTAGTGATAGCAGTACTCTTAACCACTTGCTTTGCGATGCAGAGCAGGGATGCTTTTGCGAAGGAGTATAAGATAGGTTATGTCGATCTGGCGAAAGTTTCGGATGAGTATGCCAAGACAAAAGATTTTGAGAAGACCTTTGAAGTGCAGGTGAAGGGCAAAGACGCCGAAAGACAGAAGTTCGTGGATGAGGTCAGAAAGATGAAAGATGAGCAGGCGCTCCTTTCAGATAAGGCAAAGGCGGAGAAGCAGACGATCATAGATGGTAAGATAGCAAGCCTTCAGGAGTTCGATAGAAAAGTCCGAGACGAGCTGATAAAGCAGAGAAATCAGATGCTCGGCGAGATACAGAAAGATATAGATACAGTAATATCCGCCTATTCCGCCGAAGCCGGCTATGATATAGTTCTTATAAAACAGACGGTGCTCTTCGCAGGCTCTGAGCTCGACCTTACGGCCGAAGTGGTCAAGAGGTTGAATGCCGCTAAGAAATAGGAGCTTCTTTAATAGCTATGTCAAAGACACTAAAAGAGCTGGCCGCGTTCGTAGGTGGTGAGCTTCTTGGAGATGGCGGGGTTTCGATAAGCGGAATAAACGGCATACGAGAGGCTGGTTCCGGCGAAGTCGCCTTCATAGTAAACTCCAAAGCAGAGGCCCTTATAGATTCTACGAAGGCCTCCTGTGTTATCGTTCCGAAAGATGTGAAGGGGCCTTTTAGCAAGCCGTTAATAAAGGTCGAAAATCCATCCATAGCTTTTTCCAAGATCATAGATTATATATTTCCCGGAAGAATCCCGCATCCTAAAGGTATCCACGAGACAGCTGTAATATCCGAAAGCGCCTGGCTCGGCAAGAATGTCTCTGTCGGCGCGTATGTGGTTATCGAAGATAAGGCATCGATAGGCGATAATACGGTCATATATCCGTTCTCATATATCGGTAAAGATTCAAAGATCGGGAATGACTGCATAATATATCCGCATGTGACGATCCGTGAGTCCATATCGATAGGCAGTAGAGTTATAATCCATCCTTCCGGCGTGATCGGCAGCGACGGATTCGGTTATGATACCCAAAGGGACGGCACGCATGTCAAGATCCCGCAATTAGGGACGGTCGTAATAGAAGATGATGTGGAGATAGGGTCCTGCGTAACTATAGACAGGGCCAGATTCAATAAGACCGTGATAGGTAAAGGCGCTAAGATAGATAATCTGTGCCAGATAGCCCATAATGTTATAATAGGCCCGTATTGCCTTATAGCGGCGCAGGCCGGGATAGCCGGCAGTTCGACCTTAGGCAGAAATGTAGTCTTCGCAGGTCAGGTCGGAGTCGCGGACCATGTAAAGCTGGCAGATTTTATAATGGCAGGAGGTAAGACGGGGATATTAAAATCTTTTCCTGTGCCCAAGACGATGCTATTCGGGATACCTGCCAGGCCCATGGATAAGGCCAGAGATGTGGTAGCATGTGTGGGGCTCTTGCCGAAGTTATTTCAACGGGTAAGGGCCTTGGAGGCGAAGCTAAAAGAATCTGAGAAGAAGTGACCCCTCGACGCGGCTTGCCGTCGGTAGATATTGCCTTGCTCGGGGTCATGGTGAGCGAGGTCGAACCATGATACGACAAAAGACCATAAAAGATCCTGTGATCATCGAAGGCAGGGGCCTTCAGACAGGCGCTAAGACAAAATTAACCTTTAAGGGCTCTCCCGCTAATAGCGGGATAAATTTTATAAGGATAGACCTGCCAGATAGGCCGGTTATTAATATACGATCACTATCTTTTGATGCCTCGACTTCGCTCGGCACAGGTGGCAGTGCGCCGAAGCGGCGCAGGACCGTTATAGGCCTGGGGAAGGCCGAGATACAGACTACGGAACACTTGCTGGCCGCCCTGTCCGGCCTAGGTATAAGTAATATAGTGGTGGAGATGGACGGCCCGGAGCTGCCCGGACTCGATGGAAGCGCTAAGGATTATATGGATGCGCTCGATCGCGCGGATGTAATAGAACAGGATGCCCCGTCACAGAAGCTGGTGATAGAGCGACCGGTCTGGTGCGGTAAGAGAGACTCGTTTTTAGCTGTATTTCCGCATTCAGGGCTGCGTATTTCGTACTTTTTGTCATATCCCGAACCCAGCATAGGAGATCAGTTTTTAAGCCTCGATATCTCTGAAGAGGTATTTAGACGCGAAATAGCGCCTGCCAGGACATTTTGCATGAAGGGAGAAGCGCTTACCCTTTTGGCTCTCGGTTTTGGCAAGGGCGCCGACCATAATAATACTCTCGTCATGGGTAAGGGAGGCCCGTTTAAGAATAAATTAAGATTTTCCGATGAACATGTGAGGCATAAGATACTCGATCTCATGGGCGATCTAACCCTCGTAGGTATGCCGCTCGAGGGCCATGTTATTGCCGTAAAGAGCGGCCATAGTCTCAATATGGAGCTGGTAAAAAAGCTAAAAAAACTGTAAACCGTAAGCCTGAAGGCAGGCTATAATAATAAGGAGAAAAAAATGAGCAATTTAGTAGGCAAGCCGTTAGACATAAATATGATACAAAAGATATTGCCGCACAGGTATCCCTTTCTGCTCGTTGATAAGATAATAGAGTCGACCGAGAAGAGGATAGTAGGTATAAAGAACGTTACCATAAATGAGCCGTTCTTCCAGGGGCATTTTCCCGGACACCCTATAATGCCCGGAGTCCTTATATTGGAGGCGATGGCTCAAGTCGGAGGCATCGGCGCCTTAAGTCTCCCTGAAAACATCGGAAAGATGGCATATTTCTTGAGTATCAAGGAAGCAAAATTCAGAAAGCCCGTATTGCCCGGTGATCAGCTCATAATAGAAGTAGAGGTCCTGAAAAAGAAGCTCAGCGTACTGCAGGTCAGAGCGACCGCCAAAGTTGACGGTGAGGTCGTTACGGAAGCCCAGATGATGTTCGCGTTCGTAACGCCGAACGGATAGATATGGCTCGTATTGGACTAGTAGCGGGATATGGAGAGCTGCCTTTAATATTCGCCAAAAAAGCTAAAGAGAAGGGCGATACGGTGATAGCTCTGGGCCTAAAAGGCGCAACAAGCGAAGAGCTCGAGAAGTATGTTGAAAAAATATATTGGTTCGAGTGGGGCGACCTGAAAAAGGCCATTCTTATAGCGGCTACACAGAGATTGCGCAGGATCGTGCTTTTGGGCAAGATCAATAAGGATATTCTATTTAAGGATAGCGGCAAACTCGATGATGAATCGAAGAAGATAATGAAGTCCGCCGGCGGGAAGAAGGATTATAATATATTAAAGGGAGTGGCCGACCTGGTTAAGAAGGTAGGCATAGAGGTGATAGATCCGACGCCATACTTGGAAGAGCTGATCCCTGTGAAGGGCGTATTAACGAAGAGAGCGCCCGGCAAAGAAGAAGAGTCGGACATCGAGTACGGCCGTAAGGTCGCGTCAGAGCTGGCCAGGTTCGATATAGGTCAGACCGTTATAGTAAAGGATAAGACGATAATCGCTCTTGAAGCTGTAGAGGGTACCGATGACGCGATACGAAGAGCAGGATGCCTTGTGGACGGCGGATTCACCGTCGTGAAGATGGCGAGGCCCGCTCAGGATGCTAGATTTGACGTTCCGCTCGTCGGCCTGCAGACCGTTAAGACTATAGTGGAGAATAGAGGGAAGGTCCTTGCCTTAGAAGAGAAGAAGACCTTTCTTATGAATAAAGAAGATGTTATAAGAATAGCCGATGAGTCCGGATTAAGTATAATAGTTATCTAAACCCTTCATTACAATACCGGTAAGTACCTGCGTATCTCGTGGCTTGTCACCTGGATCCTGTAGTCTTCCCATTCTTTCTTCTTATTGATCAAAAATCTCGTGAATATATGCTCTCCGAGGACCTCTTTTACAAGACGGCTCTTTTCCGTCTCTTCAATAGCCTCAAAGAGGTTCCCGGGTAGAGCGACCAATCCTCTGTGCTCTCTCTCGGACATCTCCATCTTGTAGATATTCGGCTCTATGGCGTCAGGAACCTTGTACTTCTTTTCTATGCCTTCCAGCCCTGCCGCAAGCAGTACCGCGAACGCCAGATACGGGTTACACGAAGGGTCCGGGCACCTGATCTCGGCTCTTGTAGCTTTTTCGTTGCCGGGCCTGTAGAGCGGGACCCTTATCAGCGCGGTCCTGTTCTTCTGCGCCCACGACACATAGACCGGCGCCTCATATCCGGATACGAGTCTCTTATAGGAATTTACCCACTGAGCCGTCAGCGCGCAGAACTCACGGGCATGCTTAAGCTGCCCGGCTATGAACTGCTTGGCTGTTAATGACAGGTGGTGCTTATCGGCCTTATCAAAGAAAGAGTTCCTGTCGCCTTTGAATAAGGACTGGTGGACATGCATGCCGCTGCCATTCACGCCGAACATGGGCTTTGGCATGAATGTGGCGTACGCATTATGGGACCTCGCCACTTCCTTTATGCAGTACTTTGCCGTTATGATGTTATCCGCGGATATCAAAGCTTCGTCGTACTTCAGGTCTATCTCGTGCTGGGACGGTGCCACCTCATGGTGCCCGGTCTCCATAGGTATACCCATATGTTCCAGTATATCGACCGTCTTATTTCTCATGACATCGGATGTATCGTTGGGGATGAGCTCAAAGTATGTTCCTTCGTCAAGAACCTCTGTAGAATGATCGTTCTTGAAGTAGAAATATTCCAGCTCCGGGCCGATATAGAAGGTAAAGCCCATCTTTTTTGCCCTTTCGAGCACTCTCTTCAGCACCCATCTGGCGTCTCCGGGGTAGTGTGTCTTATCGGGGTTAAGTATATCGCAGAAGAGCCTCGCCACAGGTATAGTCGATCCTTCCCAGGGGAGAGTCTGGAAGGTAGAAGCGTCCGGCATGGCGATGATATCGCTCTCTTCGGCCTCGGCGAACCCGGTCACGGACGAGCCGTCGAAACCTTTTCCGTGATTAAGCGCCTCTTCGAGCTCTCTCTCTGTTATGACGACGCACTTTAAGATGCCCAATATGTCGACGAACCACAGCTGTATAGTATTTATTTTGTTATCTCTGACGGTCTTCAGGACGCGCTCTTTAGTGTTCTTGGAGCGCTCCATCCTCTTTAGCGTGCCTTCAACTGAACGGCCTTCGGTCTTCATATTCGAGAATGCTTTCCTGTCTATAATATACTGCTGTCCGACCTTCGTCGCGGCTATAGAACCCTTCTGGATCCTCTCCAGAACCGCCTGCCTTGAGATGCCGAGAGCTTTAGCCAGCTGCGTCGGCGTTAAGTAGTTACTCTTCATTTTAAGCCTCCTTAGGGTTGCTTTACACCTGTCAAGTATACCATTGCGCTTGTCAAGTGTCAAGAGCAATCTGCCTAATTTTTAGGCAAAGAGAGTCTGGAAGATTCTACAGCCTTCCTATCTCACTCCAAACCTAAGCCTTTTGCTATGTGAGCACAAGGCCACCTAGCTCCGCTCTCTTCACAGCACGATAAAACTTTTCTGTTTCTGTAGTCAGTTGATAGCGGGTCCCTGCCTGCCGCGCGTCAGATATGCTTAACGTCAGGCAGGCTGCCATTGGATCTCCCAAATTTTCCGTGGGGGGTACAAATACCCAACTCTCAATCAACGCGGATTTCCTGAACCCCCCATCCCCCACGTTAAAATTTGGGGCCCATCCAATGTCACCCGCATCTGATATCCCCATGAACAGAAAAGTTTTAGTCAACCCTTCTTCAGCAGTCACCAAAAGGGGTCAGGCGCTTTTTAGGGGTAGGCCTGGCACTATATGGCAGGCGAAGACCTTGGGGTCAGCCACCTGAAGCGGTGTTAAATAATTTTTACACCTTATGGCAGTTTAGTAAAAAAAATTGTAATTCCGAAGGAATAAAATTTTTGTAAAAATTATTACAAATAAATTTGGATGCCCAATCCAAATTTATGTCCGCTGAAGGTGGGTGACCCCAAGGTCTACAGCCTGCCTGTAGATAGGCAGGAAGACCTATAATTTTATTGATGAAATTTTATTGTAGATACGGGAGAATGGCCCCTGCGGCGCGATGGGAGGCGCCGGTGGTGCCGAGAGAGGATTTGACTTCTGCGAGCTCGGATATCATGGCCGATCTCTTTTGGCCGTCGCGCAGTATCTCGAGAGAGGCCCGGGCGATCTTTTCCGGCGTGGCGTCATATTGCAGTAGCTCCGGCACTATTATGCGGCCGGCTATAACATTCACGAGCCCAAGCATTTTGATCTTTGCGACTATCTTATATGCGATATAGTTGACGAGAGAGACTTTATACGTTATTACGAAAGGCGTGCCTATGATGGCCGTCTCCAGCGTAGCCGTGCCGCTGGCGACTATCGCGAAGTCCGATACGCTCAATACATTATAAGAGTCTCCGTCGGTGATCCTTATGTCGAGAGAGCGGCCTTTGAGGGCTTCCTCATAAAGCGCCGCGGGCAGATCTCTGTACTTTGCCACCACGAATTGCGCTCCGGGAAGCTCTTTGGCGATTATTTCGGCAGACCCCGCCATTATCTTAAGAAGCGTCTTTACCTCCATAGCCCTTGAGCCGGGCAAGAGCGCGATCACAGGCCTATCTTTAGAAAGACGGTATTTCTTTAATACTTCATCTTTAGGCAGAGTTGTTTTTACAGCCTCTAAGAGCGGATTTCCAACGAACTCAGAGCTCACCCCGCTCTTTTTGTAGAGCTCTTCCTCGAATTTGAAGAAGACCAGCATCTTGGCGACGCACTTTTTGATTATATCGATCCTATCCGGGGCCCACGCCCAGATCTGGGGGCTTATGTAGTAGATGACCGGGATGCCTCTTTTAGAGAGTTCTTTGGCGAGCCTCAGATTGAATCCGGGGTAGTCGACTAGTATAGCCAGGTCGGTCTTCTTTGAGTCTATCTTTTTTAGGATGCCTTTGAAGACCTTCCCAATGGTAAATATATTCTTAAATACGTCAACGAGGCCTATTACAGCGAGGTTCTTTATGTCAAAATCTATATCGACACCGGCCTCTTTACAGAGTTTGCCGCCCAGGCCGAAAAATATAAGGTCTGTCTTAAGAGCTTTTAAGTCTTTGACTAAACGGGAGGCGTGAAGATCTCCTGAAGGCTCTCCGGCTACTATGAGAATAGATTTCGCCATTATTGCTTGGTAGGGGTTATCTTTTCGATGATTGCCAGCGCGACCTGAAGGGCGCGCCTTCCTTCGACCCCGGAAACTATAGGTTTTTTATGCTGCTGTACGCATTCTATAAAAGACTTGAGCTCCTCGTTAAGAGGCTGGGCCTTCTTAACCTTCACCTTATCTTTTAATATCTTGTTTCCGGTCTTTTTGAATATGGTGACTTCCTGGTTCAGATAATCCAATGATATATAAGATTCTTCCTGGAATATGCGGATCTTTCTTACAACATCTTTTGTGACCCTGGATGCGGTGATATCCGCTATCGTGCCGTCCTCGAAAGTGAGCCTGACATTAGCCACATCTTCAAAGTCTGACATGGTGCTTAAACCGACGGCTTCTATCTTTACGACCTCCTGTTTTATCAGGCCCAGCACGATATCTATGTCGTGGATCATGAGGTCGAGCACCACACCTACATCATCCACCCTTTTATGGAAAGGCCCCAGCCTTTGGCATTCTACGAATTTCGGTCTTTTTAAGTATTTCTCAAGCGCCAGTACGGCCGCATTAAATCTCTCCACGTGGCCGACCTGCACTATAAGGTCTTTACTGCTGGCGATCTCTATCAATTCATCGGCCTCAGAAAGCGTCTTTGTTATAGGTTTCTCTATCAGGACATGTATGCCGCGCAGAAGGAATTCTTTCGCGACATTATAATGAAGGCTTGTAGGAACTACTATGCTTGCGGCGTCTACTTTATCAAAGAGATCCTCGTAATTCGCAAAACTACGGGTCTTGTATTTTTTCCCTATCTCTATGGCGCGCTCCAGATTGCAGTCGCACACGCCAATAAGCTCCACATTATTCATCTTTGAGTATACTTTGGCATGTATGGAGCCGAGATGGCCAACGCCTACGATACCGACTTTTATTTTACGCATATCGGGACGAATTATATCATTTATTTATGGCATTGGCAAGCTAATTGACCCTTCGACAACAGCTCAGGGTCAATACTGAGTCTGTCGAAGTATTGACAAAGGCCCCCATCTTGTGGTATCATATGCCACTAAATTATGAAAGAATATATAAGACTTATCAAGTTCGTTATGCCGCATATATGGGTTTTGGCGCTCGCAACCCTATGTATGATAGGCACTTCCGTATTTTCCGGTATTTCTATAAGCATGATAATCCCGCTCATAGATAACATCATAACCGGCAAGAAGATGATCCTGCCCGCAAGTGTGGCCATACCCGATCAGGTGAGATCAGCTGTAGGGTTTGTAAATTCAATGGCTCCCATGGATCTCCTTAATTGGATGATCGTGCTGGTCATGATATTCTGGCTGCTCAGGAACTTATTCGAATTCTTTCAAACATATCTTATGAGCGATGTATCCCAGCGCGTCATCAGGGATGTGAAGAATACCATTTACGATAAATTGCTAAGCCTCCCGATGGAATTTTACTCGAAGAACCCCACCGGCAAGCTCATGAGCCGCATAACAAACGACGCCGCCGTTATAAGAGACTCCATCTCTACCGGGCTCACCGACATACTCTATCAGCCGATACAGTTGATAGTCTATATATGTTTAGTCTTCACGGTAAGGATGTATTTTTCGATATCCTGGGGGCTGATATTTATAGGCATGATACTATTCCCGCTCGTCATCTATCCTGTTGTGAAGATAGGCAAGCGGCTTAAATCGATCTCCAGGCAGTCCCAGGAGAGCATGTCCGATATCACGACCACTCTGCACGAGACGATATCCGGCATACGTATGGTCAAAGCTTTTTCTATGGAGGGTAGAGAGTCGCAGCGCTTCAAAAATCAGAACCAGCAGTTCTATAAGCTTGCCATGAAGTCGGTGAAGAGGATAAGCGTCGTTAGCCCAATCACTGAATTCGTCGGGATGTTCTGCATAGCTATTATAATGTGGGTCGCAGGCAAAGAGATAGTCTCCGGCGCGTTGTCCGCGGGAGCATTCGTCACTTTTTTGGCGAGCATCCTCTCCCTGATGAAGCCTATAAAGCGCCTGACGAATGTATACAGCATAAACCAGCAGGCGATGGCGGCAGCTTCGAGAATATTCGAGGTCCTCGATACAAAAGATACGGTTATCGAGAAGATCGGCGCCGGGGAGCTGCCCAGATTTAAAAATTCCGTGAAGTTCAATGATGTATCATTCGGTTACGACAGCAAGATGGTATTAAAGGGGATCAGCCTGGAGGTTAAGGCCGGCGAGATAGCGGCTTTTGTGGGCCCATCCGGCGTAGGTAAGACGACGCTATTGAACTTATTGCCCCGCTTCTACGATGTTAATAAGGGATCACTTACCATAGACGGTGTGGATGTGCGCGATTATACTTTAAAATCTTTAAGGTCCCAGATAAGCATAGTGACGCAAGAGACGATACTCTTTAATGATACGGTGGCATATAATATATCCTACGGCAACAATAACCCCCAGATGGAAGATATCATAAGAGCCGCCCAGATAGCCAATGCGCACTCTTTTATAATGAAGATGCCGCAGGGATATGAAACAATAGTGGGAGAGCGCGGTTTCAGGCTTTCCGGAGGAGAGAAGCAGCGCCTGTCCATAGCAAGGGCGGTCTTTAAAAATTCGCCGATACTTATATTAGACGAGGCCACGTCGCAGCTCGATACCGAATCTGAGGTGTTGGTCCAGGAAGCTATAGACAGGATGATGAAAGGCAGGACCGTATTTGCCATAGCGCATCGCTTGAGCACGATAAAGCACGCTACCAGGATATATGTTCTGGATGCCGGCCATGTGGTAGACACGGGAGCGCATGATGCATTGATACAAAAAGAAGGCCTTTACAAGAGATTGTATGATATGCAGTTCGGCGCCAGTATGATAAGGTAGTTGTAGATTTAGGTTGAAAATGCGGAAGTTGTTGGTATAATGTTAGGTTCAATTAAGAAAGGTAGGTTACATAAGAGATGGTAGAATCAGCATTAATGAAAAGTCTGCTTGAAGCCGGGGTGCACTTTGGGCATGAGACTAAGCGTTGGAACCCCAAAATGAAGAAGTACATCTTTGGCGAGAAGAACAAGATCTACATAATAGATCTTGAGAAGACTCAAGGGGCGATCCTCAAAGCGTGCGACTTCCTAAGCAAGGTAGCATCCGAGGGCGGCAACATACTCTTCGTCGGCACGAAGAAGCAGGCCCAGGAGATAGTCAAAGACGAGGCCTCTAGATGCGGCATGTTCTATGTCAATCAGCGATGGCTCGGAGGAATGCTTACAAACTTCCAGACGATCAAGAAGAGCATAAAACGCCTGGAAGATATTGAAGCTATGAGAGAAGACGGCAGGTTCGGAAAGATATCGAAGAAGGAAGTATCGCAGTTAAACAAAGAAGCCTTCAAGCTCAATAAGAACCTGGAAGGAATACGGGCGATGGGCAAGCCTCCTAAGGCCATGTTCGTTGTTGATTCCAAAAAAGAGGATATAGCGGTAAAGGAAGGCAGGAAGATCGGCATACCTATAGTGGCGCTGGTCGATACCAACTGCGATCCGGATGTTATAGATTATCCTATCCCGGGCAATGATGACGCTATTCGATCACTAAAGCTGATAGTCTCTATTATCGCCGACAGCATTCTTGGAGGCCGTCAGAAATTTGCAGCCGGTCAGGCCAAAGCGGAAGAGATGAAGAAGGTAGAGGAGTCCGGCAATGAAGTGGTAAAGGTCATCGATGAAGAGGTGGATGAGCTTGTGGAGGGCGATCTGAAGCTTAAAGAAGGCGAAGGTCTGCCTAAAGATGAGCCGATAAAGAAGGGCCCCAAGCTGAAGAAGACGATTAAATAGTATTGAGTATTATGTATCGAGTATTGAGCAAAAATTAAACGCAATACACGATACGCAATACGTAATACTAATACCAGGAGAATAATAATCATGATGGACGCAATAAAGAAGCTCAGAGATAAGACGAGCGCCGGTGTCGTGGATTGCCAGAAAGCATTAAGAGAGTCCGGCGGCGATATAGATAAAGCTGTAGAGGTATTGAGGAAGCGCGGCGCTGTACTGGCCTCCAAAAAGGCCGGCCGCACGGCCAAAGAAGGGCGCATAGAGAGCTATATACATCTTGGCGGCAAGATGGGGGTGATGGTGGAAGTGAACTGCGAATCCGATTTTGTGGCGAGAAACGACGGTTTCAAAGCATTTGTAAAAGATATAGCGATGCAGGTCGCGGCGTCGAGCCCCATCTATTTGAATAAAGCGGATGTGCCTGCGGAATCCATAGCGAAAGAGACCGAGATAATAAAGGCGCAGATCAAAGATAAGCCGGCCGCCGCTATAGAGAAGATCACCGAAGGCAAGCTCAATAAATTCTTCGAAGACGCCTGTCTTCTGGAACAGCCTTTCATAAAAGATACAAATCTCAAGGTAAAAGACGTATTGATCGCGATGATCGCCAAGATAGGCGAGAATGTAGTGATCAAGAGGTTTGTGCGGTGGAACCTTGGTGAAGAAAATTAATTGAATGAAGAAGCCCGCATTTAAGCGCATCGTATTAAAATTGAGCGGTGAGGCCCTGCAGGGAAATATGGGTTTCGGTATAGATTATAACGTCCTCATTTCGATAGCCCGGCAAATCAAAGAAGTAAAGTCTCTGGGCGTTGAGATGGCCATAGTGATCGGCGGGGGCAATATATTCAGAGGTCTCGCAGGAGCTACCAAAGGCATGGACAGGGCAAGCGCGGATTACATGGGCATGCTTGCCACGGTCCTGAATGCCCTGGCCTTACAGGACGCGCTTGAGAAGAACGGCGTATTTACAAGAGTACAGTCCGCCATAGATATGGAAGCGTTGGCGGAGCCTTACATAAGGCGCCGCGCAATAAGGCATCTGGAAAAGGGCAGGGTCGTCATATTTGCCGGAGGCACCGGCAATCCATATTTTACGACAGATACTACCGCAGCTCTCAGAGCCATAGAGATAGGCGCCGAGATCATTCTGAAGGCCACAAAAGTGGACGGTGTCTATTCATCCGATCCGGTCAAGAATAAGAACGCAAAAAAATATGATACACTGCGCTATATAGATGTTCTTAAGAGGGGCCTGAAAGCAATGGATGCCACCGCGACCAGCCTCTGCATGGATAATGAACTTCCCATAATAGTCTTCAGTATGAAGAAAGACGGAAATATTAAAAGGGTTATAATGGGCGAGAAGATCGGTACAACCATAAAGAAGTGAGGGCTTGATATGAATGCCAAAGAGATCATAAAAGATACGGACGTGAGGATGAAGAAGACACTGGAAGCTACGCAGAGGGAATTTTCTTCCGTAAGAACAGGGCGCGCTTCAACGGCTATAGTGGAGACTTTGAAGGTGGATTACTACGGAGTGCCTACACCGCTTCGCCAGGTTGCCAGCATAACGACTCCGGACGCAAGGCTTGTCATGATACAGCCATGGGACAAGAATGTTCTGCCGGAGATAGAGAAGGCGATCCTTAAATCCGAAATAGGCATATCTCCCACCAATGATGGGAAGTCTATAAGGCTATCGATACCATCGCTGACCGATGAGAGACGCGACGAGCTCGATAAGGTATTAAAGAAGATCGCCGAGGATGGCAGGGTATCTTTAAGAACGTGCCGTCATTCGGCTGTCGAGCATATAAGGAAGCTTGAGAAAGACAAAGCCGTCACCGAAGACGAGAGTTTTCATTCTAAGGAAGAGATACAAAAACTTACCGATAAGTTCATCAAAGATATAGATACTTTCCTCGCAAGCAAGGAAAAAGAGATACAAGGTTAGTTGTTGGGCCGCTAGCTCATCTGGTAGAGCACCACACTTTTAATGTGGTTGTGGCTGGTTCGAGTCCAGCGCGGCTCACCAATTTCCCCGACGGTAATCCGAGAGGGAGAGAATGTAGAAAAGTAGTCGGCATTAAGTTGTCGGCTACTTTTTTATGATTTCTCGACGAGAAAATTTAAAATATCTATTCAAAATAAGCAATATTGGCGTTATGAAAAAAGTCTATCAAATTATTTAAGTTTGGTTGGAGTTAGCCAGAATCTGCGTTTATTTCCTCTTTTCCTCTCTTAGTTAATCGATCGACAGTTAATGGAATATTGATGGATAATTGCGAGATTTTAAATTGTTAAAGGGGGCTAAAAGCTATATAATTTACATAGAAAATCAAAGCTGTAAAACATATTTTTTGGGATTAGAATGGAAAGCAAAGAAATAATTAAAGATATTATTCTATCCTTCATGAAAGATTATTGGCAGAACAAGACGATGTGAAAAAAATATTAGGTGAACACGAATACGCCAATACCGAATTTCAGGATACTTGTTCAATGGCATACGAGGATCTATGTAAAAAGGATTTCATCCCTGTTGCTATGTCTTATCCGATGAAACAAGGGAGTATAAAAAAACGCATTTGCGAAAACGGGCAAAATTATGTATTACTTGGAAACCTTTGTGTGGTGTCAGCCTATTCATATTGGGAAGAGTATCTACGGATAGAAATAGGTATAGCAACGGGTATCTTGAAAAAAGGCTCCAAAAATTCAAAGGAAACAAGGAAGATTCTAAACCAATACGTTAAAAGTGACTTTTGGGGCGACATGAAACACTTAAGGCATTCAATTGTACATAACGATGGGATCGCAAATTCCGATATATCGAAATGTAAGATTATTAATTGGTTTAAGCCTGGGCAAAAAATTAACCTAAATTATGATAGAATGCGAAAGATATTTTTGCTTATAGGGCAATTCAGAAACGCGTTACACAGCATGTCATTACCACCGTAAAAAGGTTTCAGGATACCTATAAGTAAAGCCTAACCAAATTTTATGGAAAGCCTTGACAATACAACCATTTAGTTGTATACTTTATATGGAAGAGAAAGGGGTTTGTGGCTAAAATAACGACTTATTATTATCTTGCAGAATCTGGCAAATCGCCGGTAAAAGAGTTTATTGACGCTTTAGATTTTAAATCACAAAGGAAGTTTTTCTTTGTTAAGGAGTTATTAGAGGAATTCGGCCATAAGCTGCCATTTCCTCATGCAAAATATATCGGAAATAGCATATTTGAATTGAGATTCAAAGGACACGAGGGAGCGCTAAGAGTGTTATATTTCTTTTACCATGAAGATAAGGCAATATTCACTAACGGATTTATCAAGAAAGCGAATAAAACACCTAAAAATGAGATAACCATAGCAAATGAAAGAAGGACGAATTTTTTAAACAGACAAAAAGGAGATGATTAAAATGAGACTGCAAAAAGTAGATGGACATTTAAAAGAAAAGCTA
>Ga0268276_1001604_pt1 | contig 21624 bp, 19 predicted proteins | sample saktaG_4_FD_190145 | JGI IMG/M metagenome (GOLD analysis project Ga0268276, IMG submission 190145) | Saline water microbial communities from Sakinaw Lake, British Columbia, Canada - sak_2010_1_5_45m | ecosystem: Environmental > Aquatic > Non-marine Saline and Alkaline > Saline ... | reverse complement strand
CGGCGTCCGGTGTGTGAAAATTACCGGCATTTCTGCACACCAGTGATCCGGTAAAGCCCAATTTCCCCTTCGATCCTCCAAATTTCAAACCGGTCATGGATTCATTATTATTAGAATAATAGGCGCTGCTAAATGCGCCGTTGAGACTCAACGCATTATCGGCAGCAATCTGGAACCGGTAAGGAATCAGGTTGACGGCGCCGCCCAGCGCATCCGAGCCGTACAACAGGCTTGCCGCACCTTTGATAACTTCCACACGGTCATAATTGAAACTTTCAATATTCGGCGCGTGACGCTCGCCGTATTGCTGGTATTCCTGGGCAATGCCGTCGCTTAAGATGCAAATGCGCTCGCCTGTCAGGCCGTGAATGACCGGTTTACCCGCCACGGTTCCCGTCGACATGTTTGTGATTCCCGGAATGCTTTCGATTGTTTTTCCCAGGGATGCGGATTGCAGGCGTATTTTCTCGCGGCCACTGACGCTGCTGATATCCTGTGGCGAATTCAGCGGATCGGCTGCGGTCGGGCGACCGGTAACCACAAAAGCCTCGGTTTCGATTACACTTTGCTCCAATGTGAACTCGATTCGGGTCGTTTTCCCGCCCTGAATTGTCACATCCCTGCTTTCCGATCTGTAGCCGATATATTTTACGGCAACTTTGTAGGTACCGGCGGGCAATTGAGTAATGCTGAACTCGCCCCGTTCATCGGTTCCTGCGCCGCGATCAATTTTAGGTAAAATGACATTCGCTCCGAATAACGGTTCATTTTTGGCGTTTCGGACAACGCCTTTCAAACTTCCATCCCCCGTCCGCGCAGATAAGCCGCCGGAATAGACGGAGACACACAAGAAGATGGCTATGAAAACGCTCCACTTTTTATAATTAACAACCATAGACTGCTCCTTTCCAGAACTCTATTGATTATTTAAGTACAGATGTTGATGGAACTATTACGAGTTCCGCAAAGGAGGAGCGCGGGGAAAATAGGTTTTATTGGAAAAACGATAAGTGACGTTATATTCATTTATAAAGAATAGAGCGCATATCGTGAAGATAAAATGGAATATCCAGAGGACAAGAATCGTCGAATTCAGCAGCAAATAGAGCTGAAATGCGGGACAATCTTGGTGGCTTAATAAATCCGGTTCGTGGTTGTGGAACAGTTCATGCCCGACACTCAAGACCAACCAAAGGAAAATCAATCCATAAAGCGGGTATAGTAAAAAGCGTCCCTGAATATTTTTCCGTAATCCCGTAACCATAACGTTTATCGACTATTCATCATACTGTTCTTACGCATATCACAACCGCCTCAAGTATAACTATCGATTTCGGGCATGTCAATCGAAATATCATCGAATTAAACCGTATCGCTGCGTTTATTAGCTTCCGATTTTGCTTTCCGGCCTTGCGAATGTTTTATATTTTATTCAAAATAGATTATCTTTGTGTCTCCGTGGCAATCAATATACATTAGGGTTTCACAATGATGCGCGGCGCTTCTTCAGGGTTTTTGATCTTCCATTGATAAACGCCCGACGATACTTTCCCGGCATTATGATCTATCACTTTCACCCCTTTTTCCACCGATACCGTCAGCGTACCTACGATATCGAAATCCAAATCTTTCAGCATTTTCATATCTTTCTCATTCAACTTTAATGCCTTGATTGCCATAGTAGCATCATCCTGTCTCATGATGGAGAATATGCTCATATCTTTGGAAGTGAAATAGTAGTCCTCCCCGGCTTTCCCCGGCTGTTCCACCATGACTTTGTAACGTGCATTACCGATGTACTTTACTTTCTTAAATCCCGGTGACTCTAAGAACTCTTTTTCCTGTTCTTTTAAAGATGCTTCATCCTTTTTAGATAATTTATCTTCCTTAATGGCGGACAGCGCCAGTGCATGTACCAGGTTTCCCTCATAGTTGAATGTATAGCTGCCATCCCGTTTTACGGTAATGATCACTTCAAAATCCTCGGGCAGGAAGCAGGCCGACAGTGATATCATAACTAGGGCAGCAGCACCTGCCGTTAATATCGTGCGATAATACTTCTTCATTTTCCCCTCACCTTTTTTCGCTGTTATGGCATATCAGTAAATATATTCCACCCGCCAAAATAAAAACATCCTCAATAACCCTTTTCCAACTGACCAACGAGCCTTCGGCGTCCAGTGAAAAACAGCCGCATTCAATATCGAGCCCGCGGGCAATGGCGCTGATTATCATAACAATGAAAAATACAGTAATCCCACTAAGCATAAAGGCCGACATTTCAATCCAGATTCCCATTAATAACGAAATTCCTATGAATGCTTCAATCCAAGGTACAATGATAGCACAGATATTCAATAATTCCACCGGTAATAATCGATAATTGTAGATAACTTCGGCAAATTTTCCTGGATAAATTATCTTATCCAGAGACGCATAGAGAAATAAAAAACCCAAGCCCAGCCGGACGACTATTCTGAGGTAGAAATGTGCGTCAATCCGTTTCATGGTATATCTCCGATGCCGGCAGGATAACCGGCGTTTTGCCATTCAGTCCATCCGCCGAAAAAGAAATAGACGTCATTAAAGCCGATTTCACTCAGCCTGACTGCCAGATCGATGCTCTGTGAGCAGTCTTCGCCATCGCAATAGGCAATAATACGTTCATTTCTCGATAATTCAGGAAGCACCTCCCGACTAAAATCCAGCGCTTCGAGAGGAATTGACACCGCCCTTGAGATATGACCGCTTCGATAATCCTCAACGCTGCGGGTATCTATAAAGATGGCAGTATAATTTCGGAAATGCTTATATGCAGTCTCCAAATCGATCTCTTCCGGCGGGTGTAAATTATTTTTAATTTCATAAGTGCGCATTTGATCACGAGTTTGAAATACAGGGATTTTTGTCAGATTATCGCCGACGGTAACAATCCTATACGGTGTTATTAACGGCACACTATTAGGTGATAAACCATTAAAAATGACGGCAAAAATCGATACTACGAAGACGGCCAGCACGGATTGTTTCAAAATAGAAATAGTTCTGCGGGATATGTCCATTAGAGTTTCCTGTGATTCCAAATTTCAGAAAAGCAAATCATTTGTCTTTATACCCAAAGAATATCAATTTCCTGTATAAAAACCAAATTGTTTTTATCATATTGAGAACTTAGCTAATTAAATCAATCCGGTTAATTATTTTCTGTAATTTTCAGATCGGAGAGTTTTGTAGTATTTAAAATTTCTTGGAGTAGAGGCACTTCATGAATTGCCGCTACTAAAAATCGAAAATATATCACAAAAAAAACCTCCGAACCTGCAGGCCCAGAGGTTTTCAGAACGAGAACAAAGAAGACTAAGAAAGAAGTGAAAGGAAATCTTTTAGCTGTTTTGCTGTTTTTTCAATTGATTCGTTTTCTTTCAAGAGACCATTGACAAAGGAATTTTCGTCATAACTTCCGCGTACTGCTTCAAAATCCGCTGCAATAATGTCCTCATCATCGCTATCAATTCCATAGGCGATTCGGCTGTTCCGATCAAACTCCTTGGAGGCATCTTTCAGTATCATGTTGTTGAACTTGACGCTGACGTTTTCCCAATCAGAAACGATCTTCAAGAGATGTTCCTGCGTGATTTCAGATACTTTAATATCGTAGCGATTTTCAATTAAATGACAAACCCATCTCCAACTCTCCTCGGTATAGCTGTCAAATATATCTTGAAGAGCCTGGCTCAGATCATGAACTGATTTAACTTTTTCACCTTTCACCTGGTCAATCATCTTATTCAGATCACTTTCGGAAATCAACATTCCGGACAGATCTTTCCAACAATCGGAATTGGTATCAACAGAAAACAGACCGGTTTTTATCTCGGATATGGATTTTGGGTTTCCGAGACGTTTAATCAGTTCATTACCGATGTAGATTTTAATCGCCATATCATAATATTTTGAACAGGTTTTCAACATCAATCTCTTGATATGACAGCCTTTATGGTGAACATACTCCTGTTCTTTTGGAGTGTTTTCCGAAAGTGATCGCAGTAATGCCAGTCCTTTATCCATTTTTCCGACAGTATAAGGATTAAACAGCTCAAAATGGATCAGATCGTATTTTTTCGGGTCTTTCCTCCGATCACGGGCCGGCCACTTGACACTGTCCCGGCGTGTGCCAACGGTAAAAAGATTCATCGCGGGGGTCAGTTGCGGCTTGCCGTCTTCTTCTGTGATATAGGAAAATGGAAAATCCGATCCATCGAAATTCGATGTGTGTTTTCCGGTTACTACAGAAAATGCGCCAACTCTTGACGGCCATAACATATAGGAAAATGAGCCGGTTTTGGAACCTCTCTCAAGCACACCTTGATGAATCGGACCGAGTTTGTACATGTGATTGCTCTGATTCGTAGCGCTGCCGGCATTGTAAAATGAAAACAGTCCGGCGATGAGTAAGGTGGATTTATGATGCGTTACTGTATAGGGCCCGCCAAATACACTGCAGGCTTCACCGTGAAATCCTTCCGAGTTGGCGAAAAAGACTGAGTTTTCAGCCGAATACTGCTTACCGATTTTTACTCCTTGCCCGATAAAGCAACGATCGATCAATGCGCCGCCGTCAATTTTTGAACCCGACTGAATGATGAACTCCTTTGCAATAACTCCGTCACCGATCTGGGTCGGTGCTTCCTTTGTGCTCGCGACTGTACCTTCTTCCAGGTGAGTAACATTGTCAATATTAGAACATTCTCCAAAGCTGACATTCTTGATAATTCCGGAGTTTCGAATTACCGAACCGGAACCGATAATCCCACGATCCGATATTTTTGAATTTGTATAATCGGTAATAATCGAGAGCAGTTTTTCGGTAAACAGTGTATCGTGGCGGTAATTCACCAGCAGATATGCAATCTGTGACGACAGGATGTCAAAGATTGGTAATGTCCGGCCACCACCTTCATTTAAAACATCCAGTTCGACACCATTGCCGAAACCACTATTGCCTTCTGTGATAATAGATTTACAGTTTTCTATGATGACATTATCACCGATATCATAATTAGCCAGAGTAGGTATATTTGTAATCAGGCAGTGATCCCCAATTGTACAATTTACGATCTGACTATTGACGATGCCACAGCCTTTTTCAATCCCGCCCGGCAGTTTTTTCTTACCGGATAAATCACCGATTTCAACATTGCTAAAAAAATCAACATTTCTGATTGTATTCGTATCAAATGGATCATTGACCGAAATAGAATTCCAATCCTTGGCAGTGCAACCCCGTTGCTTAAGTATATCTATTTCATCGGAAGTAAGTTTTCTAAACGCCATAGATCAATTGCCTTATTGAAGTTTAGGAAGATTGGATAGTGCTTTATGTTCAATGTCCTTGAAATATTTTACCGTGCCGACCTTCATTTCCATGGTTGATTCATCGTCACAACAGATAATACCGTGTTCATGCAGTTGCAGCATTGAAACGGTCCACATGTGATTGACACCGTCTTCCACCACTTTCTGTAATGCTCTGGCCTTCTTATAGCCGTTTATAATGATCAGAACTTCTTTGGAACTCATGACCGTTCCAACACCGACTGTCAACGCTGTTTTCGGCACTTTATTGATATCATTGTCAAAAAAGCGTGAGTTTGCCTGAATCGTATCGTATGTAAGTGTTTTGATCCTTGTTTTTGAGTTTAATGATGATCCCGGTTCATTAAAAGCGATATGTCCATCCGGTCCGATTCCGCCAAGAAACAGGTCGATTCCGCCGGCCTTTTTTATTCTTTCTTCATAGTTATGACATTCTTTTTCCAGATCAGGAGCGTTGCCATCCAGTATATTGATATTTGCATTGAGAATATCGATGTGTCTAAATAGCTTATCCTGCATGAAATAATGATAACTTTCGTGATGATCTTCCGAAATACCAACGTATTCATCCATATTGAATGTCACGACATTTTTGAAGGAGACTTTGCCCTCTTTGTACAGTTTTACCAGAGCTTTATAGGTTCCGATGGGCGAAGAGCCTGTTGGCAGCCCGAGCACATATGGATTTTCAGCAGTCGGTTTGGCGGTGTTAATTTTCCGAGCAACATAATGGGCCACCCAATTGCTGAGCTTTTCGTAATTATCGTGGATTAAAATTCTCATTGTAACACCTCTCTTTTATTTGGAATTTATTGATAACATGATTTTGGCATCGGCAATATAGCAGCCTTTACCTTCTTCAAGAACAATCAGCGGATTTATATCCAGTTCTTTGATCTGCGGACAATCAGTGGCAAGTTTAGACAGCCGCATGATAGATTCGACGATTGATTGAATGTCACTGACTGCTTTTCCGCGAGCGCCTCTCAAAATGGCTGATGATTTGATTTCATTAATCATCGCTTTTGCTGAAATTTCGTCAACCGGGGCAATTCTGAAACTGACATCCTTGAATATTTCAACGAAAATACCGCCCAAGCCAAACATGATAACCGAATTGAATGACGGATCACGTTTAAGGCCGAGAATGACCTCTTGTCCTGAGGAGACCATCTTAGTGACGAGGACGCCTTTGACTTTTGCATCCGGCTGTTTTACCTGGACATTTTTAAGTATTGTCTCGTATGCGGTTTTGGCATCTTCGGTATTTTGAATATTCAAAACAACACCGCCGACATCAAATTTATGAATAATGTCTTCGGACATTACTTTCATTACTGCTGGAAAACCGATTTTCTCAGCGTATCGGGCTGCTTCAGCGGAAGTGTTTGCCAGGTAACTTTCAAGGACCGGCAATCCGTATGCTCCGAGTACTTTCAGAGCCGTTTCTTCGGTTAAATATCCAACGTTTTCCGCGATGGCATTATTCAGTATTGCTTTCGCAATCTCCGGCTTCAAGTCATTAAAAATGCGTTCCTTTTTAACGATATCATGTTTTTCCTGATTAAATTTATAAACTGTCGCAACGGCCTTGCTCATGGATTCAGGCAGTGAATAATGAGGAATTTTATTCCGTTGCAGGACATCGATACCTTCTTTAACATCGGCTTCACCCATGAAAGACGCATAGACCGGTTTTTTGTAATGACTGGAGACTTTTGCCACCTCCCGGGCAATGAGATCGATATCCGTCATGGATTGCGGTGTCAGGATTACGAAAACAGCATCTACCGCCGGATCGTTAAACGCGGATGTCAATGCAATGTTATAGCGATCCGCACGGGCATCTCCAATAACATCTACGGGGTTTTTTATATTGGCGGTTTTAGGAAGGTTCTTTTTTAAAATTGCGGTTGTTTCGTCGGAAAATACAGCCAGTTTCAGACCGTCATGAATAGCAGCGTCTGTTGTCAAAACACCGGGACCACCGGCATTTGTGATAATGGCGATACTATTTGTTTTTGGTGGCGGCTGATAAGCAAAAGCAATGGCAATATTGAACATCTCTTCAATATTACTACAACGAATAATGCCAGCCTGTTTGAATGCTGCATCACAGATTTCATCGCTGCCGGCCAGCGAACCGGTATGAGAGGCAGCAGCTGAGGCTCCTTCACTGGTTCGTCCGGATTTGAGGACCAGGATCGGTTTACCGCTTTTGGAAATCACATCCTGGGCGGCCTTCATTAAGGCAATTCCGTCAGACACTTCCTCAAGGTACATTAATATGACCTTGGTCTTCGGATCATCTTTCAAATAATACAAAAGATCTATTTCACTGATATCGGCTTTATTTCCAAAACTGATAAACTTCGAAAACCCGATATGTTTTGCCTGAGCATAATCAAGTACGGCTGTGCATAAAGCACCGCTCTGGGATAAAAATCCGATACTTCCTTCCTCCGGCATTTTCCGGGCGAAAGATGCGTTAATTCGTGAACTTGGGTCCGTATTAATGACACCAAGACAATTTGGTCCGATAAATGACATATCGTATTTATCAGCAATTGCTTTGATCTGTTTTTCCCGTTCAATGCCTTCTCCGCCAACCTCTTTGAAACCGGCAGATATGATAATCGCTGACTTTATCCCCTTCTGTCCACACTGCTCCAGCGCCATATGACAGACCGATGAAGGAAAGACCAATATCGCCAGATCGACAGGATCTTCAATGTCAACGACATATTGATAGGATTTAATCCCGGCAATGAATTTTTCTCGCGGACTTACAGGAAATACGATTCCGTTAAAATCGGCTTTCAGAATGTTGGCGATTATATCGTAGGGAACCGTTCCGCGTACTTTATTCGCCCCAATAATTGCTACCGATTCAGGATAAAATATTTTCTCAAGATTTTTTTTATGAATTTCAGTTTTTGAAGTCATCTATACTCCGGAATAATAATTAAAGATAGCTATGAATAAATTCGACTGCGTCGGATACAGTTTGTACGGCAAGCGCCTTATCTTCATCCATTTCGATGTTGAATTCTTCTTCAAATCCGGCTATCAGCTCCAAACTCTGCATGGAATCGGCACCTAGATCGAAAATAAAATTGGCGGCCGGAGATACTTCTAAAGCATCCATTTTCAGCACTTTAGCGACAACATTAATAACCTGTTTCTGAATCTCGATTTTGTCCATTAATTCCTCCCTTAATGATTATCTAAACGATTAAATGATAATTACTTATTATATTGAATAGAAAAGCAGTCAATCATTTTTGCGGATATCTTTCTGGCTCTGTAAACCTGACAAAAAACTATTTAAAACGGAATATGAATAAAAAATAGAGCTGCGTGTGTTGTAAAATATCTTGATATATGCATAAAACACTTGCTCAATAATAAACAATTATTGAGCAAGTATCAAGAAAAATATGTGTTGTTAGTAAGGTTTCGTTACTAATTAAAAAGTAACAAAATATTTATGCGGTGACTTGCATATTAGTTACTCCAAGGACTTCACGAATTGCATTTTCCAGATTTGCTTTGGGAAGTGCACCGGCAGCCATTTGAGGATTACCGGACTTAGGCACAAAAAGTATAGACGGAATACTGCGAATGCTAAAAACCGAAGCCAGCTCCTGTTCCTGTTCCGTATTTACTTTATAGACGTTCAATTTGCCTTTATATTCCTCTGATATTTCTTCAAGTATCGGTGCAATCATTTTACATGGCGCACACCAGTCAGCATAAAAATCAATTATACAGGGCAAATTACCCTCGAATTTCCACTCCTCATTCTTTTCGAAATCAAAAACTTTTGATTTAAAATCTTCTTTCTTCAAATGCTCAGTCATTGTGCTTCCTTTCTTTCCTTTTAGGTTACACAAACTGAGATACATCGGAACAGGTTTGGTTACGGATAAATTTTAAAAATGAAGTTCTAGCCTGAAATATGTCGTAATTTTTATAATTTCCACCTGATTGCCGGGTTCTGTTTTGTAACAGTTCCATGTCACTGTGCAAGTCTGATAATCTCAACATTTTGCCATTCATTTGATTATCCGACGTTGCCCCCCTGTCCCCTTGTGGAATTCACTTGTCCGGCTTTTGACGGATTCGGGCTCATCTTCCGGCTACTTCGAAAGATGCTCTGGCTGGTAACTGGGATGGTGTGTACTTTCTTCTACCGACTAAAGTCGGGTGTTGTGATAGACATCGTTTTACTCCACCGAATAAATTCGGCGGTTAACATTTTATTTGCTGAATTTCCCACTCTCTCCCATAATTATTCTTTTTACAATATTCCGCAATATCAAACATATGATTGAAATATTATGAAATATGTGCTATCTTATACCGTTGATTGATAATATTTAGCATAATGGGTTTAATTCATGAAAGACATAATGACACTTGAAGAACTTGCCGCTTATTTACGCGTTTCAGAACGAACTGTATATGACTGGGCCAATAAAGGTGAAATCCCCGGTGGTAAAATCGGTACTTCATGGCGATTTAAACGTAATGATATCGAAAACTGGGTTAATCAAAAACTCTCTCCAAGAATTCAGCCGAATGTCGCAAATTCGCCGTTACTTTCAGCAATATTAAAACCTGAACGGGTTGTCCTGCTGGATAGTGCAAGTAAAGAGGAAGCATTAAATAAATTAATTGACTTATGTAGTGATGTACCGGGCTTATCAGGCCGAATTGAACTTGCAGATGCAGTATTTAAACGTGAGAAACTGATGAGTACGGGAATTGGTTTGTCCATTGCAGTCCCCCATGTTCGCTTAAACTCGATTAATGAAATCCAGATGGCGTTTGCTATAAATAAAACGGGAATTGAAAATTATGAGTCTCTGGATAACGTTCCGGTCAGGCTGATTGTACTCATTATTGCCGGACGCAATCAGCATAACGCTTATATTCAAACATTATCCCGTATATCCAGATTACTGAAAAATGAGATCATCCGCGAACGTCTCTATAATTGCCGGGATAATAAAGAAATATACGATATCATTATCGAGGGAGACAATCAGTCATGAATCTGAGTCCCGGAATATTACTGCTATTCGGTATTGGTGTCTTTGGTGGAATAATGAGCGCTCTGCTAGTCAAGCGTCTGAGTATTCCACAGGTGCTCGGATACATTTTGATGGGTGTGATTATTGGCGTCAGCGGCCTGAAACTTGTTTCACAGAGTGATATTGAAATGCTGAAACCCTTTAATTTCTTTGCATTGGGTATTATTGGTTTTCTGGTTGGCTCTGAAATTCACTTTGAGACATTAAGAAAATATGGTAAACAGTTTACATCGATTCTGCTGGCTGAAGGTGTGCTGGCGTTTGTATTGGTCTGTTTGCCGGTGACTTTGATAATGATGAAAGTCACCCAATCGTTCAACATAGCGCTTGCCACTGGAATTGTTTTCGGTGCGATTGCTTCTGCCACTGATCCCGCCTCAACGATCAATGTCCTTTGGGAGTATCGTACTGCCGGAATATTGACGACGACGATTATTGCAATTGTTGCCCTTGACGATGCGCTCGCCATGACCTTATACGGAATTGGAACCAGCATTGCCGAAATTATTTCCGGCACCGGTTCAAATGTATTTCTTGAAATATTATACACACTTTTTGAACTTTTCGGATCAATTGGCCTTGGAATCATTGCTGGTCTGTTTTTGAATTTTATCCTGCGCAGATCACACGATCAGGATTATATCTCCACCGTAGCGATTGGGGTTCTTCTGTTATGCATCGGATTTGCGGTCCGGATGAATATGGATGTGATTCTTGTAACGATGTCGATTGGAATTACTGTTGTAAATATGTCTCCTCACCGAAGTAAAGAACTGATCAATCACCTCAAACGGTTCTCAACCCCAATCTATATTTTGTTTTTCGTGTTTGTCGGCGCCCGGCTGGGATTGACCAACATGCCGAAATGGCTATGGTTAATTGTTGCTGTGTATATTATTGGCAGAAGTACCGGTAAAGTATTTGGCGCCTGGCTTGGAGCCAAACTGACCAACGCCGATGATGTGGTCAGGAAATACACCGGCATGGGATTGTTTGCTCAGGGCGGTGTTGCAATTGGATTGTCGATTATGGCCAGCCAGCATTTGAACGGAATATACATTGCTGAAAACCTATATTTGGGGGATATCATCATTTTTGGTATCACTGCGACGACATTTATTGTTCAAATTATCGGCCCGCCATTAGTGAAATTAGCTGTCAAACTTTCCGGTGAAATCGGTCGGGATATTACCGAAGAAGACATTATTAAAAAATGGAAAGTCGCCGATGTAATGGTTCGGGATGTGCCAACTATTTCGGAAAGTGAGTCGGTCCGTTCAGTGTTTATCAAGTTTCAAAACACCGGGTATGCATTTCTGCCGGTAATAACCGCAGAAAACACAATTGCAGGTATCGTATCTTTTGACCAGATTAAAGATGTAATGCTGGACGACAGTTGCTGGGATTGGCTGCTCGCTTCGGATATAATGGTAGCTGCTCATGAAATTATTCCGGAAGATGAAGCATTAGATGAAGCCTTGAATATTATGAACCAACTTTTTAGTGACCATATGCCCGTAGTCCAGAGCAACGATAATAATACTTTTCGAGGTATTCTGGACAGACGGATTATTAAGCAGTCGGTAAACAAGGAAATGATTGCAATTGCGGGTCATATCGGCAGATAAAAATAATCTGCAAAAAAATACTTTACATTAAAGTGATTTTCACTTACAATTAACCCTACACAAATTAGGAGGGGTTATGAATTTTCCATGGAAGTTTTTTATCGATCTCGGGGTGATTTCGATCGCGTTGTTGATGGCAACTCTTTTACGGGCGCGAATTAAATTTTTCCAGAAATATCTGGTACCCAATGCATTAACCGCCGGGTTTATCCTGTTAATTTATTATAACTTTATCGCCAAGTACTTTGGGATGGATAATCAAGACCTCGGGGCGATGGTCTACCATCTGTTAAGTCTCTCATTCATCGCAATGACACTCAGAAAAGCGCCGGAGCCTAGAAAAAAAGGTGATCTGGGTATATTTTCCACATCCGTCGCGATCATTTCCCAATACGGAATTCAGATCATTATTGGATTGCTTATCACCTTCTTTTTTATGAAGACTTTTTTGCCGGATCTGTTTCCGGCATTTGGACTGTTCCTGCCACTTGGCTTTGCTTTAGGACCGGGGCAGGCGTATGCAATTGGTCAGGGTTGGGAATCCTTCGGTTTTGAAGGCGCCGGTTCAGTCGGACTGACTTTTGCCGCTGTCGGGTTCCTCTGGGCCTGCTTTGGAGGGATGTGGTTAATCAATTATGGTATTCGCAAAGAATGGATCACTAAGGAAAAACTGGAGAAATTAAGACAGCGCAATGTTTCTACCGGTGTTTACCCAAAAAACAAAGAACTGCCTGTTGGTTCCCATTTGACAACAGAGACTGAGGCAATTGATTCGCTGACTTATAACGGATCGATGGTGCTGCTGGTCTATTTACTCAGTTATTTGCTTTTAAGGTTCCTGACCTATTTATTGTCATTTGCCGGAAATGCCGGAATGGAATTGGCGGTAAATCTTTGGGGGATCAGTTTTGTATTTGCCGCCCTGACTGCACTGGCATTTAAAGGAATACTAAATCTGTTTGACCTTCAACATACTCTGGATAATGGTTGTTTGACACGAATCTCCGGAATATCGGTCGATCTTATGGTATCAGGCGCGATTGGTGCAATTTCCCTTATTGTTGTTATGAAATACTGGTTACCAATCTCTGTAATTTGTATTCTCGGCGGATTGGTTGTTATGGCTACGGTCCCCTGGTTCTGTTCCCGCCTGTTTAAAGACCACCGCTTCGAACGTACATTAATTGTTTTCGGTGCTTGTACCGGGACAATGCCAACAGGGCTGGCACTTTTGCGCGTGATCGATCCTGATTTTGAGACGCCGGTTGCTTCCGACTATATGTTTTCATCAGCAGTAACCTTTTTTATCGTCATTCCCCTAATTTTAGCAATTAATCTGCCAGCGTATGCTCACAGAACCGGCAACATGCTCTATTTCTGGGGTATGATTGGCATTGCGCTTATTTATTCTCTGTTTGCATTGATTTCTTTCCGCATAATTGCAAAAAGGCGCAGTTTTATGTACAGCTCAAAAATTTGGCTTCATGATCATTTAATTAATCGGAAAAAGGAAAATAAGTAAGGAGCATTCTTAATGGCAGATATGCATGATAACTATATTGGTTCACTTCGTGAAATAATTACAAACTGGCTAACATCAGAAGTTGGCAAAGCCAATAAATGGGGCAAATATATTAAATACACACCCGATCTGTTTCATCTGTTGATTAAACTTTCGGCAGATAAAACCCTGTCAAGCAACTGTAAAGCCAAACTGGCGACTGCGGTTTCCTATTTTGTATCGCCTTATGATTTTATTCCGGAAGAATTCTGGGGAGCGCTTGGTTATGTGGACGATATTGCCCTTGCCGCCTTTGTAATCAATTGTATCATGGATGAAATTGACCCTGAAATTGTTCTCAATAATTGGACCGTTGATACAGATCTTAACATTCTGATAACCGATATTCTTAATGTTGCAGAAGAAATGGTCGGGAAAAAATGGTGGGATAAGCTTAAGGATCTGGTAAAAACCTGATATTTGCCTGTCTACCAGTTATTTTGGACTGATTTTTCGATTAATATCGGGTACACTGCGGGATTCAGACTATATATCTCAAAGAGATTCAGAATATGCATATCTTCCAGGATTTGCTGCATATTCATACTCAGTTCTTCATCGACATTTTGTGGAATAAGTTCGGTCGCTTCCCGGCGGGCACGGTATTTTAACGCCTGGATGCTGCTATAAATTGATTCGCATTGCTCACTGGATTCCGGCAGGCCAAGGCGGTCAGTGATCGGGTCATCCAGTTTTACTGCACAGCATTTATTGATATAACGAGGATTTTCGGAAAACAGTTTAATGACGAACCACTCCCCTTCTTCGCCAATCATTTCATAGATGTCACCTTTCATGGATTGGCCGACAACAAAGGAGCCGGTACTTGGATTTGTCCTGATATTGACATGTTTGGTCTTTGTAACGACATATTCCTGAGCAATTCCAAATTGACAGGCGATTACAAATACTATAAAACTGCAATGCACGTATTTTCTCAATTCAAACTCCTGTTAAATATCCCGTTTTCGGTTCGACAGCAGAATAATATCCCGCAACTCTTCCTTATTTCGTGCGGCCATCCAGCGGGTCTCAAATTTTGATTCCTGGGCGATATTCGCGATCGCCATCAAGGCTCTCAGGTGATAATTCCGTTCATCAATCGATCCGACCAGCACAAACATGGCATGAACCGGATCATCGATTCCTGAAAATATTAAACCGGCTTTTGCCCGAACCAGCAGCACATCAAATCGCTTTTCGCCGGGAACAATGATATGCGGTATAGCCAGGCCCGGTTTTATTACAGTACCGGACTGCTTCTCCCTTTCGAGGAAATTATTATAAATAATATCCTTCTCAATGTTGCATCGGTTTGATAATATTTTAGAAATTTCTTTGAACGCTTCTTCAATAGTTTGAGACTGTTCAATATCAAGGATTTCGCAGTTTTTAATTAATTTATCAAAGCGGTCTGCAAGGATTTTATCCCGTTCAATGATTATTTCACGCAGCTCATTTTCCAGCGTCGTGGATTGTAATTCCCGGGCAGTTATGCGCTCAACTACATGCATCAACGCCGATGTACGGCTGACCCTTTTTCGGGCGTATCCAAAATAAATAATGCCACCAAAGAGAAGAAACAACATGCTGATTAATATGGGGATTAGACCCATTTCAATCAGTAGAAATCCATATGAAAGCAGAGCAACTATCGGTGTAAACGGATAGAGAGGAGTTTTAAATTTTGGCCTGTAATTCTGGATTTTACTCTCACGCATTATAATAACGGAAATATTCACCATCATAAACAGAATGATCATCAGAGTTGATGCTGTTTTAACAAGGTCTTCTATTCGTAAAAACAGTATGACTGCAATCATGAATCCGCTGGTAATCAGAATCGATATTACCGGAGTTTTCAGCCTTGGATGGACTTTTCCAAAGAATTCCGGCAGCAGTTGATCCCTGCTCATGGCTAATGGCGAACGGGATGCGGCCATTATACCGGCATTTGCGGTAGTAATAAATGCTGTCATTGCTGCAATACTCAGGATAATCAAACCGGGAGTGCCCATTATTTCTGAAGCGCCCAGCGAAAGCGGTATCAGCGAACCGGAGAGTAATTTGCCGTCAGTAATGCCGACAGTAACACCAATTGCAAGAACATAAAGTAAAGTCACTACCAGATAGGATAAAATCATCCCCAGGGGTATGTTTCGGGAAGGATTCTCAACTTCTTCGGCGATACTGGCTACTTTGGTCAATCCTCCAAAGGAAACGAATACCAGCCCGGCAGTAGAAACAACCGACCAGAAACCGTTTGGCATAAACGGGATATAGCGGTCCGGTTGAGTTGCAATAAACCCCCTGCCTATATAAAGGACCAGAATAATGATGAGTGTTACCACAAGCAGAACCTGCGTATGTCCGGTCATTTTTACACTGGACAGGTTAAATATAGTAAAAATAAGACAGGCTGTAATTGCGATCAATTTTATCTCATACTCCGAAATATCCGGTTTGATTAATACGGCAAATGCGCCGATTCCGACCAATGCAAATGCGCTTTTTAGACTGATGGAAAACCAGTTCGCAAATCCGCCGAAAATTCCTAATACCGGCCCCATACTCCTGTCGATAAAGAAAGTTGTCCCCCCTGCTTTTGGCATTGCCGTAGAAAGTTCGGCTTTTGCCAGCATACTGGGAATGATGAGCACTGACGCCAGCATATAGGCCAAAATCATGGCTGGCCCGGAAATAGCATAGGCCAGCCCCGGTAAAACAAAAAGTCCCGAACTGATCATAGCGCCGGTTGAGATTGCGAAGACGTCGATTAAGCTTAGTTCTTTTTTTAGTGCCATGTGACCTTATACTTTGGCTAAATATATCAATAAGCGCCCTGATACTAAAGAATTATTTTTAATTGAGGTTCATCATTTCTCTGGTTGCAGGATTACATAACTCTCGTTCCGTGGCTCCTGCTACGCTACGGCAGGAATCGTCCCGGCTCCCGCGGGGAAGGGAAAAAGAAATGTAAAATGTAAAATGGAGAACGGTAAATGGTGAGTGCTGATTTGATCGGTGGAATAAGCTTTTGCGGGGTAATGGGAGTTGCCCTATCGTGAGGTCGCTTCATTGGGTCTTGACAATTGGGTAATGAATAACTAAAATAGACACAAATGAATAGAAATCCACAAAATGGGTTAAAAAGTTTGTCTATGAAGAAATTTAAATATTTCTCTATAGAGAAAACATCCAATTTTATTTCTGTATGGAGAAATTTAGTTCTCTATAGAAAAACTTTTTTTGAGAATATGTGAAGGTTAAACATATGTTAGGTTTATAATTAGGAATAAATTATGAAAAAAATCCTTTTATTGACTGTAATATTCTCAACTTTTTTATTTGCGCAAATTGATACAACATCTTTGGATTACTTTCCGATGGCAATAGGAAATATATGGAAATATCATGTAAACTTATTTTCCCCTTCGGAGGAATCTATTACTACAAAAACTTTCGAAATAATAGGGGACAGTTTAATCAATAATAAAATGTATTTTACAATAACTGGACAATGGGAAAATAGTGATCAAATTGAAAGATGCTACTTTCGGATTGATTCATCAACGAGCACTGTTTATAATTATGATACTTCTTATAGCAAGGAAAATGAATTTTTCCGATTAAACGCAAATGTTGGAGATACAGTAATACATCAAGTTGACAATAGAGATATGTCATTTATCTGCAAGAATATTCGTATTTCCTATTATTTCGATACAAAGATTTATATAACTCGGAAACATTTTGAATATTATGTAGGATTAGATCAGATTGGTTATGAATTTGCTAAATATTTTGGTCTAATTGAATTTTATAAATATCATTGGATTCCAGAAACTTCAGTAACTGGAATTGTTATGAGATTAATTTATGCTAAAATCGATGGAAATGAGTACATCATGTCAACCGTTGGTACAGATGGATTCGAAAACCAGTTGTCCACATTTAAACTTTTCCAAAATTATCCAAATCCGTTTAATTCCTCTACTATGATAAGATTTATTTTAGCTTATCCTGAAAATGTTATTTTAAATATATTCAACGTCTCAGGAAAATTAATAGAGTCTATAAGAGTGAACGTTGAGAATTCACAAGACTATAGCTACTTGTGGGATGCCCGGAAATATTCATCAGGTATTTATATATATCAGGTTAAGGGATCTACTTTTCAGCAAAGTCGTAAATGTTTATTTATAAAGTAAAAACCTAACAATTGTGGAGATAACGAGGTGAGCTGTTTGATGATTTTGAGATTTTTGACTTACAAAAGGAATTTGAAAGTTGAAAGACTATCGCTTCAAATCACCTCGTACCCCAGCCTTGTCCGTTAGAAGAATAAAAGAAGAAGGTTTATTATGGTAAAAAAATCAATTTTTATTACGCTTATTACGATACTTTATACAAGTCAAATATTTGGATTGAACTTTCAGGTTTCCGAATTAATATCTATTCCAGGAAATAATAAAAACCTTGATATTCTACAGGATGATTGTTTTTCTGGGGCTTCTCATATATGCTGGGAAAATATAACTGATTCGGTTTATTCTATATATTTAAAACAGATTCAACCGACTATTGGGGAAAACCTTATTGTATATTCTAGTAAAGGTCTGAATATTAATCCTCAGATAGCGTTTAACCGTTATGCAGAAGGGATAAAAATTATTTGGAAGTCCAAAATTGATGGTCGTTGGCAACTTTTACAAAAAAATTATCTTAATGATACATTGAGTCAAGTTATATTAATATCCGATTCATTATTAGATAGTACTAAATATTCATTAAGTACATACCGAATTGCATATATTAATAATGGTAATCTAATGGTCAAATCTTTTTATCCTGACTGTGAAGGGTATAACGCACCTATTTTAGTTGACTCGGGTTATTGTAAAAATCCTGACATTGCTTCCTATGATTATTACAGTGGTTCTTCTATCGTGTATGAGAAAGGACTTGTAGGGGAAACACAAATATATAAAGCAGAATATTCATATTTCTCATCAGAAGATAAATATGACTGGGTGATAAGTAAAGTATCTATTGGTACAAATAATATTAATCCAATATTCGGTTATTGTCATGGCATCACATATCAAACATTGATCGATAATGTTTGGCGATTTGTTTTAGCTGAGTTAATAGAGCATACTTCAAATAATACAACGTGCAACTTCTATAATCCTACTAATTTTAGTTATCCGATTCCTATAAAAGGATTAAATGGATTTACACCATTCTTTATTGCATTTGATTCAGATTCTCTAAAAAATAATCAAGAAATATTTATCCAAACATACTTTTATGGACCAGAAGATACAATTATAAATATTTCAAATTCGTTAGGATTTGATAGTAAACCCTCTGTCACTCTAGTGTCAGATTCTATTACAATAATGTGGGAACATGAAGAAAATAATAAAACTGATATTTGGTGGGCGAAAGATAAATTTAATCCTTATCCAGGTGGCGCTATTGATGATCAAGACTTAAAAGAGCCCGCGACCTTTTTACTGAACCAGAATTATCCAAATCCATTCAACCCAACGACGACAATCCGCTATGCACTTCCTGAGAAATCACATGTCACTTTGACGATATACAATATTGCCGGTCAGGTAGTGGATGTTCTTGAGAATAAAACAAAAGAGGCTGGCTATTATTCTGTTCAGTGGGATGTCCCGCAAGGCGGGATTGGATCAGGCGTCTATTTTTACAGAATTCAGGCCGGTGACTCTCAGCAGGTTCGAAAGTGCTTGCTAATCAAATAAGCCCTAACAAATAAGGATTGATACAACGAGACGTTGTCATCAATCCAGGGTTCAAGAAGCCCGGATTTCAGCGAATACATATTATATAGGGTTTACCCTGTTAGATGTTCTTTTCACTATCTAATAGGGTAACAGTTCGTAGGGATTACTGTTCCAGCCACTGCCGCCCGATATAATTGCACAGTATTTCCATAAATTTTGGTAACTATTCAGCCATATAAAATGAGTAAGGTTTATTCAAGTTCTGGAACAGTCTGCTTGTCGGCAGTCAGGTCAGGCAGGTGCTGCGGAAGAGCACTTAGCTCGGCTGCAGAAAAACATTAACCATCCGGCAGCTGCCGGATGGGATAGAATGGCTTCTACCTGCCGTCCCGACTTTCCCACCAGGGACTCCTCGGAGTAGTCGGGGAACTCACCGAATAAATTCGGTTTGTGTTGCCGGGAGCATCAAATCCACTCAATAAATTGAGTGGTTAATGTTTATGCCGATCGAAGATTCCTTTGGAAAGGCATGCTCCACCGGGAGTCCCATGGACCTATGGCATAATTCCGTTTCGGGGTTGTGATGTGGAAGGACTACAGAGTAAGGCCCTGCTGCCAAAAGGAAACTATAAAATATGACATGTTTGCGGCTGAGTAGTAATAAATTTTGTTTTGACTCCCAAATAAATTGTGTTATCTTTTTGACAAGTAGGTAATACAAAGGTGCATAATGGATACATTGACTCTAAAAATACCGGACGTTCTAAAAGAAAAACTTAAAACTTATTCCAGGCGTGTCGGCTTGAATAAATCAGAAATTGTGAGAAACGCCTTACTGGAATATTTTAACAGGGATGGTTTGGAAAAACAGGGTACATTTTATGATTTGGCCAAGGACCTCGCCGGAAGTGTGAAAAACTCATCTGATCTTTCAACAAATAAGAATTATCTTTCCGGATATGGCCAATGAAGCCTGATAGAATAATCATTGATACCGGACCGATACTAGCATTTTTAAATAAATCGGATAAATATCATGATTGGGCGTTAATGCAATTTTCTCAATTAATTCCTCCATTTTTTTCCTGTGAATCCGTATTTTCGGAAGTCTGTTTTCTTTTAAGGAACACAAATAATGGCCCTCAAAATGCATTGAAATTAATTGAGCGGGAATTAATTCAAATGCCTTTAAAACTTAAGGACGAGATTAGTTTAGTTGAAAGTTTATTGGATAAATATAAAAACATTCCTATGTCTCTTACAGACGCCTGTTTAGTGAGAATGAGTGAACAAATTGCTGACAGTACAATTTGCACGCTTGATAGTGATTTTAAAATTTATCGTAAAGATAAAAGAAAAGTAATCCCATTAATAATACCTGATACTCTTTAGTTGTTTAAATGCACGGCGCCGGCGTGTCAGAGGACGGGTTGTCACACTGCCTGCGGCGGACTAACAACGCGATTAGATATCCATGTTCTAATATGGCAATGGTTTGTAATAACCCTTTATTGAACTAAAATTCGAGGGTCAGTTGAGTATTTCTATCAGCATTTTCCGCCGTATTCAGATTTGATAAACTGATTCCCAAAAGACGGATTGGTTTTCTTGGTAAATCAGATGAATGCAACAGGTTTTTCGTGATTGTATAAATCTCTTCTGGACTGCTTTTATGAGATGAAAAGCCGGCACAGCGGGTTTTTAATTCAAAATCATGATACTTTACTTTCAAAGTTACGGTTTTCCCGCTAATGCCATATTTTTCCAATCGGCGACCCAGTTCTTCTGCAATGGATTTCAATTTATCGTGGAGCATTTTGTATTGAATAATATCTTCTTCAAAAGTCCGTTCAGCGCCGAAGGATTTTCGAATTCGTTCCGGTTTTACTTCACGGTCATCAAAACCTCTGGAGACATTGTAAAAATAGGTGCCGGCTTTTGGCATTGCAGTGGACAATTCGGCTTTCGCCAGCATACTGGAAATAATGAGCAGCGACGCCAGCATATAGACCAAAATCATGGCGGGCCCGGAAATAGCATAGGCCAATCCCGGTAAAACAAATAAACCCGAACTGATCATAGCGCCGGTTGAGATTGCGAAGACATCCAACAGTTTCAAATCTCGTTTTAACCCCATGTAACTCCCTTACTTTCAAATAGTATAAGAAATCTAAGTTTCGATTCTAAAAGATTTTTAA
>Ga0268276_1001599_pt1 | contig 21672 bp, 29 predicted proteins | sample saktaG_4_FD_190145 | JGI IMG/M metagenome (GOLD analysis project Ga0268276, IMG submission 190145) | Saline water microbial communities from Sakinaw Lake, British Columbia, Canada - sak_2010_1_5_45m | ecosystem: Environmental > Aquatic > Non-marine Saline and Alkaline > Saline ... | reverse complement strand
ATCCCCTATCAATGACGTATATGTGGGGAGAAGACGGAATAACAAAAAGAATAACCTACAAAGGAATCGCTCCTGCCGCAGTACAAAAAAGCGATGCAACACAAGACGAAACTGAAAAAGAAGAAGCACTTGAACAAGAAATAAATGAACAAGAACAAATACAGTAAAACAAACTGTAAAAAAACAAAGAAATTTCTTTGAAAAATACTAATCAGCAAAGAAAGTTAAATATCACAAACAACCGAGCTATTTAAAAAAACTCAGATGAATAAAAATTCATATGAAAAACCATTTTCCGCACAAATGCTTCAATGTTTTAGGAAACGAAGTTAGGTGCAACATACTTGAACTGCTTAGAAAAAAACCTTTAACAGTGCAAGAACTGTGCGGACAACTAAACAAAGAACAAAGCACAATAAGCCATGCGCTGCAACAGCTAAGAGAATGCAAATTTGTTTCCTGCACCAAAAAAGGAAAAGAAAGAGAATATTACTTATCATCAGAAATATTTACACACGCAAGTGCAAAACCATTATTTGAATTAATAGAAGAACACGCAAGAAAAAATTGCGGACAATAAAAAAAGATGATAACTATGCCCCTACCAAAACGAAAACAAGATTCCGGATTGCTTCAAAGACTTCGATGGAAACAAGAAGATTGGGCAGAGAGAACAGCCCCCCTTGCAGCAAAAAGAGACATAGCAGGAAGAATAAAATACCTAAGACTTTTGAAAAGAGAACAACTATACTGGGGAAGATTATATAGAACATTTATTACAAAAGTGGACAAAGCCCACGGGATGGATAAAACAACTTACGCAAACGCAGCAAGAGAATGTGAAAAGCAATTTGATGAATTAAGAGAACTAATTGAAGGAAAAGAAGGAGTAAAGAAAGGCTTGACAAAAGCCCTAAGCAAAGATCTGCGCAAACCAAAAAAAACTGAATAATTAAACACTAACAAATAAGCACTCAAAAAAGCAATTTATAAAAAATACCAAAAAATAAGCAACCAAAGGCCTGTTAACTCCCAAGACAAGTTTAAAACCACTTACAGTAATTAATAGAATATGGAACTAACACAATACATTATAGTTAATGCAGGACTTGGCATGAACAAAGGAAAAATAGCGGCCCAAGCAGCACACGCATCTGTGAGCGTACTTGACAAAGTAGATAATGAACTTATTGAAGAATGGAAAGAAAGCGGAATGAAAAAAATTGTTCTAAAAGTAAAAGACGAAAAAGAACTATTAGAACTATTTATGAGAACAAAAATAGAGTTCCCCTGCGCACTCATAACTGATGCGGGAAAAACACAAATAGCCCCAGGAAGCAAAACCTGCTTTGCCTGCGGACCATGCGAAGAAAACAAAGCACAAAAGTACTTTGCGAAACTAAAGCTACTTTAAATATTATCAAGTGTGATTAGATGCCAAGACCGACGATAAGAATACTACAAGAACAAAGAGTAAGAAATCAGGGGGAACAACACAAAATATTAAGTCAACTGGAAATAGCAAGCGCAATGAGAAAACTAAAAAGAGAACGCAAGCTAATGAGAGTGCTTAGAAGAACAATGATTATTGACGAGGAAATACTTGGAAAAATACTTGCAGCAAAGAGTGTAACATTAAAGCCAGGTACAGCGGAATGGCAAAAGGCACATGAAGAAATGATCGGAGCATTCATGGAAGCTGAAAGACTTGACAGAGATGTTGAAATAGAAAGAAAGAAAAGAAAAAGGTGAAAAAATGGTTGAAGGATTTTTAAAACACGTAAATATACTAATCAATGAAAGTGATTTGATAATAGAAATACTTGACGCAAGAAGGCCTGATGAGACAAGAAATAAAGACCTTGAACGAATACTTATCGGGCGAAGAAAAAAACTATTGCTTGTGATAAACAAATCCGACCTGGTAGAAAAAGAAGCGCTGGAAAAGAAAAAAAATGAAATTGAACGGCAAACAAAATCCAAAGTTATTTTTGTCTCCGCGCTGAAAAAAGATGGAATAAATATGATAAGAAGACAAGTTGCCGCCGCAAAACAAAAAGACAAAAAATTAACAATCGGAATTATTGGTTACCCTAACGTTGGAAAAAGCACTCTGATAAATACATTAGCTGGAAAAGGAAGAGGACGCGTAGCAACATCAAGAAAAGCGGGACTAACTAGAGGAATAACCAGAGTCAAAATAACTGACGGAGTGTATCTAATTGATAGTCCGGGAATAATTCCAAGAATGGAAGACGAATTTGATTTATTTTTGGTGGAATCGAAAAACCCAAACCAGTTAAAAAACGTGGAAAGAGTTGCACTAAAATTAATACAATACTTAGGAAAAGAATTCATTGCCAAAAACTTCGGAATAGAAAACTTTGAAGAGCTTGATGAAGAAGAACTACTAGACGAAATCGGCCGCAAAAAAAACCTCTTAGTAAAAGGAGGAAACCCTGATATGGGAAAAGCGGCAAGATTCTTACTCGAAAAATACCAAAAACACGAGTTGAAATGAAATGGCGAAACAATTTCGAAACGGAATAAAACGATTTGAATTTGTTGGAAAAGGCGCTTTTACAAGACCAAAACTAATTCTTGCAAACCCCCAAAGAAAAAAACAAAGTCCTTTAACCGGAAAAGTTGTAAAACAACTGTATGGGAAAGTAACAAAAGAAGAACTTTCACGAATCAAAAATCTTATTGCAACCTATCAAGAAATGCTTCAAACTGCAGGAGTGGCAGTTATTGAAACCCACGTTAGAGGCGGATTGAAATCAAAAGGAAAATTTGGTGTTGCACTAATTCAAGAATATGTCCCAGAAAAGCAAGTGCTAAAAAATGTTATTTCTAATTGCTCAACCAAAGAAGCGGTAAATTTATTCAGAGAGGTTATGGACATAATAGAACGAGTAAATGAATACAACAAACACGGACCAGGACAAATTGGTTTAGATGTTACAATAAAAAATTTTGCTTTAGTAGAAAACAAAATTACCTTAATTGACACATACCCTCCTTTTGTAAGAAACGTTACAACAAGAATCGAACCCGAAGATTACACGGGGCGAAAAAGACATTGGTACCAACGAGTTTTTGGAAATATATTTAAAAGTCGCCGAAGCAGAATAGGAAAAATGAGGATCGAAAAAAAGTTCAATCATGATAAACAAATACAAATTGCCAAAGAACAATTTCTTTTAGCAAGACAAGACCTTAAAGGACTTATATAACTTAAAGTTCTCTAAACAATTCAATTAGCTCTTTTAGAATTACTTTCTTTTTTAGGGATTTTTCTTTTGGCAGTCTTGAGCGCAGCTCTGAAATAATGTCATCATTTGTTAGTTTCATAAGTAGCTATGGCAAAAGAGAGCTTTTAAATGAAAGCAAAAAAAGAAAGATTTTTAACTAATACAAAATAACAAAAAAGCTGGCAAATTTTTTCAGGAAAAAAATTCGAGAGAGACACCAACTTTCATGGCTTCTTCCAAAGAAAGCATATAATTCTTTTCAGTTATGTGAAAATGCTCAGGTTTGACAAAAAACCAACCCTTATGAGGAACTTTCCAACCAACAAAAAACTCTGCACCAGCGGTTTTTGCCCAATTAATTTCATCAGACATGTTAGACAACGGAATGGCTAGATAATTTCCTTTCCAAGCCTTGCACTCAATCGCAAAAATCTTTCCACTCTTTAATGCAACAACATCAGGACAAGGCAAGGGATTTACCCCACTACCAGCAACACGCAAAACAGCAAAACCCTTATCGGCAAAAACTTTAATGAGTTCACGCTCAGCATTCGCACCCTTATTGTAATGAGCCAAACAAACAACCCCTACTTATGCTTAAAACCCATTAAATCAGCTATCTTAGCGTCTTTTTGCGCAGGAAGGCCACTAACGCGGGCTTTTCCCGCAATGAACAAACCTCGCGCTTTAGGCAACATAGCAAGGTTTATATGCTTTTTAGTTAATAAAGATTCTTATTATAGAGCAGGTTTGTTTGTGTCAAACACAAATATTTGCATTAAAGTTTCAACAGGAAAAAAAGCGTTCGCCATAAAATGGAGCGAAGAAGATAATGTTTTATTCGTTGAAACAATTGGTTTGCCAAAAAAAGGCGAAGCCAATAAAGAAATATTAAAAAAATTGACAAAAGTTTTTTGGACTGAAACTTATTTAGTTTCTGGATTAACTTCGAGAAAGAAAGTATTGGAAATCAAGTTACCAAAAGAACAAGTACTCAAGATACTTGAAAAATGCAAGAACAAAAAACTGCTTCTATAAGTGAATAAAAAAATAGCTAAAAAAAATAGGAAGTGAAATTATGGCTAAAACATATATGAGCACAATAAAATATGAAGTGCTTGCAAACTATGAAGTACAAGGAGTTGTAGATAAACCAGATATTGTAGGAGCAATCTTCGGACAAAGCGAAGGATTGTTAGGACAAGATATGGATCTTAAAGAATTACAGCAAAACGGAAAAATAGGAAGAATAGAAATAACAGTAAACAAAGGAAAAGGAACTACTGCAGGACAAATAACCATTCCAAGTTCTCTTGACCAAGTAAAAACAAGTATACTTGCCGCAACAATGGAAACCGTAGAAAAAGTAGGGCCATTTGAAGCAAAAGTGCGAGTAATAAAAGTAAGTGATACTAGAAAAGAAAAAAGAGAAGTAATCACTGAAAGAGCAAAAGAGCTTTTAAAAAATATGCAAAAATTCGAGGGAGTAGAAACTGACGAAATGGCTCAAGGAGTAAAAGAAGACCTACGAACAGAAGATGTTGTTGAATACAACGGACTTACTGCAGGGCCTGAAGTTGCTACAAGCGAAGAAATAATTGTAGTAGAAGGAAGAGCGGATGTTTTGAAGTTACTAAGTTATGGAATAAAAAACGCCATAGCAATGAACGGAGCAAACATTACTCCAGAACTAATAGAACTATGCAACCAAAAAACGGTTACAATACTTGTTGATGGAGATCGCGGCGGAGAACTAAACACAACCAAATTAATTTCTCTGACAAAAGTTGACTACATCGCAAAAGCACCTGATGGAAAAGAAGTTGAAGAGCTAACACAAAAAGAAATATTGCTAGCTTTGAAAAGAAAACAAGAATACAAAGCGGGGGCAAAATTTGAGCAACCAACAACCCAAAAACCATTCGGGGGCCCGTATAATACATACAGACCAAATAATGGTTTCCAACCAAGAGGAAACGGATATCCTCAACAATTTGAAAGAGGATTTAGTCCAAGACCTCAAAGATTTGGAAGACCCAATTTTAGAGAAAATAATGAGTTCCGAGGAAATAACGATTTCCGGGGAAATAATAACTTTAGGGGAAACAATGATTTCCGACCAAGTTATAGACCAAATAACGGATTTGGACAATCAAGTTACGGACAACCAAGACCTGGTTACAATAATTTCAGACAACCGTTTGAAAAACCGCAATTTGCTCCAAGAATAGATTCTCAAGGAACAACTGCAGTTATTCAAGCACAAGAATTGCCAAAAGAATTTAACAAACTAAAAAAAGATTTTGAAAAATTAAAAGGCAAATCAAAAGCAAGATTGTTTGATGCAAAGAAGAAAAAAATCAAGGATGTTGAAGTAAAAGACCTCCTTGGAGCTGTCGAAGCAAGCAAGAAAAAAATCAAAACAATTATTTTCGACGGAATTGTAACAAGCAGATTGGTTGAAACAGCAGAAAAAAATGGGGTAGAAAACCTTATCGGAGTAAAAAAAGGAAATATTCAACCAACTGAAAAACTAAAAGTATACACAATGTAAAAAAAGTTAAATGAATAGGGCAAAAACCCTATTCATACTAATTTTTCAAAATTATCTTCTCTTCTTTGCAAAAGATCTTCTAGGAAATTCTGCCTCTTCAATAGGAACAACAATTGAACCATTATTGAACAAGAACAACGCAAACAAGAACACTAGTGCCCAAGAAAAAAACTGAACTATAGGCCCTAAAACAGCGGTCCACATTTGGCGTTGCGTTAGATTATATACTCCGCCAGGAATCTGCGCACCAGTAATCTGATACAAAGAATCCTTGCATTCTTGAACTTTTAATTCAGAAAGCATAAAATCTATGCCTGCATTGCCGCTTATATCCTTAGAGTAATTCAACCCAGAAGTAACGCAATCATCAAAATCACGAACTGTTTGCCAAGAATCGAACATTACCGCACCAGACTTAACCAGCATTAGAACAGCAATAACTATCAAAAAGGCACCAACCATTCTTGGTAATTCTGCACGTTCATTTCCAACCTTAAATAAAAGCATCCTACTCAAAGACACCACCTTTAGTAGAACGAGGAAAAACTCATATATAAACCTTCTCAGCGCACAAGCTTTACACTTAAAGCAATGGAAAAGCAGAACTAAAAATACAAATCTTAACATACAAAGAACTCAAAATTTCAAAAAGTCAAGGTTTAAAAAAACACCACACCACTTTTTGTTTTAGTAAAGAAAAAAGTCGAGCACTAAAGGTGCGAGCAAATGGGTGCCGTGCATCCATTATCCTGCCGGTTTTGGAACAACAAAGTCGAGCAACAGCGAGCAAATCAATTGCAAAGCAATTGGTTCTCATGCCAGCTTTGAGAAGCTGGGCCGGTGGTCTAGCGGCTATGACATCACCCTTACAAGGTGAGAGTCGGCGGTTCGAATCCGCCTCGGCCCACTTATAATTATTTAATAAATTATTCAATATGGCAAATTGTTCAATAAATATTTATCCAAAAAGGAAATACAAAAATAAATTTTGTGGATCTATTTTAGTAAGAAAACAAGCAAAAAGCTTCCAATTGCGGCAAAAATTAAACCTATTTGAGGAATCGGAAAAACTATAACTGTTAACATGCAAATTATAATTCCTGTGTGAATAACTGTTTCTCGGTAAATAATATATTCCATTGCATTCTTACCCGCATTAGAATAAGTTGTGGCATCAACCGATATTTCAGCAGAAGGCCTTACAAGACCGTAAAGTGAATCAACAACATAAGCAACAAGGGGCAAAGCAACAAGCAATCTAACTACCCACAAAATTCCTGCAACAAAAAAAGATCCTTTAATAAAATTCTTTCTTTTTTTATCAAAAAAAGAACCAAACATTATTGTAGCAGCAAGAGAAACTATAAGCAACAAGGTTGTTATGAAACCAAGTTCCACGTAATTCCCAAAAATAGAAAACAAAATAAGGGGCCAAAAAACTCCGAGTGCTCTGGCATAAAAACCATAACCCAATTAACCTATTGAATGATTTAGATTCCTATTCGCGAATATTTTTTTTAAAGAAAAATCCACAGAATCTTTTTTGTCTTCAGTTAACAACAGCGGAATTATCGAAGCAAGAATAATTAATATAACAAAAACCAATAAATAACTAAAATTCAAATAAACAATAACTAACGCACCAATAATAGGAGCAACTGCAGAGGCAACAGAACTTATAATGTTCGCAAAAGCAACTTCTTTTCCTCTTTCCCCATCACGACTATTTTCAGCAAAATCCGCATGAAAAGCAAACCAAAACAACGCACTATACACCCCTAAGAAAAAAGAAATTAAAACTAGGGGAATAGAAGATGATTCTAAAAGATAAAGCGAAACAAAAAATAAAATCAAAAAAGGCTGACTTGCAATAATTACGTGCTTAAACCCCCACTTTGAAGACAAATAAGCGGCAGGAATAATAAAAATAATGTGAAAAAAACTAAACAAACCAAAAAATACAAAAACATCAATAAGAGAATAACCCAAACTCAGGAAAAATAAGGGAATAAAAACTGAAATTAACCCGAAAGAAAAAGCCCTCAACCCCAAATTAACATAAAGCTCATCAACCTCTTTATTTTGCAACAAACTAAAATGTTTTTGGAAATCCATTAAAGAGAAATCACTTAACAGAATATAAGGCTAATTGCCCCGCTTTTCTTAATTAATCTTAAATACATAAAGAACCTAAATCTTGAATGAAAAACTTATTTATCTTGCTTGTAATGCTTTTGATTTTGACAAATGTTTATGCAAATGAGTTTTACCCAACAACAATCTTAGAGTTACAAACAATAGTAACTATGGGAGGAGATGGAACAATAGAGGATTTAAAAGGAAATGAAGAGGTAAAATTTCAAACATTAACTTTTCAGGAAAGCCCCTACCAAACAATAACAAACTTAGATGAAAAACTAACAATAAATGGAGAAATAATAAGACCGACCCACACTTTTGATGAATATGGAAACAAATATGCTAATTTTACAATACGAGAAAACGGAAACTTTGTCTATGAAATAACCGCGCAAATTGACACAAAATCTTTAATATTTAAAATAGAAGATTACAATATCGGTGAACCAAAAGAAAGCACCCAACTATATACAAAAAAGAGCGAAAAAATTGAGAGTGAGTCACAAGAAATACTAACTCTTGCAAAAAATAAATTGTACAAAAAAGGATATATCGAAACAGTAAATGATGCGGTTTTTTGGGTAAATGATTACGTTGAGTATGCAAAGGGGGAAGAATTCAACAAATATTACTTACTACAAAGATCCGCAATACAAACACTAATGGACAAAAAAGGGGTTTGTGATGAATTTGCTAACCTTGCCGCAGGAATATTACGCGCAAAAAAAGTACCAACACGAATAAACATTGGAATAACTTTTGATGGACAAGAATGGGGAAACCACGCATGGATAGGAACTTATCACGAAAAAGCGGGATGGATAGCAAGCGACCCAACATTTAGAGAATCAGGATTTGTTGACGCTACTCACATAAAGATAGGTAGCTTTGCTGATGTAACTGAATCACTCGCAAAAGCAATTTATCCATCAACAACAAAAGTAACTTTCAAAGCACAAACACTCCCCCAAGTAGATGTAATAGGAAAAAAGTACTTTGCAAACGTAACTTTGAGTGCACAACCTTTTGATTTGAAAGCAAACCAGTGGAATGAATTGGACTTAAAAGTAAAAAACACTTCAAGCGGAACACTAACAGTTCCAATATCAATAAAACAAAATTATAAAGACATATTGATTCAAGAAAGTACAAAAGCCGTTATATTACTCCCCGGACAGGAAGAAGCAATACAATTTAGGGTTTATCCAAATATTACTTTAAAATCGGGAGAAATGGCAAAAGGAAATATAACTTTTAATTCCCTAACAAAACCATACGAAGTTGAAATGACGATAAACCCTTCAAGCGCAAAAGATAACGGAATTGTAAGAGTAAAAGATATTACACCAATAGCAACAATAGATCAAATAAACATTGCGACAAAAATAGCAAATTATAAATCAGAAAAAGTGATAATTGATTTTAATGCTAGTGATACAAACAATAATATTGTATGGCAAGAAGAACTAGAAGCATTTTCTGAAAAAACTTTCTGGAAAACGCTCCCCCTAAATGACGCAGGGTATTTGATACAAATAACAACCCCAACGGAAACTTACAAGCAAAACATTTACCTTGAAAAACAAAGTTTAGTTGTGGTGAAAGAACCGGAAAGAAAAGATACAATAATACAAAAAGTTGAAGTTCCTGTGGAAAAAAATATATTTGATTCAATGCAAAACAACCCAGAAATACTAATACTTGCTTTACTGATGGGTTTAGTCACAACCCTTTTAGGATTATTTTTAGTCAAAAAACAATACGTATAGTTTTTAAACAATCCACAAGAAAACTTCTCTAATAAAAAATACTAGGGTTATCGCCAAGTGATAATCTCACATATCGGCTTTTAGAAGCTGCAAAAAATACAAAGTCAAGTGTACTGCGAAGCAGTACGCTCTCATGCCGACTTTGAGAAGCCGCGATCGTTGTCTAGTGGTTATGATTCGTCCTTGCCAGAGCCTTTGAAAAAGGCTCGCGAAACACTCGCTTAGTGCGAGTGAAAGCCTGCTTTGAGCAGGCAACGCGAGAAAACTGCAACTAGGACGGGGCCCGGGTTCAATTCCCGGCGGTCGCACTAAAGAAAACAAAAGATGGAGATGATGAAAATGGGTTTATTCGGGCAAATAGTTGGCGGATTTTTAGTAGGAACAGTAATCACATCAATAATAGTTGTGATAATTGCAACAATCTTTTTCACAGCGACACTATTTATTGTGAGTATGTCAAGCAATTTAGTTTTTGGTTCCTTACCTGACCCGAACTGGGCTGTTTTAGCAGCGGCAATACTATCAGTAGGGTCAATAATGACAGGGTCTTTTGGAAAAAGATAGAAACTACTTCTTACAAAAAAAAGCTTTTTAGAAAAGGAATTATTTCCTTTTCTTTTTTATTTTTCCTTTACTTTTGCTTTTTGCCAAAACCTTTTTCTTAATTTTTTTACTAAAAACTCTTCTAGCCAAGATATTTTTAATTCGAGAAGAAGATTCGCGTTCACGCAAAAGCTGAGAAAATATTTCAGTGATAGCTGAATAATAGCAAATAGCAATAGGAGCGAGAGCAAACAAGTAAGCTCCGCGAAGAGATAATTCGTAAGAAATACGATTAATGAAAAAATAAGATAAGACAAAATTAGCTATTATTGCTAAAACAATACTAATTAAAAAAAACATTATAACTATCAAACCCAAAGCAAACATCAACGCAATCAAAATCGAATCAAACTTGTTGTGAGTCAAATACCATGATTCTTTTGGAGCTTCAAAAATAGAAACGTTTTTGCTGTAAAAAATAGGCACCGTAAACATCAGTCGAGTAAAGTTGTAAATCAATAATAAAATATAAGCAAATAAAAATATCACCAGAGAATAATATATTAGTGTTGAAGGAACTGTCAAATAATAAAAGAAAAGAAGCGGAATTCCTAAAACAAGTAAAAGTTGAGTAAACCTAAAATATTTGTCCTTCAGATTCCACACAAACAAATACCAAAGCTCTACAAAAACTAACGGAAAAGTAAGCAAGAACTTCTTTAGTGTGACTTTTGGGGCGCCAAGCTTTTTTTGAAACAAAAAAACTGTTGTTAACGCAACAAAGCCAAAAATAACTGCAACGTAAATAAACTCATAAAGAACTAAAACTAATGGTTGAAGCGACAAACCAAAAAGACCTTTCTCCATAGCCCAAGGAACAATAACTAAAATGGGAAAAGCAATCCAAAACAAAAGCAAAAACCACAAATGGTTCTTCAAAGAGAGACACTTATAAGACGCCTCAATAACCCTGTTAAAATTCATATTAAAAAATACACTTTTCTTGCTTTTAAATGTTGCTGAAAAGTTCTAAAAAGAAAAAAGCCGGGCAAAATACATCCAATGACTAAAATAAAACTTTGTCAATCAATGGTTTTATCTGTTCAAAAACCGCATCAATTGGTTTATTTGCATCAACAATAACAATATTTTCTTTAGGCAAATCCTTAGGCAGAGCTAAAAAACGTTCGCGCAACTTTGTAATAAAGTCGAGTTCCCTAAAATTATCTGATTGCTTTCTTTTCTCTGACTTTTCTGAATTAATTCTGCGAAAAGCTTCTTCTGGAGAAACATCAAGAATTACAGATAACTTTGGAGCAAGAAAATCTTTGTGCGCAGAAAAAACCCTTTCAAAAGGGGTTCCCTGAACTGTTTGATAAGCAATACTTGAATACTTATACCGATCACAAATAATCACAAAACCTTTTTCCAAACAAGGACTTATTATATTCTTTATGTGCCAAGCGCGATCATCAACAAACGCTTGAAAAATTTCTTCTTTCAAGTCATCAGAAGATTTTTGTTGCTTAAATAGTTCCCGCAACTTTTTTCCAAACGGACCATTAGTAGGCTCGTCAGTAACCAAAATATTATCAAATTTTTTACTCTTCCCATAAACATATTCAAAAGTCTTTCGAATCATTGTACCCTTCCCGCAACCAGGCAACCCGTCAAAAACAATAAATATCCCTGGCATAAAAAAACACTAAACAAATGATGACTCAAAACATTAAAAATATATCCTTTATTCGGAACGCAAATCAAGTAAAACAAATTTTTGCAAAGACGGACACCAAAGAATATTTTTATTGGAAGCATCAAAAATTCCGTTACGATTCAAAATATCCTTTAAACGATAAACCTTGAAAAAGTTGTCCCTAAAAACAGTACTCCTATTAAATTCCTCGGCGCACAAACCGTTTTGGTCAGCAGGAAAATACTTGTCAAACGTTTTCCCTTCATAAAACTCTGTCGCAACAAACATTCTATCAGTTCCTTGAAAAACAAAATGAGGTCTGGCAACAACAAAAGCGTCTTTGAAAGCAGAGAGCCTTTTTATAACAGCAGCGGCTTTTTTTGCGGCGATTGCTTGAGCAAGAGGTGCATCTAGTAAAGCATCAAACTGGTCTTTGGGAAACTCTCTCAAAGATTCTTTAACAAAAAAATGCCTCCCACCGACAGAAAGTTTATAGAAACCATTTGCAACACAACCAGGAGAAACTTTGCGCAAGTCAGTCAACTCAATAGAGCCTATTTTTACTGATTTTTCCGCACCAACTCTAATTTTCTCACGAGCAGACAAAAAAGCTTTTATCAAACCAGGGTTTGAGGCAATAACTTTCTCAGCAAGGCGAGAATACGCAATAGCCCTATGCACAGGAACAATATCACGCCCAGGCCGCATTACACCCCTATCAAAACAAGCTTCTCCCGCCCACAAACTAGCCAATCTTGAAACTTTTCCGCGAGAACCCTTAAAAACTCCAAAAAGAGAACTCCGACGCCTAGCCATGAGAGAATAATAAAACAAAAGAAATAAAACAGGAAAGTAATGAAAATAACTACTTGGTTTCTAAAAACTCTTTAACAACAGAAAAAACCTTTTTATTAATCTCTTCAATCGGCAAAATCTTTCCATTACTTGCGCAATCAATAACGACCCAATTTTTTTCTTTAGCGATTTCTAAAAAAGTCCTCTCTGCGGACAAAATGTGACCCATATCTGATTCGTGAATATCTTTTTTTGAACCGAGATACTCTCTTTTGCCTTTGCTCTCAACTAACTTCTTGCTAATTGAGTAAGGAACAAAAAGCAAAATAACTAAATCAGGGCGAGGGATGGCAAAAAAATTATATTCCAAATCTTCTAACCAATCAATAAATTCGTGACGCTTTTTTTTATCAGAAATCTTGCACGCCTGATGACCAATAGAAGCCGTAACATACCTGTTACTAATTACTACCCTCCCTTCCAAAAGAGCGCTGCGCAAATCAAAAGAAGAATCATACCTGTCAACAGCATAAAAAATAGAAGCGATTTTTGGATCAACTTTATCAACAGAACCATACTTTCCTGTTAAATAATTATCAACCATTCCCGCACTTTTTTCGCCATGCTTTGGAAAATCAACATAAGCTGTTTTGTAATTAGATTCTTCCAAACGATGCAAAAGCATTTTACTCTGAGTGGTTTTGCCAGAACCATCCGTCCCCTCAATAACAATAAGCTTTCCTTCCAACAAAAACACCAACAAAAAAAGCACTAATCTCGTTAAAAATACTTCAGTCAAAATTAAATTATGCGATTGGTAAGAAATATTAGAGCACGTGTCCTAAAAAGAACCGGCCGAAAACCCACTTCCACTGTTGAAAAAACTGAAAAAGGGTTTGCCGCAATAAAAGCAACCGAAAAAGAAAAAATGATGGTAAGAGAAATGGTTGTAAAAGCAATACAAAGGAGACTACAAAGAGAAACGCTGGGAAAAGGACAATCATTAAGCAACGATGCCCAAATACTCGCGCTAAACAAAGAAGCATCTGACCTACTTGGGAAAAAAAGAGCAAAAAAATTCTTTGAAATATGCAACGACCCTTATGCATAAAACGCCCAAAGCCAATGTTTAAAAAAGCAACCAAATGGAAAATCTTTAAAGAAAAAAGTCGAGCACTAAAAGTGCGAGCAGAGGGGTTCACGAAGTGAAGTCCTTAATCATGCCGACTTTGAGAAACCGACTAAAACACAAAGTCAAGTGTACTGCGGAGCAGTACGCTCCCATACCGGCTGTGGGCAGCTGCGTCCGTGATGTAATGGTAGCATAAAAGCCTTCCAAGCTTTTTGTCGGGGTTCAAATCCCCGCGGGCGCACTTAAAAAAATAAAAACAAAACTAATTTTAACCCACGCAACGTAATAAGTATTTATGAAATGGGGACATCGACCTTTAAAACCGGGACAAAAAAGAGGAGAACACATGATAGGCCGCCAAAAAGAGCCCCTCCCAATGCCTAATGCAGAAAGAGAAGTGCTTGCGCGAGCACACATCCCATCAAGCACTCTTATTGAAAGCATACGTGCAAGACAATTAAATGCCGCAGCAGGAAAAAAACCTTTCGGACTAAAAGAAGCATGGAAACACTTAATGGGGGAAAACCAAAACGCAATAACTTCACTTAACGCGCTAAGAAACTATCTTAATTTGGGCGGACACATAGATTATCCGAAAATAGAAAAAGTGGGAAAAGCACAAAAACAACAAAGAGCCGATATAGCGGAACTAATTGCAGAAGAATATAGAAACTTTTGCAAAAACACTAATATAACTGAAGACTCGCCACTAAAAAGAAATGCCTTACTTGGGGCAATAGAAAGAGCCAAGGCAAGACTTATGCACAAATAATACTAATTTTAATTAACTTCGAAACCTAAAATAAATATGAAAGATAGAACATTAATGGTTATAACAGCAGGAGACAAGATTCTCCTTGGAATGAAAAAACGCGGATTTGGACAAGGAAAATGGAACGGGTACGGCGGAAAAGTAGAGCCGGGCGAAAGTATTGAAGACGCAACGCTAAGAGAGCTATACGAAGAATCCGGAATAAAAGCTACAATCTCTGAGATAAAAAAAATAGGGGTATTTGAATTTCGATTTTTAAGCAAACCTGAATGGGACCAAGATGTACACGTATACAAAACAGAAGGACACAGAGAAGCAATAGAAACGGAAGAAATGAAACCCCAATGGTTTGAATTCAAAAACATCCCTTTTGAAAGCATGTGGGAAGATGATAAGTACTGGATGCCCTTAGTGCTGGAAGGAAAAAATGTAAGCGCAAAATTTGTTTACGACACCCCAGAAAAACTTGTTCAAGTAACCTACCACGAACCTTACAAAAAAGAAATAAAACTGTAAACACGAAACCAAAACAGCTTTAAAACGCACCCAGCACAAACTAATTATGATAAAAGAAAAAAAACTCGCAGGAAAACAAAAAACTGCTCTAGAACGAATTTATAGATTATTTGAACTAGCAGAAAAACAAAAAGATGAAAAATTAGCAAAACGATACTTAATGCTCGCAAAAAGAATAGGGGAAAAAGTGAATGTTAAAATCCCAAAAGAGCTAAAACAAAAATACTGCAAAAAATGCTACTCTTTAAAAGTAAAAGCGCGAAAAGAAAAAGAATTTTTAATCATTACATGCGAAAGTTGCGGACAGGAAAAAAGATACTCTGCTAAGTAACTAAGTAATTATATATATTAAATATGACTCTATAATACAGGGAAACTATAAGAAAACAGAAGGAATTATTTTGAAAAAAAAAGCACCAGCACCAAACGCTCAAGCACCAAGGGCGCAGGGAGCAATTGAATACTTACTAATTATAGGCGCGGCAATACTTGTTGTAACCGTGGTTGTAATCGCTCTAACTTCAATACTACAAGCAAGCGGAGAACAAACAAACGAAGACTCTGTACTTGACACACAACTAGTTCTTTTAGCGATGAGTAACTCTGCAAAAACGGAAGAGCTCGGAACCTTAACAATAGCACCAAGCGGAGTGTATGAAAAAGTGCTTAGCGGGCCAATATATGTTAATAGTAGTTCAATAGCCCAAACACAAAATGATCTAAAAAATGCTTACTATGCAGGAATATATATAGTAAAAATCGAGGGCAAATCAGCAAAAGACCTCGGATACTCTTACAATATTTCTGGAACGCTATTGGATAAAGAATTGAAGATAACTTATAACACTTGGACAGGAAAATTTACTTTACTAATAAATTATGAAGGAACAGAAAACCTGACAGGAAAAACCAAAATTTCTTACATTGATTTTGCTAATTCTGGAAAAACAACAAAAAGTTATCCCGCAATAAACCTCTCATAACACTAAGCAAAACAGCGCCCCAAAAAAAACCCTTCAAAAGCCACTAAAAGGGCAAAAGAAAAAGAATTTCTGAGAACCCCAACAAACAAAGCTAAAACCGCAAAAAAAGCACCTTTTTAAACCTTTTTTTGAGGGTTTCTTGTATTAGTCTGGTGGCTTTTGGGTTTGTCTAAAAACAAAACCAATTAAGCAATTAATAGACTGGAATGTCAAAGGTGATTTAATGGGAGTATATGATGTACCTGCAAGCTACGTTATTGAAGAAGCGGCAGAAAAACTAAAAACAGAAATAGAACAACCAGCTTTTGTTGGATTTGTAAAAACAGGAGTACAAGCAGAAAGAGCTCCGCAAAGAGAAGACTGGTTCTATGTAAGAATGGCCAGCATATTATACCGAGCTTATAAATGGGGAAATATTGGAACAGAAAGATTGAGATCTTATTACGGCGGAAGAAAAAACAGAGGGGTACAAAGAGAACACCACTACAAAGCAAGTGGAAAAATAGTTAGAAGCGCAGTGCAATCATTAGAAAAAGTTGGATATTTAGAAAAAGGAAAAGAAAAAGGAAGAAAAATCAGCGCAAAAGGATTCAAATTATTGAATGAAGCAAGCAAAGTTGCTGTAAAAAATATGGAAGCTGGAAAATACAATAAAAAAGAACACCACGACATGATTGACGAGAAAAAGAGAAAAGAAATACACGATGCACTAAGAGGAACTGATCACAGCAAAAAAGCTGACAAACCAGAACACAAAAAAACTCCTGCTAAAGACAAAACAGAAGGTGGACAATAATGGCAAAGCATAAAGAAAAAGACTTCAAAGATTTTCAAATAAGTGAAAGAAAAAAAATAGGTTCAGGATTAACAAATGCGCCAGTATGGTTAATGCAAAAAGCTGGGAAAAGAATCTGGAACAGCAGACAAAAAAGAACCTGGAAAACGATTGATATTGCTGACAGACACGCAAAACATAAAAGAAAACAAGGAAAAATTACTTGGAAAAGCGGAAACCACGGCGTGTGGAAAAAGAAGGGTGATTAAAAATGGCACAAGAAAAAACAATTACAATAAATTTGGTAAAAGCATTCGGGAAACCAAAAACAAAAAGAGCAAAATCGGCTCTACACTTCCTGAAAAACGCTGTTACAAAAGAAACACGAATAAAAAACATTAAAATAAGCAACGGGGTGAACGAAGCTGTTTGGAGCAGAGGATTATTTAATTGCCCAAGAAAAATAACAGTAAAAATAATTATTGAAAAAGAAAATGCAAGAGTTTATTTGCCCGACGAAAAAATCGAGGACAAAAAAACTGACAAAAAGGAAATAAAAACTGACAAAACCGCAGCAACTGCAAAAAAAGAAGAAACAAAAACTGAAGAAAAAACAAAACACACCGCAGAAACGAAAGAAGCAAAACCAGCTGCACAAAAACACGAAACAACACACGAAAAAACAGAACACAAGACAAAAAAAGTAGAAACAGAAAAAGCTGAAAAAAGTTCTGAAGAAAAGAAAGAATAAATGATTAACTTGCTTTAAGGTAGAAATAAAACCTTAAAGCACCTATTTTTACAGGTGCGAAAGCATGGATGCAGCTAGAATAAAAATCAACGGATCGAGTTATGTCGGATTATTTGGCATAACAAATGACAAATTGTGCTTTGTCCCAGAATCAATTGAAGACCGCGCCCTAAAGACAATAGAACAAACACTAGATGTTAAAGCAGTAAAAATAAGCCTATATGATAGCGCACTAATATCTGTTTTTGCCAAGATGAACAACACAATATGCGTTGTTCCTCAAATATTAAACTCAAAAGAAATTGAAAAGATAGAAAGAGAAATGAAGGTAAAAATAATAAAAACAGAGCAAGCAATAGGAAATCTTATTGAATTAAATGACACAGGCGCAATAGTATCTAAAACCGCTGCAAAAAATATTGTGGAAGAACTCAAAAAAGAAAAACTTGAAGTGCTGCAAATGAATATAGGAAAAACTGATGCGGTAGGATCTGCTATAGTAATAACAAATAAAGGATTTGTTGCGGGAAATGAGACAAGCGAAGAAGAAGCAAAACAAATAAGCGAAACTCTAAAAATAACCGGCGGAATATCAACCGCAAACACAGGAGATTCCCTAATAAGAAACTCTGTAATAGCAAACACAAAAGGATTTATTGCAGGAGAAAATACAACAGGGTTTGAGCTAAATAGAATAGATGAAGCACTTGACGGAAAATAATAAAAAAAGAACCCAACATTATTTTGAAGGTGGATGAATGGAAGAAAAGGCAAACCAAGTAAATTTGAATGAAAAACAATTAATACAAATGGCTCAACAAGAAGAAGCCTCACTAAATGGAAGACAACAATTAATGAACAAAATTACTGAAAGTTTAAGAGAAACAATAGGGGCAGTTGAAGCACTAAAAGAAATAAAAGAACACAACGGAAAAGTACTTGTAAAACTAGGGGCGGGAATACTTATCGAAACTGAAATAAAAACAGAAACCTGCAAAAGAAGCTTTGCTGAAGACGGCTACAAAGAAGAAAAAATAGTTGATTCTATAAAAGCGCTTGAAAAAAGAAAAGAAAACATAGAAAAACAAGCAAACATCATTGCAAAAGAGCTATATGAAGGACAGCAAAGATTATCGCAAATAATAAACATATTACAACAAATAGATGCTGAAAAGAGAAAAAATTTTAGCATGTCAGGACAGCAAAAAAAATAAGACAAATAAAAAAAAGAGCTGCTTGGCAAAAATTAAGGGTTAATAACACTTATGGGGCTAATTCTTTAAAGTGATAATATGTTCGGATTTTTAAAAGAAAAGTTAAATAATTTCGGGCAAAAACTAAAAGAAACTGTTTCTGGAAAAGAGAAAGAACAAGTAAAAAAAACAGCACAAATTGATGAAACTAAAAAAGAAGACACACCACAAAAAGAGGAAATCAAAGAAGAAGAGAAAGCAAAAAGTGAAATACCCCCAACTCAAAAAAAGGAAATGCCGCACACAGAAAAAAAAGAAGTTAACTCAGAAATTATTATTGAGGAAAAAAAAGAAGAAAAAAATGAAGAAACGGAAAAACTTGAAGAAAAACTGTTTAAAGAAATAGAAGAAGAAATAAAAAAAGAGGACGAAGGGAAAATACGCCCCGAAATAAAAGAAAACGTGCTTGAAGAAATACCAAAAGACACAGTAAAAATAACTTACTTTGTTCACGGAACAACGACAGATAATGAAGAAGACAAATCAACAGGATGGAACAATGGAGAATTGTCTACGTTAGGAAAAAAACAATCAATAGAACTAACTACACAAACAGAAGAAAAAAAATTCGACGTAGTATTTTGCTCAGACTTAAAAAGAGCAATTGATTCAGCAGAGCTAAGCTTTGGAAACAAATACAAAATAGTTCAAGACCAAAGAATAAGAGAATGTAATTATGGGGATTGGAACGGCGCCGATTCAAAAAAAGTTGAAGGATACGACTACCTAAAAAACAAGTATCCAAACGGAGAATCATACGAAGACGTTGAAAAAAGAATTGCTAAATTTTTAAACTACTTATACAAAGAATATCGAGGAAAACACGTGGCAATAGTGGCTCACAAAGTCCCACAACTAGCAATAGAAGTAATGTTGAATAACAAAACTTGGGAACAAGCAATCAAAGAGGATTGGAGAAAAACAAAAAAATGGAGACCTGGCTGGGAATACTGGATAAAAAGTCAGGTAAAAGAAAGACAAGAAGAAACACAAAAAGAAAAAAAAGGACTCTTAGAAAAATTATTCGGCACAAAAAAGAAAGAAGCGCCAACAACACCAAAAGAAAAACTAATTGAGGACAAAGACAAGCCAAAAACTATTGAAGAACTTAAAGAAGAAAAAGTAGAGAAAGAAACTACAGAAGAAATAAAAGAAGTAAAAAAAGCAATTGAAGAAGAAGCAAAAGAGCCAAAAATAACTCAAGAAGAGGAAAAACTTGATGAAATTGAAGAAGAAGAAAAAGAAAGCGGAGAAGAGGAAACTGAAAGGCGAATGGAAGAACAAGAAAAAAGAATGAGTGACAAAAGAGAAGAGTTGCTTGAAAAGGAAATAAAAAAAGCTGAAGAGGATAAAAGAGAACTAAAAGCCAAAGTTGGAGTGGGAAGCGGATTAAAAGCATTTATTTTCGGCGGAGTAGAAATAAACGAAAAAGAAATTGAAGAGCTACTTGAAGAACTAGAAATGAGTTTACTTGAAAGCGATGTTGAACAAGATGCGGCGCGTGAACTAACACAACAAATAAAGAAAAAACTTATCGGACAAAAGGTTTCAGCAAAAAATATTGATCAATACTTAAAAGAACAAATAAAAGAAATACTAAAAGAAATGATGACCACTGAAAAAATTAATCTACTAGAAAAAGTTGCTTCAAAAAAAGAAAAGCCGTACAGAATACTAATGCTTGGGCCAAATGGCGCTGGGAAAACAACATCAATAGCAAAACTAACAAGACTTTTTGAAAAAAATAACAAAACCTGTGTTTGGGCTGCTGCTGATACTTTTAGAGCAGCGGCAATTGACCAATTAGAAGAACACGCAAAAAAACTAAATGTAAGAATGATAAAACACCAATACGGGGCTGACCCCGCTGCAGTAGCATTTGACGCAATAAAAGCTGCCGAAGCAGGAAAAAACGATGTAGTGATAATTGATAGCGCAGGGAGACAAGAAACAAACAAAAATTTGATGGAAGAACTAAACAAAATTGAAAGAGTTGCAAAGCCTGACCTCAAATTGTATGTTGGAGAAGCATACGCGGGACAAGGACTATTAGAACAAGCAAAAGAATTTGATGACTTAGTAGGACTTGACGGATTTATTCTAACAAAAATTGACACTGATGCAAAAGGCGGAACAGCAATTTCATTACTCTATAAACTAAAAAAACCAATACTCTATGTAGGAACAGGACAAGGGTATGATGATTTTCAAGAGTTTACTGAAGACTTTATTATAAACAGAATTATTTAAAAAAAATTAGTTCTTTGTTCCGCGCAAAAAAGCAATTCTTTCACTTATCGGCGGATGGGTATTAAACAGCCCCTTAAACCACAAACCTTTCGTATTTTTCAGAGGGTCAGAAATATACAAGTGAGCAGTTGCTTTATTAGCTGCTTCTAGCGGCTCTGTATCTTTTGATATTACTTCAAGCGCGCTAGCTAAACCTTCAGGATTTCTTGTTAACTCAACAGCCGAAGCATCAGCCATAAATTCGCGCTTACGAGAAATAGAAAGTTGAATTAGCTGAGCAATAAAAGGAGTAAGAATTGCCAAAAGAATACCGATAACAAGAACAATTATAGCAAAGCGAGCGTCTTTAGAATCTGAATTACCCCTAAAACCATAAAATGACATGCGCAGCAAAAAATCTGATAACAAAACAGAAACACCAACAAGAACTGTGGCAATAGTCATTGTTCTAATATCATAATTCTTTATGTGAGAAAGCTCATGAGCTATA
>Ga0268276_1001597_pt1 | contig 21694 bp, 13 predicted proteins | sample saktaG_4_FD_190145 | JGI IMG/M metagenome (GOLD analysis project Ga0268276, IMG submission 190145) | Saline water microbial communities from Sakinaw Lake, British Columbia, Canada - sak_2010_1_5_45m | ecosystem: Environmental > Aquatic > Non-marine Saline and Alkaline > Saline ... | reverse complement strand
TAGTACCTGCAATTGCATTCTTTTTGCTTCGTTTTCTTTGCCTAAAGAAACAGAAGTTCAGCCAGTTAAGAACCCTGGCGTTTTTTTTGATTCTTTTTTTGGCGCTCCAAAAAAAGAACCGATATTTTCGATATTCCAGCGAAAAAGAGGGTATCCCGTTCTGCATGAATATTTTAAGGCTTGTTAAGCCTAAAAATATTCCAGCAGACTCGACGAAGTCCCCGCCACGCCCTGTCGAGAAATGCAATTGCACTTTATCATTTTCTATGGATATATGAAATGGGTATATATAAATACATCTTGGGATAATTGCGCCGGAATCTCAGCAGGTGGGCTGCTCCCCTAGGTATTGAGGCATTCCATTGAAAACTGGGGAGGCCTTTGATCATTAACCTGGGATCAAATTGATCCCCTTACGAATGACTATGCTTTTTTCAGCGGATTATTCATCATTTAATCAAGAATTCGTTGAAGTCCTTATGATCAGGATATATTACAGGAGCCCAATCTTTGACTTCTCTGAATTTCTTATTGATTTTATAAGTTGCGGTCCTGCCAGTCGGATAATTGTCCAGAAGCAGGTTTAGTGCAATTGCATGCTTTAATGAGATACTGAATGCTGATCTGCTGGTCATTGATGATATTATGATGTTACAGGCTGATCAGCCCATACTCATCATGGTTATTTTACTACTCTTTACAGGTCAAAATGAGACATCGAATTTGTGACACCTGCCAAACGACACATCTGAAAACCATGTGGCAGTTATAGACCCCCAAAGAGTGGCATCATTTTGTACCGTTTACTGGTATCAATTTATATCAGGTTAAAAAATCGGCGTAAGGTAATCATATGCATCGCTCTTCCAGGTTGTGGGACTTGCTTATGCGTATGCTTGTGTGAAGGCTATTCCTAAATTGAATCCAAAAACCCATTGTCAAACGTTTTTATTACTTCAAATTGAGGTAATGTGCTATTACTAAAAAACTCGTCTTTTAATCTCTCAACATACTTTTCAGTTATTATATCCTCTTCCAAGAATTGCTCAATCGATGGTAGTTTTTCTTTAATCATTTCAAACGATTTTTCTAAAAAAACATCATTTGTAGGAAAATTTTCTAAGATTGTTTCATTTGTAATCTTAAGTTTAGAGCGAATTATTTTAAAAAATCTAATTTCATCATATTTTACATTGAAATCTGAATAGATTGTTTTTAAACAGAAGTCGATCAATTTCAATTCTTCTTCTTCTGTTAAAATATATATTCTTAGGTCTTTAAGAAATAATCTAAGAAAGTCATTGCCTTGACTGTTTATTTCACTAATGAACTGGTTTAACATTTCATCAATGTTTGTGATTGTTTGAAAAGATGATGAACGAAATAGAGATTTAATTAAGTCCATTTCATTATTATCGATCTCCCCATCACAAACCATGCATGAAAAAGCTGATTTTATTAACAACTTTTCAAAATCTTGTGTTTCCATATTGTTAATTATTTATTATTTGTTTTAAAACCTATTGGGGTTCTTTTAGTGTTTGAATTTGAAACATTATCTGAATCCATTTTCATCTTTAGTTTATTGTATTTCTCAATTTCAGATAATGAAACAGTAGGTTTAGAAGACTTTATAACTTGTTCAAGTATTTTCATCGTAATTTTAGTATCCTCTTTTAAAGCGATTAGTGAAGCGTCATTGACAATAAGCTCAATATCGCCAGATACGAAGTTTTCAGTAAGATTTGAAAGCAATTCATAATTTATTCCAAAATCAATAGGTCTGGGTTTCAAATACATTTCAAACATTGCTTTTCTTGCTTCATAATCTGGTGTGCCAATAAAAAACTTTTTCTCTAAACGGCCTGCACCTAGAATTGCAGGATCAATTTTCTCAGGTCTGTTTGACGCACCAACAATGAAAATACCTTTTTCACCTGTTCTGTCCATTTGTGCAAGCATCTCATTGACAGCATTAGCATGCATTTGATGTAAATCACCCTCTCTGTTTGGAACTAACGCATCTAATTCATCAATAAAAATAATAGTAGGAGCATTTTTTTCTGCTTCTTCAAACATTTTTGCAATATTCTCTTGGGTTGCATTAACATATTTACTTTGGAGACTCGATGGTTTGATATAGATATAATTAAACCCTACTTCCTCAGCAAATTTTTTTGCAAAAAATGTTTTCCCGCATCTTGGAGGTCCATACAAGAGAATACCATTAGGAAGCGGAACACCATATATTTTATATTTCTCAGGATTTCGAATTGCATCTATTACGGATAATTGTAATTGATCTTTTAATGTTTGCATACCAGCAATAGACCCAAATCCTTTTCCTTTTAATTTTGTTGAAAATGGTTTATTAGCAGTTTCTTCATTAACAGACTTCTTGATTGAAATTTTATCAACATCTTCGATTTCAATTTCATTGTTTAATGCAAGAAGCATCTCATTTGCACTTCTAAATCTAATTTCTGTGTCATAATGCAGTGCTTTCTTAAGAGTATTCACCAAATTATCATCAAAATCAAGATTAGGAATACTATCACTTCTAAATGACAATGGTTTCTTACGAGCTTCTATTACTACTTCTTCAATGTTGTTTCTATCAGCCTTATAGTTTGAAATTTCTTGAAACCAAGGTGGCAAACCAAACAATAGATGATACATAAGAACCCCAACGGAGAAAATATCTGATTGTGGAGAGTATATATTGTTAAAACATTCATTAGCCAAGTAATACGGATTTAATCCTTCTCTATTATAACATTTAGATGTTTGATTAAACGAACGGGCATAACCAAAATCAATAATTTTCGGGATTGGTTCTTCATTAGATAGATCAAGCATTATGTTTTGAATAGTAATCTCATTGTGAATTATGGGGTCAGATAATGTATGAATGAATTTTAACCCGTTTAAAATACACTTGGCATATTCCCGAACATTATATGCGTTAATGATATTTTCACGAGATAAATATTCAGATAATGTTTCACCGGTAATAAACTCCAGCACCAAATATGCAAATTTCTGTTGTTCAATAATTATTTCACCGCTATCGCAATATTTAACAATGTTGGGATGCTTTGATCTTTTGAGAAAACTAATCTCTAAAAGGTTTCCAGCATTATCAAATGAAGTTCTATGAAGCTGTGAACAATTAAATAGTTTTAAAAAATACAAATTATTATCCGACCCTCTAATTCGATAAGTTTGAGTATATAATCCTTTTTTTATCGAAAACAGAATTGTATAGTCCTTAACCTTACTATTTTTTTGAAGAGCCTGCATGCTATATTCATTAATTTATTCAGTTACGCAAGAACAAGTTTTACCGATTATACCACCACAATTAGGGCAAGGTCTGTCTGGTAAATTATTTTCACATTCAATAACCAATGGCAATAATTTTTCCTCACTTGGATTTTGAGCGATTATTTGCAATCCTTGATTTAACAATTGCCTTACTCTTTGAGGATTTTTCCAATTAATTTGATTAAATCTCTCATCCCAAGACCTTATACGACCAACTAACTGGTAGATTAAAGTAACACCAACAAACATTGCTGCTATTTCCTCAAGAATATCTCTACCCAAATCCTCATCTTTTGTCCTGATTACATTATCAATACGGCCTCTAAGCTTTTCTAATTCTTCTGTTGATGTGTCATTTCCTAAGTCGTCATTGGCTTTTTCAAGACGGTTGAATTCTTCACGAATTTCTTTTTCTAGCCTATCCCAACCAGTACCTTTGTCAACAACATCTACTTTGATTAGTATCTCGCGCATTTTATCAAATACTTCTTTTCTCCTGTCCTCATCACTTTTGGCTTTATCAAAATACAACTGTAAATCTTTGAGCTGACTTTCATAGGCTATTAGTTTTGAGTTATCTGACAAAACACCAGACATATTAATTTCTTTAATAATTCTATAGCCATCACTGAACTCTGATTCTATTTTCTGAATTGATGGGATTGATTGTCTTCTATCTTTGTCAATTGTTAATTCGTGTAAATAATCCAATTTGTGAAAGTTAGCTTTAACAGTGACACCTTCGCTTCTATCAACTAAAACAGTTAAATCAAACGTGCTTCCTTCTGGCAATAATGCTGGTAAGTCTTCTCCTGAAATTTCAATGTCATGTACATGTTCATTGTAAATTGCCCTAGACCCTTTTGCATAATTATTACCCTGATAAAGTGGAATTCTTAAAAAATCTTGTTTCATGCCTGGTCTTATTTGGCTTGAAGTTTTCAAATTGTTCTTTACTCCTGTTGCAGGTGTTTTTCTGTCTTTTTCTAAACCTGTCAATGGTTCAAACATCATACGTTCAGTTTTACTGCTTTTAATCTCAACACCATAATACATTGGCAAAATGACATTACCACCATCACCATCAACAACGCCTTGCAGAATAGTAAACTCATCAGGTGAGCAGAGTAAATAATCTCCTTTTGAATTATATGTTTTAATTTTAAAACTATTAGGAGCAGATTCTATAAGCAGAACTTCAAGCATTTTAGCTCTTGAGCCTAACTCAATCCGGCTACTACTCCACCCACCATCATTTCGATGTATTTCAGCAAAAACGGGGTCTGAGTTGTGTTTTTCTGGATTTTTCAATTTTAATACGACTGTTTCTTTTACTTGAATTGAAGATGTTGGGGGATCAAAATCAATAAACTCAATTGTATCAACCGGTGGTTTATCAATCTCATTTCTCTTCAAAGTTGATGCAAATAAGGCAGCCCCTTTTGCAACCACAGTCATTGGGTCGACAGAAAAATCTACCTTTTCTGTAATTTGTTCTTTTAGCATATCTCTTAATAAAGGGGTAAGAGTAGGCCCTCCAACTAAAATTAATGCATCAATTTGATTCCCTTTTAGATTGTTTCTTTTTAAAAGTTCCTTTGTAATATCAATTGCTCTTTGAAAAAATGATTCTTGAACATTGTTTAAATCATCCCTGCTTACGGTTAGGTCAAACTCGAAAGGGGTTCCTTCGTCATCACTACCAAAAGTTTCTCCTAATTGCGAAATTAGATCTTCAGATGTTTTAGAGGATAACGAAATTTTAATTTGTTCAGCTTTATCTTTGAATTGGCTACGGAATCTGCCCAACTTTTCATCATTGCAATGAATGTCCTCAATTTGGTAATTTTTCTGAAAATATGGGATAAGTATTTCATCAATTATTGCGAAATCAATATTTTTCCCACCAAGATAATTATCTCCGTCGGTGCTTACAACATTAAAAATGCCATCTTCAATTTTTAGTAGAGCAGCATCAAATGTACCCCCACCGAAATCAAAAACAATCCAAAATCCATCTTTAATTTTTGATTTTATACTATAAGAATAGGCGGCAGCAACTGGTTCTGAAACTAATTCGCATTGCGTAAACCCTGCTAATTCCGCAGCTTTTTTAGTTGCCTCTTTTTGATTTGCACCAAATTTCGCAGGCACTGTAATTACAACTGAATTAACTTGTTCATCAGTAATTGGCTGTTTCAATTTCTTTAAAACTTCGGCAGACAATTCATCAGATGTTAAATCTTTATTCAAGTGAGAGGAATGGTAAATTTTATTAGTGCCCATTGTCCTTTTAAACTCAATGAAAACGTTAGACTGATAATCGGGATTTTGACTTTGAAGCCTTTTATCGACACCAAGTTGTGTTAAAGCTTTATCGCCTACCTCTATTACTCCTCTCCTTGATACCGAAATACAGGAAGGAACGGTATCCTTTTGTAGATCCAACGATTTTTTTATAATTGGCTCACCTGTTTCCATGCGAGCAATTGCTGAATTGGTTGTTCCAAGGTCAATTCCGTAATCAATTTTAATTCTTCCCATTATATTTATATTTTATGTTAATCATTATATGCAACTATCACTTCTGCTCGCTGAATATTATTCCCATTATAAAGGATTTCAGGTTTAATTACTCTTCTAATTATTTGTTCCCCACGGTTAAGTGTTAAATCTGGTTCTTTGGATGCTTGCATGTTCATTTCATCCGTATAAGGTTTCCCAAGAAGTTCAGTTATCTCATAACCATTAGCTCGCAAATTATCGTAAACATTCGTAACAGCAATGGTTAACTGTCTGTGTCCTTTTATTTTATTATCCATGTGAGCAAGATTCATTTGCATTTTGACCATTTCTTCTGCAACTTTTTTTGCTAAAGAATGATCTGGTTCGATCCCTTTTGGGATATTAGCCCTTTCAAGTTTTATCAAATCCAACTGACTTTGATGTATTTCAGTAATTTTTGTGTAAACCTTTATTTGTTCCTCTTCTAATACCGTTTTTGTTTTTCCAATTTGATCAATTACTTCCGTTTTATCTGATTTTTGTCGTTTACTTAAAAAGAAATAAATAAAAAGAGAAATAAGGAACACAAATAAAAAAGCGATAATTCCATAAAAAGTACTTTTATTTAAAGAAACACCTAATTCAATATATTTTTGATTTGATGTTGCTTCTGTATTGTTAATTTTAATACCCAAACTATCTGTTGTATGCTGAATATTTATTGTATTTGATTGTACAACCCTTCTCATACTATCAAAAGCTGAACTAAGACTAGATATTTTTTGATAAAGTTCTTTACTTCTCTTTTGTAATGTTATGTCATTAGATTTTAATACATAAACATCATTCCAAAGTATATTAATGCTGTCTTGTTGAGCATTGGCATTTACTAATACTAATAGCAAACCAATTGTAAAAATGATTCTATTCTTCATTATTCAAAAAATTTATTATAATGTTTAAAATGACTTTAATCGATTTGTTAATTGTTTTATTCTCTTTCAGTTTCTCAACCAATGAAGGCGAATGTTTATAGTAAAATTTTACAAATTGACGGCCTACACAGTTATTATCTAAGACATTGTCTCTAAATCTTCTTAAAACAATTACTTGAGGGTGGTCATAACTGCCGTAAACCATAGTGGCTATATAACAACCACCACTACTACTTCCACTGCTTGGACTTGATGCTCCAATATTTGAAAGTTGACTTTTTAAACTTGAAAGAGATGATTTGTTTGTATTATACCTACTTCTAAAGTCAGGGACTATATCCATATTTCCTATCATTGTTGTTACTTCCCATGCTTCATTTACTTTTTCCTTTAATAATAAAATTGAAGTGAGTTTTCGTGAGTTGTCAAACGTATTGCTTATTACACTCTGCATACTGTTTATTTCGTTAATTATCATATTTTGAGCATCAGATGCAATTCTTGTACTCAAACCTAAATATAATTCATCGTTTAAACCCAAAATTGTTTTTACATTTGTCAAGTTAGTTTTTGTTGAAATAATAAGCTGTTTTGCATTTGAAATTGTATCCTTTCTACTTTCGAATGCATCTATAATATCTTTTAACTTTTCAAAATCATAAATAATTTTCTTTTGCTTGTCACGTTCAGGTTTATCTTTAATCCATTCTTGTAGGTTTTTGACATTCTCATTACACCTCTGCAATACTATTGAGCCAACAGCAATTTGCATTGCGACTTTTAAGCAGCTCAAACATGCATCACCTGGGTCAATTGTATCACTGTCACGAAATTTCTTAAAATAATCTATCCCACACTGAAGTATTTCATCTGCAAGTTTGTCTGCAATACTTCCATATTTTAAATCTTGTTTTCCTAAAATTGATTTAATTGTCAATAAATCCGGTTTTGCTTCGTCAAATAATTTCCTGCCGGTCACTAATGCTTTACTAGGTTTATTTTTTCTTTCAAATTTTGATTGATCAATATGATTTTCAATATTTGATATTAACTGTTGTACAAATAGTTTTAAGGCAACTTCTTTAGAAGAAAAATCAATCTTATTTAATATTTCTATCCATACTGACATTTCAACTTTACCACTCTGAATGAAATATTGGTTAATACATTCAATAAAAAGAAGTTGAACGTCTTCTTTGGTTTTTTTATAAGTAGAATCGGCCACAGCATTACAGAAAATATTCACATACTCACTTTCAAGAAATTTTAATTTTAACCTAATAGCATTTGAGAATAAGGTAGTGTTGACACTACTTTTTTTCAATGATTGATATAAATATAGTGTTGATAGATTATGAAACGCTGAGAAATTCCTTTCCGAAATTTCAGCAGATGAAACTTTAATCCAGTTTTCAGTTGCTTCAATTATATCCCCATCTTTTAAGCAATCAAACGCGGGTAAGTCGTTGGCCCCTCCTTTATAAAACCAAAATAATGCGTACTTTATCTTGTCATTAGGCAAATCTATCAGTGCCTTAGCTTTGTTGATGAATTCCTCTGTTCTATGTAAATTACCAAGTACAGGAAAATCAAATTCAAATACTAATTCATCTAATGTTTCCGCAATTGTATACGCTTTAATCTTGTTAAGATTAGAATGCAAAGAACTAGCTTTAAAATTTGCCTCTACTCCAAGAATCCGATATGGGTTATTTACTATTGATTCCATCTCGTATAATATTTAGTGCATTTGCGGGTTGAAGATTTCACTTTTTGGTAATCTTTTGTTTATTTATCGGATTTTGTGGCTTGCTAATATGGGACTAACTCTTTGTTAAAAAAACCATTAACATGAAAAAGGAGAAGATCTCCAATGTGGTTTTGTTTGTCCCATGCAAGGTCAAGCAACCTATGAAATTCACTGCCAATCAGTTCGCTTTTTGTCACAATAATATCCTTGAAGATTCTCATTTTTAAAAAAAATAACTGTTAACGGTACGTTTGGGTTTTGTTGAGGATTTTGGAACACTTTCATTTCAAGTCACATAGAACTTTAATAGTTGTAATGCATTTAAAATTAGTACTTCTCTCCTCGCCCCCCCCCCAGAAATTTTATACGATGGCATGTGCAGCTTTTATTGGTGCCTTGGACATTCAGTTGGGTCAAAATATAAACAACCTGTTTCTGAATTCCCACCGCATATGTCACAACTCCAATAATTATCAAATGAACTTCCAGAAATACTTATTTTTGTACGATGACTTTGTAAAATATCTTTTGGAATAATACCTTCTTCCCTTTTTATCTCATCTTTGAACAAATCCCAATCATTGTATTTTGAAGGATTAGCCAAATAAAAACTCTCTCCAAACATCTTTTTTAGATTTATACATTCTTCGTCAATAGATTCAAAAGATGTTGGATTGTAATAAACAGCATAATTTTTTTCCATATTATTGAACAAAAGACCAGTTTTAATTTGAAACCTATTTCCACAATTTGGACAAAATACAAAATTAATCTCATCATTGATTATTTTCAATGCAGCATTATCAATGGAAGTATTAATAGAATGAAATATCTTTTGTTCATTTGGCATTTTACATTCAGGGCAAGGAATATTATATGATTGTATTTTACTCATAAAATAAAGATAAAAAATCCAACAATAAATGATAAGGATGTTAATATTAAAATGATTAAACCGAAACAGCCTTTATTATTAGATGTCTGATTCACAGCTCTCTTTGTTACGTTTGTCGTTGTTTTGGGTGAAGCCGTTTCTAAAACAAACTCGTTTTTGACTTTATACTCTGAAATGTATTGGATGGCAAGTACCACGGCACTTAATGATTTTACTATTGACATGGGGTCTTCATCTATGCTACTAAAATCTTTCAACAATTGAAGACTCGGTTTGCCGTTTTCCATTGTAATTGCGCCACCTATAGCATTACCCCCTATTCTTCCGATATTTTTTACAATAGATTGAAGTTTAATTATTTTGTCATTTTCCAAATTAATTTTTGTTGAAAGTGTGTAAATAAGTCCCTTTAAAAACTGAATTGGAATTTTCTTCTGTTCAATTGTATATATTTCATCAAACTTTTCAAAGAACTCCGTAAATACTTCGATAGAATATTGAAGTGATTTTTCTTTGTTGTTTATTTGTATAGGACTATTACATTCTAAACAAATCCCGTTAAGCGCAAAAAAAATATCTTCAACTCCGCAATTTGGACAGGACTTGATACCTTTCTCAATTGCTTTTTGTCTCATAAAGGGTAGCAAGCTCATATACTTATTTTTTAAAGTTGTACATTAACTTTCGGCCAGCAGCCGCTGGGCGGACGTTACTTGGGTTGGCTAATGAGTTCGTTCTTTTTTCATTTCCTTTTCCTCTACTAGCTTTGAATCACTTGCCCCGCCTGGAAGACTGCTGGCTTGTGTGTGCCCTGTATGAGCATGTAGTGCACACCCGTCTTAGCCTCAATAAAAATGTTAAATATACAAATTTAATCGAGACACATACCACGGGTGGTAATTTTCCAGAGGGTGGAAGTCCCTTACGGGACGGGGTAACGTCCCGAACCGTTAGCAAGTCACAAGGCAGCTTACCGTAAGGTATACGCTGAAGGAAGTGAGACTGCAAAGGTTGGTACTGACGAACAGGAACCAGATATGAGATATGAAAAATCGGATGAGATAGAACAGCCTGTCGACGTCCCAATCCCGATAAATCGGGAAAGTGTTTGCCATGTAGATCCGGCAGCGATTGACCGAAGGAACACTCTTCCCAAGGGAGATCTCCCGCTTCACGTGTTGGAATGGGAGAAGTCAGCAGAAGCCATAGTAGTTTCAGGCAACGAGCTGTAATTGATCTACAGAGGACTCACAGAAGAAATGAAGGGCTGGATGGCAATTGTCCTCTAATCTGGATGACCGTGCATGTGTCAACAATTATGGGAGTACCCTAGTTGACAGCAACATCACTGGAGAAGGGATTACTTAATCAGGTGAAAAGAGTTGGTTATTAAGGTTGCCGAACCGCCGTATTCGTGACCCGAACGTACGGTGGTGTGAGAGGTATACTGGTGGGCTTTTCTGCTCACCGGTCGCCTACTCGATTATCAGCAGCTCTACTTTCAGTCGAAGCACATCAGTTTGAAATTTGCACATCGTTTATTTTAATTTGGTTTGTATAATTGCACTCCATCCAACTCAATTCCATCCGCAAAGTTTGAAATAATTGCTACACTGTATTTTGCTCTTGTAATTGCCACATAAAATTTTGCTCTTGCTGAAAAAGCCAATTCAGTTGAATTATAATAGACCCACTTCTCCATTGGCTTTGTCGGATAAATAATTACTCTGTGAAATGCTTTGCCTTTAGATTCACCGAAATTGTAAACACTATAATTCGGATTTACCTCTTGCAAACTATTCCAACGCAACTGAACTGGATTAAACCTTTCAAGATAATTTTCCAAATCGGCTTCTCTCACAAGATAGATTCCTTCGGCTTCTACATTGTAATTCCTGCATTCTTCACATGTGCAAGGTTCAATTGAGCTGAATTGTTCTGGCTCATGCAACTTGGAAGAATAATCGCAAATGGGTTTATTATTCCTATGTGAGCTGCCTAATGAAGTTTCATCAATTTCATAAGGGATTTTTTTCTTGCACTCATCAACAATGAACTCCTTTATCCTTCCGTCTTGATATTTCCCAAATTTATTTTCATGGTGAGTTAAATAAGTTACCTGTCTTGGGTCGCCAACCAAAAGAATGTTTGATTGCGTTTGGAAAAGGAGCTTGAGAATTTCCAAATCATAGCCTGCTAAATCCTGAATCTCGTCAATGAAAATGTGTTGATATATTCTGCTGATACGATTAACTAATTCACCGTTTGAAGCATCATTTGACTTCACTACAAACTTTGGCAAACGGTCAGAATAAATTTTTCCTGAACTAGTAAAGTAGTGCTGTTCAAATTCGGTTTCTTCTTTATACGGAATTGGAATTTCCCTGCCAAACTTTTTTATCACGAATTTGATACCATACTTACCATCATTCAACAACATGCCTTTGACTTCCTTTCCAAAAAGCATTTCATTGAATGTTCCCTGATATGGTTTCACACCGTGCTGAATTAAAAACGAAAACCATGTTTGAACTTTTATGAAACTCGGGATGCTTTTGAACAGCTTAATGAATTTCTTTTTTATTTCTTCTTCGTTTGCCTCTGTATATGTTGTAATCAAAACTCTTTCATCTTTAAACTTCATTGCTTCGTTTATCAGATAAGTCGTTTTGCCCGAACCTGCTGCTGCTATGAGTAGTTTATTATTCTTCATCGCACCATTCAATAACATCGTTTATGTATTCAGGATATTGAATTGACTTATCTGAATTGAAAATCTTCAATGCACATTCTGTTTTGTTTGCAATCATGTAATCAGAAATCAGTTCTTCCGTGTTGTAATCGTCTTCGTCAATTTCAAGAATCTCACAAAGCAGTTTCAAATTGTCTTTGTTTGCATCAACTATTTGTGGTTCTAAAGTTTTTAACTTATTTCTATCATCTGCAAAAATTTCAATCGTGTCTGAATCATCATAGTCCTCATACTTCTTTGTAATTTTTTTATCGTAATCTGCATCATTGTCTGTGACAACTGCAACTGGCTTCTTAATGATGTCGGCTATTTCCAAAAATCTTTTGAAAGTCAATCCAACAGAGATAACATCAATTTCTTTTTCTATCGGCAATGCTTTGCCGTGCTTGTCCATGAAAGCCCGTTGAACAATTAATTCATCAGAAGGTCCTTCAACAAGTATTGCCTTTACACACAAAAGCATTCTCAATGTTTCGTAGCCAGGCAACTTTTCAAAAAATTCGGAGGTCTCCTTTTCTAATGTAGTGAGTGAAAATTTCTCTTTGTTGTTATTCAGAAGAATCAAATTTTTCAAATTGAGTTTGTTCGCAACAAAACTGCTGTGTGTTGTGATTACAATTTGTTTTCCCTGACACTTATCATTTATGCTTTTGATAAGCTGATTCATCTTGGTATGCGACAAATGATTTTCAGGTTCTTCAATTAAAATCAAGTTTGATTCTTTTGCCTTCTTGTGAGCCAAAGCAAGATTTGTTTTGATTAAGCATTGCTCACCTTTTCCAATCTGATGAAACGGGATTCCCTCAAGGTAAGTCATCAAAGAAGTTTCCCACGAATTCTTTGCTGAAAGGTCAACGGAAATATGGACTGTCTTTGTTGAGATGTCTGCTTTGCCTGTTATCTTTTCATTGATGGCTTTAACAGAATCATCTTTCATAAATGCTTCCTTCATCTTGCGGTATGCTTGCGAAAGGTCAACAATTTCTTTTTCTACCAAATCATCTTTGATGATTTTAGAAATGTAAACATCAGAACCATTTTGAAACCTTGTAGAAGTAGAGTCAATCAAAACAGATTTTACAGGAATGCTTTTTATTGTAACTGCTTCCCTTGCGAAAGAAGTCAAAGTAATTTTGTAAAACTCAATCGGAATAGTTGTTACTTCGGTTGTAATTAGTTCATCGTAGTCGCTTTGAAACTGTGAGTCAAATTCAATCTTAAAGCTTATTCCGCAAGCTTTCCTTTTTGCGGTGTTGCCGTCACCTTCCAATTCGGGCAAATCATTTCCTGAAAAGAAAATTTCAATCAAAATATAAGGCGGTGGAAGTGGATGTCCATTCTTCAAACTTTCCAAATAAATTGTTTCAATTTCTTTATTGAAAATGTATTGAGATAATTCGTTCCTTAAATATCTTCCATTGAGCAAACCTGATAAAGCAAGATGTATTGCTTCAATAATGGTTGACTTCCCTGCTTCATTATTTCCTACAATGATGTTTATACCAGGGTTCAAGTCCATTAAGAATTTCCCTTTGAAACATTTGTAGTTGATGATATTTATTTTCTCAATGGCGTTCATTAGATTTTTTGTTGATTAGGCCGAAATGTCAAAAGTTAGCATTGACCAAGAGTTGCTATCGTAGCCTCGATAAAAAGTTTAAAAGTACAAATTTATCTGAGAATCATACGATGGGTGGCAGAATAAATTTCCAGAAGGTGGAAGTCCCTTCCGAGCGGGGGTATCGTCCCGAACCGTTAGCAAGCCGCAAGGGTACAGGCCGTGAGGCCTGATCTGAAGGAAGCAGGACTGGAAAAGTCGGTACTGACGAACAGGAAGCGGATATGAGGCCTGACAAATCGGATGAGATAGCACAGCTTGTCAACGTCCTAATCCCGATAACTCGGGAAAGTATTTGTACTGTAGATCCGGCAGCGATTGACCGAACCGAGCGGAGCGAGTTCGTGAATGCCATTGAAAATAAGAGATTGCATGAACAACGAACATGCTCTTACAAGGGGAGATCTCCCGATCCATGAGATGAAAGGGGAGAAGTCAGAACAAGCCATAGTAGTTTCAGGAAACGAGCTGTAATTGATCTACAGAGGACTCACAGAAATGAAGGGCTGAACGGCAATTGTCCTTTAATCTGGATGACCGGGTGAAAGTCTACAATAATGGGAGTACCCTAGTTGACCGCAACATCACTGGAGGTGGAACAACTTAATCAGCTGAAAAGAGCTGGTTATTATGGTTGCCGAACCGCCGTATTCGTGACCCGAACGTACGGTGGTGTGAGAGGTGTACCGGTGGGCTTTTCTGCTCACCGGCCGCCTACTCGATTACCAATCGTAATTATTATTTTTGTTTCCTTGCTTCTTCACATTTTTTCAGAATTTCAATTCTTTCACTAATCGGCAAGTCATTAAAATCAGGTACATCAGAGCCAATTATTCGAGATGGTCCATTACTTGTAATAACATATCCAGAATCTCCTTCAATCTCTAATAAATTGAATTTACTCCCGCAATTTTTACAATATAATTTTGTCATTTCATGCGGTGGCTCCCAATTATTAGTAGTTTGACACATACATGTCAATGAAATTGTTTTATCTGAACCGATTAATCCTTTTTTGATGAAAAAATAGTATTGGTTATTTCTTGTTTTAAAATCAGCTTGAATTTTCTCACAAATCTGAATTAGCGAGGGTTCAATTAAATCAATTATTTCCTGATTAAATATCTGTTTTGTGCAATAAATTACTGATGATAAGTAAATTTTACAAAAGAAGTTAATTGCAGTTGACAATATTTCATATTTTAATTCACTAAAATTCTCGGTACTTGGTAAGTAAGGACTAATTTCATCTCCGAAAATAACTTCGTTTCCATTGGTCGATGTAAAGAATGTAGATACATATCCAATATGAGTGAATTCAGAGGAAAATTTAAACAAATATTTTATCTCGTTTTTTAAATCATTTTCAGACGTAATATTTAGGGTTGAGAATATATAATCAACCTTTTGTGCAAAAGTCTTGTGCGAACATTTAGTTATAGAAGAGTTTGACCATTGATTGAAGCTTAGGCTTTCAAATTCTGTTAAAGAGGCTTCAATATCGTCATTGAATAATGCTTGTCTTATTGATTTTGTTACATACTTATTGAAACTATTTAATGAAAGTAAAACTTGATAATTTGTCTCTTTAGGGTCAAGGATTATTAATTGATATGCATCCGCTACCATACTATCAATAAATTGTCTCCCAGATGTAACCAGATTATTATAATCAATGAAATTTTTCGACAATTCACCGACATTTTTCATAGTAATATCCGACCTATCATCAGGTCTTGTATATGTCAAAAATTTGTCACAAACACTCAAATCATTTAATAATATTCTCGGTATTATCTGACGAAAATAAAATTGAGGTTTTGTAGAATCTTTAAGATTCTCCCTTACCAATTCATCATTACTTAAACTATTTTCTATCTGTTCTTGAATCAGGTGTGTTGATTTAACACCATAATCAAACAAATCATTTACGTACTTGATGTTGTTGCACAAAACCTGATAATTGTTCAGTGCCGCAGAAGATTTTCTTTCTGATAAGTTTTCTGCTATACTTTTTAATATATCAATGTCTGTCATGATGTTTCTGACTCTTTTTTATGGTTGGTAACAGAAAGCCAGACCGCGTGCGCCTTCAGGCGCATGTGGTCTGGGTGGTGTGTGTGCCCTGCATGAGCATATAGTGCACACCCGTCGTAGTCTCGATAAAAATGTTAAATATACAAATTTAATCGAGTCACATACAACGGGTGGTAATTTCCCAGAGGGTGGAAGACCCTTACGGGCGGTGGTAACATCCCGAACCGTTAGCAAGTCACGAGGCGGCTTACCGTAAGGTATACGCTAAAGGAAATGAGACTGCAAACTCCAGTACTGACGAACAGGAACGGTATACGAGGCTATGCAATGGGGAGGAGCAACCACAGCTTTGCAACGTCCAAAACAGAAAACATTCCAAAGTAGATGCCGCAGCGATTGACCCAAGGAACATGCTCATACCAGGGGAGATTTCCCGATCCACGAGTTGGAATGGGAGAAGTCAGCAGAAGCCATAGTAGTTTCAGGTAACGAGTCGTAACAGAACTACGGAGGACTCACAGTAGAAATGAAGGGCTGAACGGCAATTGTCCTTTAATCTGGATGACCGGGTGAAAGTCTACAATAATGGGAGTACCCTAGTGGACCGCAACATCACTGGAGGTGGAACAACTTAATCAGGTGAAAAGAGCTGGTCATTATGGTTGCCGAACCGCCGTATTCGTGACCCGAACGTACGGTGGTGTGAGAGGTGTACCGGTGGGCTTTTCTGCTCACCGGCCGCCTACTCCTTTAGATTATGTGCATTTTTTAGTTAACATTGAAAAGACAACGAACTTTAGTTTTATGGGTGAAAAAATCTTTTACCTTTTTTAGAGTTTCCAACGAAGTCTCCATGTTATGTCCTATACTTGAAAACAGAATTCTGTTTCCTTTATAATTTTCCTTTAATTTTTTCAAGGTTATGTTTAGTCCCTGCAAACATATATCCAGTGAATAGGCATATTCATTTGTTGGATGAATTTTTAATTCATCCGATACCAAAGAAACCATTGGATTAATTAAATTGAGTTTTGAATTCTTCACACTACTTTGACCATTTGGAGAATTTCTACCCCATTTAATGACTATTTGAAGTATTTTCAGATGGAAGGGATCGTTAGGTATGTCTTGTACGTTATTTTCAAGAGTATGCTTTTCGACAATTGCATCAAGATTAATAAAATTAGTATTCCATTCATTCATAAGTTCCTCACAATATGAATGATATTTCTCATAATAATCGAGCATTTCTTTCTGGACTTTCTTTAAGTAATCTAATTGGCTTATAAGGTCATAGATTCTCTTATATTTTTCTTTGATATTTCCCTTAGTATTTATAACAAAGGTTTTTATATATCTTTCAATAGGTATAGTTTCAATTTTCTCAATAATGAAATTATTATATTCCAATACTTCTGGTTGCAAGTCCTCAGAAGAACCGACCAATTCTGCAAATTTTTTGCATGTGTCAATTTGTGTTTGAATGGGCTTTTCAATTAAACCAATCCATTCAAGAATCATCTCACGATATTCCTTTGTTTCCTTATATTTACCGTATTTAGTTGTTATCCAGCCAATAAGATAACCGATGAAAAATAAAAGAATTGTAACTAATACTGGAATCAGAATCTTAGCCAATTCCATTGGTAAACAGAAAAAAGTTTGTTGTGTCATAATCTGATGTTAAAAATGCGCATAACGCCTGGCCAGCAGCCGTAGTGCGAATTTACCTGCTGTATTTGTGAGTGTCGTTTCTATGTATCGAAGTGCTATCCCCTTTTGTAACCATAATGACCGCATTATCGGCTGCTGGCTTGTGTGTGCCCTGCATGAGCATGTAGTGTACACCCGTCGTAGCCTCGATATAAATGTTAAATATACAAATTTAATCGAGACACATACAACGGGTGGTAATTTTCCAGAGGGTGGAAGACCCTTACGGGCTGGGGTAACGTCCCGAACTGTTATCAAGTCAAAAGCGGCTTACCGCAAGGTATACGCTTAAGGAAGTGATACTGCAAAGGTTGGTACTGACGAACAGGAACCGGATATGAGGCATGACAAATCGGATGAGATAGCACAGCCTGTCGACGTCCTAATCCCGATAAATCGGGAAAGTGTTTGTCCTGTAGATCCGGCAGCGATTAACCGAAGAAATATGCTCTTACCAGGGGAGATCTCCCGATCCACGAGTTGGAATGGGAGAAGTCATCAGAAGCCATAGTAGTTTCAGGAAACTAGCTGTAATAGATCTACAGATGAAGCCATTATTGTTTGCTTTGGCAAGGGAATGAGGAGATTGAGCGGAGATCAGATTCGCCAGCAGCAGAGCAACTATTCCGGTGAGTACCCGGAGTCCGATATGGCAATGTTTCGTACAATAGAGATAAACGATTTATAGATAGGTTGCACTTACAAGTTGATTGTCTTTCTCGAAACCAAGGTTGTCAGATAAATCAGTACCTCTGAGGTTGATGAATCAGGAAATTCTCCATAACCCTTCATCAAGGACGAACGATCTATCTTGAACAAGGGTATGCATACACTTTCACATGATTATGTCTCCTGGTCTAAAGGGTAGCACAATTTTTGCACTTTTTACGGTCAGGAGCATGAGATATCTAAGGGAGAATACTGTCCTGTCTTCAGGTGGTTGGATTCTTTCTTGATGGACTTCAGATATAGGGGGTCTAAGAAATGTGGAATATTATTAGTTTATCTCTCAAGTTGGATCAGTGAAATGAAATTGTAAAAAGAATGAAACTAGAGTTGAGATGCAGGAATATTTATTAAGAGATACTATTAAACGATACTCATGCATTATTTTTAGGTGATATCGCAAGATTCCAGTTACAATGCTTGTATAACCCTGATAGACCAGTTGGATATCCATTTAAAATACGTTTTGTAGCATTAATTTGATGAGAAGTAGTCGGCATTTCTAGTTTAAAGCTATGGTTCCCATCAAGTTGAAATTCTTCAGAAGGTGTTGTTTCGGAAAAAAATCCCTTTGGGACACCAAAAATGGTTTCGTATCCTTCATCAGGATAGGCTGCTCCATTTTCATTATTACTAAGTTTAGTTCCATCCGGTGTTATAAGATTTCTGATCAGAAAACTAAATGGAAGATTAGGCCCAAATACTTTAATATCAAGGCGCCCAAAATGGTAATAAAGCATAGGTCCTTGTCTCATTTTTTTTATTGCGGTTGTCTTAGAAAACTGGAATATTTCTTTGATGTAGTCACCACTTTCGTCCCATATACCATCTGCATAAATCTCAATCATTGCGATCGTAAATATTTGATTATTAGGAGTTATTAGTTTTGCTCCTATTAGAGATTTGGCTATGTCTTCAAGTAGTTTGACCACACCAGGTATTCGATTATTAAACTTGGAAATAAAGCTTGTATAGAGACCAAGGTATTGGTTACAACGGTCCTCTAAGGAAGATTTCATCAGATGCTCATGGGTTATTGTCCAATAATCTTGAATTTCTTTCAAATCATGGATGCCCGACAGTTTCTCTATATTTTTCATTTTTTAATGTTTTTATCAAAGTTAATCCATTTTACATTCCCACGAGATGCAGTTTAAAACGCCACCATCCTGGGCGATCTCTGCACAATTGAGTGGAAGGATTTTTTTGTCGGGAAAGTAGCCCTTGATTATGTCTAAGGCTTGCTCGTCTTCAGCAATCCCGAATTGGGGAAAGATGATGAGGTTTTTGAGTTCCAGGTAATTGATGTAGCATCCTGTTGCAGGATCAGTGTCAGATCTGGGACTTGATGGTTTTATTTTCTTGGTTATCTTGTTTTTTTGGAATGAACGATAAGGTAATGTGCCAGCGATACTAATGCCTTGGGCTTGTAGTGATTTGATGAACTTATTGATAAATGTCTTGCTATATCCATCTTTTTCAAGATAATCATTGATGATGACGGTATTATCAGATACAAACCGGACCATGCCATCTGAATGGCCATAAATGTCCCAGGGCTCCTTTGGAATGATAACGACCTTTTCAACATCGAGCTCTTCTGAGAGTTTTCGGAGAATGAGTGGTTTCTTGCCCTTGTATGTTGGGTTCTCAGCAAAGATTTTGTCAGTAATGATGACAGTTTTTCCTCTCTTGATGATATTCCCTCCATCGATGACCAGGTTTGATCTTCTGAGTTCAATGGGAAGATTAATGGTAACTTCCCAGGGATCTGTTCGCAGATGCTCCCATCCAATCTTCAAGTAACCAGGATCATAAATAAACTGGACATAGGTATTGTCTTTCACATGAACCGGCATATAATCGCGACACCATAGATCCTTTGTTTCTGGAAGGAAATGATATCGGATATAATTATTCATCAGACAATCACTTAAAGACGTCATAAAGTCAGGATACTTGACAGCCAATAAGAATGAGAAGTGAACCACAACATCTTGTTTCTTCTGTGGGTCAATTGGTTCTTGAATTGGTGGTCTCCATTGACCAATCTTCTTCAGATATTCGAGCATCAGATCCACAACTCTCCAAACAATCTCCTTGTCATAGTATCGTTCAATCCCCACGAGATAATGTTCTACAACTCTCTTAAAATCCACATCTCCTACAAGTTGATCTTCTGAATTGTTCCAGCGCAAGACGAACCCAGTTTCAATATCGACGATTTCCTCCTCGGACAATGGAAAGGGAAGACGATTTTGGACATACTGAAACACTTCATCTGAAATGATAGGCCGTGGGTAAGTGTCAGGTTGGATTTCAGGAAAATCGGCAGGTGTCAGCCCAGGATTGTAATGCAGGTAATGGTCAAAATCATCCATCTGGCCGGCAAGGTATGCATGTGAATAATCTTCCAGCTTTCGGCGGGTATTTTGAATAAGGCCATCAGGCATTTCAATTAGTCCACTCAAATCCATGAAGATCCTCTCGAATCCTTTGCCTTCTGGCAATTTGTAATGTGCAAGAATATCTTTGGAGATCTCTAGCATTCTATTCCGGTAAGAAGATAACGCAAAGGGAACCCCTTTTATCTGAGTCATAATGAATAAATCAAACATTTCTTCTAGTAAATTTTCTATTTTCTTCATTGCACTAATTATATAATATATTGATAATAAGTTAATTATATAAGCAATGCAAAGAAAGGGAAAGTATCTTGAAATAACAAACTTTATATAACGATTGGTGAATATTTGACTTTCCGCTCGACCCCATGTACGAATAAAAGAGGCTGTCTCGTGACTTTTGAGACAGCCTCTTCCTCAAACAAACACCTATGAAAAACACTGACACAGTATTTTACCAGCGTACAGATGCACGATTGAAGGCAATTGCTCCTTCATGGAAAGTCTTGTGAGCAGTCTGCTTGCATTTGAAAGTGAATTTGGAACCTTTGTGCCTTGAAATGGTGTTAGTCATATCGCAGCTCAGTTTTTATATTTAGAGAATGAGGATTCAACCTCAATTTGAAACGACTCATCATCCAGCGACAACTCAGGGACAAACGGGAGACAATCCAGGGACACATCAGGGACAAATAGTGACAAGTTTTTTTTAAGATCTTTCGGTTTGCTTTTCCTTCTTCGGTAGTAATCCTTTTTCATCATCTCATAGTTGATATAAGCAAAGGTGAATCCCTTATCGACGCAGAACTGGATGATCACCCGTTTGAAATTTCTGTAGAAGCGAACCCGGTCATCCATATAGTCATAGAACATGTTCTTGAAGTGATCCATCAGGATATCCTCAATGATCCGCTGGTTTTTGGGAGAGACCCAGAGATTTGCTTTTATATTCAGATCATTGTACTGAGGGAGAATAAACGTGATATGATTGATGTCTGAATTGACCAATGGTGGCACGTTTGGAGGCCTTA
>Ga0268276_1001596_pt1 | contig 21731 bp, 14 predicted proteins | sample saktaG_4_FD_190145 | JGI IMG/M metagenome (GOLD analysis project Ga0268276, IMG submission 190145) | Saline water microbial communities from Sakinaw Lake, British Columbia, Canada - sak_2010_1_5_45m | ecosystem: Environmental > Aquatic > Non-marine Saline and Alkaline > Saline ... | reverse complement strand
GTTGTCATAGGTTTGCCGGTCGCCGCCTTTAAAAGATAAATAAAACCGAATACAACAATCAATACACGGGCAACAACCCGAACCATCTGGACAAGATTCAAGTCAAACTCATTATCCTCTCTTTTAACAAATTCCGTTAATTCATATTCAACCACACTTAGTAATCGATAGAGGAAAATCACTATCACCAGTGTACTGAGGATGTTGACAATGATTTCTGCAATTCGATCAGTTGTGGCCGGCAATTGCAGGATCGCCTGTGTTGCATAAACGGCAATTGCTACCAGAAGCAGACGAATAGGCCAGAGGGCCGACTTGAGAAAAAGCTGCAACCGTATTTTTTCCTCGGCATCCTTGAGCGCACCAGTCATAGTATCGAGAAAGGCCGTCAGAAAATTACCACCGATATAGAGAACCGTATACACCATCACAAGTGACAGATAGCGCCACCAGGAAGACTTCCACAGCCATTCAGGGAAGAGGGTTTTCTGTGAATAAACGAACAGGATGGTCAAGAAAACAATTCCGGTTATTCTCAGGATACCTTTAAAACTTTTCAAGAACGATTCCGGGATTTTTCCCTTTACGGTTGCCGGCAGTATAGAGACGGAAAGGTCTAAGAGACGCACAAGCGCGAAGATAAAGAGAATTCCGGCGACAGCAAGCAGAAACACCTCCAGTCCATGGAGCATGATGACCAATTTGGGGGGTATGACGAGAGGAAGTTCCGCAGCCCTGATAAGAAGAACGGCACAGGCGAGACGCAACGACGGTAGGAAACCCGATATATATGGCATCCACCTCTTAAAATTCTTCTTATCGAGTATTTTTTCAGCTCTTTTGTTAAGAAAACGCCAGAGGACCTCCAGTAAGAGAAAACCTAAAACCAATATGGCAAGTGATATAAAAAATTGCGAGGCGTCATTTCCCGTTTTTACCTTTTCCAGCAAGGTAACAAACTTGTTAAAAAGTTGACTGAAACTTTGCATGACCCTTCCTCCTCCGAAAGGAAAACCCTTCTCCCCTAAATATATTTTTATTGTTTCTTGTTTGAAGGCTTTTTCACTTTTTCTCCAATCATCAATTTAATGGTGACTTTTCCGGGGAAATCAGGAGAAAGTTTCAGTGATGGAGGAGAAACCATGATTCCTGCTTGAATCGTACTTGATTCCTTAATTTCTGTGAGTGAAATAGGCTCGGTCTTTATACTTGAAATGCCTTTGAGAACAGAAGGGGCTCCTACAATTATTACTTGATCAGGTGTCATTTTGTAAGAAAGAAGCTCTTTGCCCTGAGGTAAATTTCCAACAAACTCGGGAGCTACTGGTATCGATTTAGTTCCTGTTGCCTCCATTACGACCGCTATTTTATCGGGTTTTACCTTGATTACTTTGAGCCCGGGAGGGATAGAGAGATTCTTGCTTGTAAGAGGAAAGACATTTTTCCCTGGTTCACTATTTTCGAGATTGAGTGAGAAACCTACCTGTTCAGGTTTTAATTGAAGGAGGATATGGCGACTACCTGAAATTTGTACTTCTGCCTTTTCTGCCGATATCTTTAACAATTCCATATTTTTAGGTAGATTTCTGAATTCAATGGGACGGGTATAGGAGATAACAGACTCCTTCTCCCCGGCAAAGAAGAACCAGATAAATAAGGCCAACACCAGAAAGATTAGCTTAACACCTATATTCTGGGCATAATTTCTCATTCGACTGCTCTTTTTTGCTTTTTGGGTTTTCCCTTCCAAAAGCTCTTCCAATCTCAAAGATAACTTGTCCTTATTTAAAACTTTTTTAATAATCCCTTCCTGAACTAATGAAATTCCACCGTTCTCTTCGGAGACCACCACTATAACAGCATCAGAACTTTCTGAAAGCCCCAGGGCGGCGCGGTGCCTGCTCCCGTAATAAAGAGGAAGTGATTTTTGAGTGGTTAAGGGTAAAAAGGCTGCAGCAAATTTGATCTGACTGCCATCCATAATGACAGCACCATCATGTAGAGCAGACTTGTTATCAAAGATGCTGAAAAGGAGTTCTCGACTGAACACGGCATCAATACGCACTCCATCCTGAACAAGGTGCTCCAAACTGTTTTTGCGCATAAAAACCAGTAGAGCTCCCACTTTCCTTTCGGCCAGAGAAAAGATAACATCGGAAATCGATCTATAGTCGAAGATTCGTCTCCTCACAGGCTTCCCGAAAAAGAGGTTCATGAGGTTTGTATTGCTTATAACTCCTCTAATTTCATTCCTGAATACAACAATAACTATTATGACAACGATAGCTCCTAATCCTTTCAGAATCAGGCTGGTTACAATCAATCCAAGCATGGTGGCCAAGAGGTTAATAATCCAGAGAAGAGAGAGACCAATAATGGCTCGGAAAACCAGAGTCCCCCAAAAAAGCACAAAGCAGCGATAAAGAAGGAAGGCTAAAACAAGGATGTCAACACCGTCTTGCCATTTAACCATTTCTAAAAATTCTGTAATGTTGAATAAATAGTTCATTTTTCAATTATATGATTCAATCATTAAGTATCTTCTTTCAAGACCTTCAAAAAAAGCTCTTGTATTCTATTTGCAATATCTCTGTTATCAGTAAAACCAAGTAATTTCTTAAAATCTTTTAAGGGTATTACCGCCTTTGCCATTGTGCGGTGTCCTCCGGCAATACTACTATCGCTAAAAATTCTCTTTACCACTTCACCGGCGTTCTTTACATATCCGACATTTCTTGTCGAAATCACCAGATTCCCCCGGAATAGTCCGGAAACTACAGACCACTCAGCACCTGCTATCTGGAGACAAAAATCGGCCAAGCGTGGAATAATATCCTCCTTTTGAACCCGGCCGATGTGGGCAAAGAGTACCTTGTCGACCAATTGGTATTTTTTGAGAGCCTTGGTAAAAGAGTTCACCTCCCCAGGTTCGAGAGAAGGATGTTCAATTCTGCGAATTATATTATGGTTAGCAAGAGGATAGAGATAGGTGAAGGCTTCGATATCATCAGGATTTGCTTCTCTTCCCAACATTAAGGTATCTGCCTTTATACCGTACAGAAGTGCGGTAGCCAGCCTTTGACTTAATTTAATATTATTTGATATTAAATATTCACTGAGGATAGTGGAGGTAGCGCCATACTCAACTCTGATATCCTTGAAAGAAGACTCATAGTTTGCAGATTGGGGATGATGATCGAAGATAATATCAGCTTTTGTTACTCTATCCCCAAAATAGGGGGGTTGTACATCAACCATCGCAATCATGGAATAATTGTTGAGAAATTGTGGATCCATTATAATATGTCGAATATCCAGAAACTGCATCATGTTAAGATTCTCACTACGTGTACCTTTGCCAAGAGAACCAATGGGAGCCGTAGCACTATTTCTTCCAAGCAAGGTTCTTAAGGCTACACCACTCGCCAGGGCATCAGGGTCAGGGTCATCATGGGTGAGAATAAGAATATTTTCTGCATCTTTAGTAAGTTCACGAATCTTGCAAGTCCATTCTCTATTACGGATATACAGCCACTCCTTCTCTATCTTTTTTTGTAATGGTTCATTTATAGGAAGGTAAGACACATTGATTTGATCTGATAGCGGCATTTCCCCAGCAGTGGTGGTTAAGACTACAATGGGTACCCTGTCACACACCTCAAGAATGGGTTTCAGCATCTCTTCCAGTGTTTTTCTCCTGAAAGCATGAAGAATAACTCTATCCTCCGAACTTATCATAAGTTTTTGATAAGTAGAAATTTTTAAAGGATCTTCACTGCAGATCCTTGCATTGTTGAGTGGAACCGCTTTGAGAGGAAAATCTTCCTTCAGTAAAAGGACAACCTCTTTCTCTCCACTTATAAATTCCTGCAGGCAGTGAACTAAAAAGGGGGTTTCAAGGACGATAATATAACGCATAGCATCAATCTCCCATACCCGCTTTTTCGAGGAGGGGTAATGAGTCTTTCATATTTTATAAGAACGTGCTTTCTCGGCAGAAAAGTATAAGAAAACAGGAATTGATTGTCAAGGAGAATGACCAAAAGATGTTGTATCTAATTATGAAACAAATTCGTTACTCGAGTAAGCTGCTCCGGTCTTCCGAGGATAAACAGTATGTCATCGGGCAGGAATTCGATATCCACATCAGGATTGGACAATGTATCGCCGTTTCGCCGTACTGCAAGCACAGTAACACCGTATTTCTTTCTCATTTCAGTCTGGGCAAGTGTCTTGCCGACGATGGGCGATTTTTCACCGATCCTAAATGCCGTAATTTCGACATCGGGCATGCAATGTCTCAAATCGGAGAAGGTAGCGGCATCCTGCGACAGTCTTCTGAACATATGGTACCCATCGGCACGGACTTCCCGTATGAAACGCTCAATTTCATCTTTCGGTATGAGGTACTTGGCCATGACACGGGTGAAAATTTCCACCGATGTTTCAAACTCTTCAGGAATAACCTCGTCAGCGCCAAGTTCATAAAGCGGTTCCATTTCCTGAAGAAATCGGGTTCGGGCGATAATATGTACCTTTGGATTCATTCTTCGAGCAAGTGTTGTGATTTTCCTCGTCGCTGCCGCATCTGTAATCGTAATCACGACAATTCTCGCGCTCTGGATCCCGGCATGGTCAAAAACTGCCTCATTGATGGCATCGCCATAGAAGATAGGCTCACTCTTTGCTTTTTCGATTCTTACCGTTTGGGGATTCATCTCGATAATGACGTAGGGGATCCCGGCCGTTTTTGCCGATCGAGCGACATTTCTTCCGTTAAGACCGAAACCTATGACTATCAGGTGATCATTTCTGACAATTTTTCTATTTTTCATCGCCGGATGAACACCGGATTTCAACTTTCCCGGAAGGGGTAAGAGAAGGGCAGCATCTACTATTCGGGGCGACAATTGAATAATAAAAGGTGTGGCAATCATGGTCAGGATAGAGACTGCAAGAAATAACTGGTAGGTTTTCCCCGGTACCAGTAATCCGAATTCAAGACCGGCCTTGGAGAGGACGAAAGAAAATTCACCGACCTGGCTCAGGGCGCACCCGACAAGGATCATTGTGCGAAGAGGATACCCGAGTAATGAAGTGGTAAACCCGGCTATCACGGCTTTCAGGATTATTACCCCCAGTGTTATCAGTGCAATCGTTCCCATTTTCTGGAAGAGGAAATCAAGATTCAGCAGCATTCCGATTGCTACGAAAAAGAAACTGATGAAAATGTCTCTGAAGGGTAAAATATTCCCCAACGCCTGATGACTGTATTCCGATTCGGATATAATCAGTCCTGCCAGGAATGCTCCCAGGGCAAGGGATAACCCGAGACTGTAAGTTAACCAGGCGACTGCGAAACATATAATAACGATACTCAACAGGAAAAGTTCACGATTGCGTGTCCGGGTGACCTGATAAAGAATATGCGGAACAAGCCATCTGGCACTAACGAATACCAGGACAATGATGCCGGCAACTTTGATCATCAAAATGAACAGAGATTCGGTGAGGTTTCCCGCTGCTCCCGCTAACAGGGGTGTCAGGAGTATCATAGGCACTACAGCCATATCCTGAAAGATCAATATGCCGAGTGATGTCCTCCCATGAGGGCTCTCTATTTCGGCCCTCTCCTGAAGGAGTTTGAGAACGATTGCCGTGCTGCTCAGGGACATAAGAAACCCCATAAAAACCGCCTGAGACACGCCCTGTCCAACCTTGAAGGCTATAATGAAGAATGCGAGGATTGTGAGAAATACCTGGACCGATCCGCCGAGTAACACCGATTTCTTGATTTCCAGAAAGTCTTTGATTGAAAATTCGATTCCTATGGTGAAAAGGAGGAGGACGACACCGATCTCGGACATTATTTCAACTTCGTGAATGGCCTGTATCAGCCCAAGGCCATGAGGTCCTGCCAGTATTCCGGTAATGAGAAACCCGACGATAGCCGGTATTTTGATTCTCAAACAGACAAAGAGGACAACGATTGAGAGGCCGAATATAATAAAGATGTCCTTAAGTAACGGGAAAACCATTTTTTAAAAGCTCCATAATTTGATAGATGTCCTCATCCGTATCTTCCGAAATTATGCCTTTGTATTAAAAATCTATAATCAGTGACGTCAAAAATACCCTGTCACTGTTTTTTATGTCAGAGGTATGGCCCTTAATGATCTCAACTATCTTTTGATCTGCATATTTCACGGAACGACACCCACAAGTGTTTTGTACTATTGGAAAGTTCTATCGGCTTGCGGTATTTAGTTATTCACACAGTATGATATTGGGAGCGGGAGAAGTTATACCTGGATTTCCAATAATACTGGATGAGTATACTGAATTTTTAGTCTAAAGTCGATATTTTCTACATTCCACGAAGGCGGCAATACAGCGCGGATAAATTGACAGAGACAATCAATCTATGGAATAATCAGAATCCTCAAACCAAGAATTCTGATGGAAGACGTTATCCATTAGACGGGCATTTACATGGATAAAACGGTAACGAAAAAAGATGTCATCGCGATACTCGAAGAAATCGGGAAGCTCCTTGAGCTGAAGGGTGAGACGCCATTCAAATCCAGGGCATATTACAGCGCGGCGAGAAACATTGCAGCGACGGAGGAAGATATCAACGCCCTTGTCAGTGAAGGGAATTTGACCTCGATAAAAGGCATCGGAGACGCCCTCAACCGGAAGATCACCGAATTCGTAACAACCGGAACATTAGAATACTACGAAAAGCTGAAGAACTCCATCCCCCCGGGCCATATAGAAATGCTCAGGATAGAGGGCCTCGGCCCGAAAAAGACTTGGATACTCTACGAAAAATTGCACATCGAAACCATAAGAGAGCTCGAATACGCATGCACCGAAAACAGACTCGTAGAACTCACAGGATTCGGAAAAAAGACGCAGGACAAAATACTGGCGGGAATCGAACGGCTCAAGCGGTATCAGGAAAAACACCTCTACGCCGACATCATCGGGGAAGCGGAAAGCATGATCGACTCCATCCTAAAGCAGAAAAATGTCATCTCGGCAAGCCTCGCCGGTTCCATCAGGAGATGTAACGAGGTGATAAAGGATATCGACATTGTAGCTTCCGCAAAAGACCCTCACGGCTTTGCGGACTTTTTTGTTTCACTGCCCGAGGTGCGGGATATTACCGCCAGAGGGGAGACCAAGGTAAGCGTCGTCCTCGAATCGGGTGTAAACGGCGATTTGAGGATCGTTTCCGAAGAAGCGTTCCCCTATGCCCTTCATCATTTTACCGGAAGCAAGGAACACAACATCGCAATGAGGGGAAGGGCAAAGCGGATGGGGATCAGGATGAACGAATACGGCCTCTTCAGAAAAAACAGTATTATACCGTGCGAAAGTGAAAATGAGATATTTACGGCCCTCGGCCTTTCCTTCATCCCGCCTGAACTGAGAGAAAATATGGGAGAAATCGAGGCCGCGGAGAGCGGAGAGCTCCCCGATCTGGTCGAGAGGAAAGATATCCGCGGATTGCTTCACATCCACACCAGTGCAAGCGACGGCTCGGATTCGCTGGAGGCGATAGTTGACACCGCGAAAAAGATGGGCATGGAATATATAGGAATTGCAGACCACAGCCAGTATGCCTATTACGCCGGAGGACTGTCAGCCGACGAGATCAAAAAACAGCACGGCCTCATCGATAAGTTAAACGAAAGAGAGGAGGGTTTCCATATATTCAAGGGGATCGAGGCAGACATACTCCCGGACGGAAGCCTCGATTATGATGAAGAGATACTTCGTTCATTCGATTTCGTCATCGGCGCCGTCCATTCAAACTTCAGGATGTCCGAAGAAGAGATGAATTCACGCCTCACACGGGCGCTGGAAAATAAATATACAACCATCCTCGCGCACCCGACGGGGAGGCTGCTCCTTGCCAGGGAACCATACTCTGTCGACGTGGAAAAGATTGTCGATGCCGCCGCCCGGATGGGGAAGGTTATAGAGCTGAACGCAAACCCCTACCGGCTCGATCTCGACTGGAGATACTGCAGATACGCCAAAAAGCAGGGAGTAAAGATAGCGATAAACCCCGACGCACATAATACAGCAATGCTCTACCACATCGATTTTGGAATCAACATCGCGAGAAAGGGATGGCTGGAACCGGCCGATTGCATCAACTGCCTCGGCCTTGAAGAGATGAAGAAATTCTTATATGTCCGCCGATCCTGATGAATTTTAGCTGAGGCGAACGGCGCGGTTAAGTGACAGGTAAAGAAGCGCAGCGGATTTGCCAGTCCTCGATCTTCAACCGCTGGTTCGGCGACTTATTGTTTTATTGCAATTGCTTTGAAAAACGTATAGCAAAAAACCCCGTCTGTTTGTGTTGTTCTGTACAACCCCTTAATTCCGTCATCAAAGGTTTTTTCGTCAATTAAACCAGCTTCAACAGAGGATTCACGTACACCTTCAATCATTGCCGTGAAAGTGTTCTTTGTGAAGCCTTCGACAAGCCGAGGGTTACTTGAATCAACATAAACCATTCGTGGAGATACGTGGATAGAGCTGAAACCCAATGCGTTTAAGATGGGATATAGCTCTCTGCCTATATTGGCATTGCCACCCGCTCTTTTTTGCAGTTCGACCTGGCATTGAATCGCCTTGTGAGCAGCTTCACTGTCAGGATAAAAATAAGTCGATCCATGGTCTCCTTCGATAACAGTGATTGTGCCGCCGACTTTAAGAAGGTTTTTCAGGCAATTTAGTGCCTCAACCGGTCGTGCCAAATGTTCAAGAACAAAACAAACAAAGATGTGGTCGAATAATTCCTGCTTAACTGGCAGTTTAAAGATGTCGCCCTGCTGGAAGCTTACATTTGTGAATCCTGCTCCCTCAATTTTTTTCCTGGCTTCTGCCAGCGAACCCTCGGATATATCAACTGAGGTGATATGTGCATCAGGACTATTCCGAGCCAAAGTTATGGTTTGTGCGCCTACACCACATCCGGCCTCAAGGACTCGGCTCCCTGCCGGATAAAATGTATCGGAATGCAATAATTCGACAAGAGTTGAAGCTTGATCCTGCAACCGTATATTTTCACTTTGATCATACCCATGCACGTATTTCAAATTTATTGACTCCGTCTTTCATTCTATCTAATGCCGAGTTGACGAGCAAATTGAAAAGAATAATGGCCGCCGTGCGACTGCCGTCAGGAAACCCTTGTAAACGTAAACATTCGGTGCTCTGGCATCCAGTAGCCAGAACAGCAATGCAAGGATGATGAAAGATACCGAAAATATGATTTTTCGTATCATACCTGTAACCGCAACTATCCGCTATGTGTCAAAAATAAGGTTCCACAAGCAACGCTTATCTGCACAGGTGCGGCAATGTTAAAAATCACAAGTATATTGTCGCTCATGATGATTTTCCAATTTTTCTTAATCGTCATCCTTCGAACCGGTCATCTTGGCAAATACAAAGCCAACAACGAACCCTAAAAGGAGAAGAAGGGGGAAAAAGATGATCCGGGACATGCTGATTTCCCAGAAGAACATTTTCAGTGACACGACCTCGCTGTTTTGCATAAGGAGGATACCGAACAGGACGGCTAAAATTACAGTAATGATATATTTTACTTTTGTCATATCTTGCTAACTCCTCGTCTTTGGATTGAGTACTAATGGTTTTGCCATGGACACTTGCCTGTCGTCATGCTTTATAATACTCACATTGCATTATTATTCCAAGCGAAATTCGAGATAATACCCCGGTAACCGCCTGTCACGTTATATGACTCAGGGTTGCCTTCATCGTATCGACCGGGCCGTAGATCACCAGCCGGTCATCTTTGTGCAGGACTTCATCGCTCTGGGGAACAGGAATCCAGCTCTTCTCCCGTTCGACTCCCAGAACCAGCATCCCTCGTATGTTCAATTTATGGTCCGCCAGGGTGCTGCCGTTCAAGGGAGATTGTTCGTCGACACTGACCCTGACGAGTCCATATCCTTCGAATAGGTGGAGCAGGTCCTCCGTCGCACTCTCTTCGAATATGTTCGATTTGACGAATCTGTCCTCGATGAAGCTCTCCCACCGCCGAATGAATCTCTTGTATGTAGCGAACTTGTAAATCAGATATACCCCAACGACAAACAGTAATATGTCGAGGGAGAGAAGGTACCCCTTGGTTTTCACGATTGATGAGGTCATCGTCACGATGACCGCGACAATACCGGCATTTCCCATAACCATAAGGACGCTGATAATCCTTCTCCGTTTGGGATGATTGATAACGGACTCAGCCTCACGGGTCGTGAAGCCCGTTCCTGAGAAGGCCGACAGCGCCTGGAAACGGGCCCGTTTTTCCTCGAGCCCCGTCATCATGAGCGCAATAGAACCGGCTCTGACGATGAGGAAAGAAAACAGGATGACCATTAAGGTGGGTAATAAAAAATATAATCCGGTCATGATCGACCACCTCCTTTAGATAAAGACGATAAATAGGGACTGCCTTCAATAGAAAAATCAAGTGATATTAAGTAATTTGCGATACTGAAGCTCCCCGCAGCAAGGAGACTGTGTCGTAATTCCTTTTTTTGTCATTTCGAGCAAAGCGAGAAATCTTAATACTTAATAAATTTAACACGTTAAGATTCCTCACATTCGTTCGGAATGACATTTCACCCTATTGCGACACAGTCTCAAGCAGCGGGGAACGAAGTAATTCGAAGAATAATGCGCTCGCTGTTCAGTTCATGATCGGTTCTTATCAAAAAAATCGAGTCCGTCCTTTCTGAGAACCTTCAAACAGGCATCTACCACTTCCGGGTCATAGATAACACCCCTGTTTTTAGATATCTCCTCCAGGGCCTTCTCCATGCCCAGAGCAGGCCGATAGGGTCTGTGTGAGGCCATGGCTTCCACCACATCCGCGACAGCCATGATTCTTGCTTCCAGGAGAATTTCCTCCCCTTTAAGTCCGTTGGGATACCCGGAGCCGTCTATCCTTTCGTGGTGTTGATACACGACCTGGGCGACCGGCCACGGGAATTCGATGCCTTTTAGGATATCATAGCCGATCTGTGAGTGTGTTTTTATGTGGGCAAACTCAATATCGGTGAGACGGGTTGGCTTGCTGAGTATTTCCGAGGGCATCGCGATCTTGCCCAGATCGTGGATCATGCCGGCAAAGCGTATTCCCTGTATCCGATCTTCTGAAAGCACCATCTCCTTTGCTATTGCACCGGAAAGAATGCTCACCCGCTGCTGATGGCCGGATGTGTATGGGTCCCTTGCTTCAACAGCCAGACTCATGGCTTGAATGATCCCTTCCAAGGCATTTCTCAAACTGGCGGTGCGCTCTTTCACCAACCCTTCAAGATTCTGGAGGTAATTCCGGTTGGCTATTTCAAGTTCCCGTCGGCGAAGGGCGTTGCGGACATTTATGGCGACCTCATTGACATCAAGAGGTTTAATCATATAGCCGTAGACCCCGGCCAGTATGGCGCCGTCTGCAACCTCGGGATCATCCACGCCCGTTACCATGATGACCGCCGTGTCCTCGTACTCTGACCCGACATGCCGGGCCAGTTCAATGCCGGACTCCCCGGGCATGTTTACATCACAGAGTACCAGATCAAAGCTCTGCCCATAAAGACATTTTCGGGCCTCCGCGGCATCGGCAGACAGCGTACAATCGTATCCGTGCCTTGTAAGCATCCGGTTCAGCATCCGCCGGATCTGCTCTTCATCATCTACAATCAGAATATGGGCCATTTTTTCAGGTCTCCAATTTCCAGCATTAATCCGTACTCGTCAATCCGCCGGAGGCGGATAAGGCTTAAATTATCAATCAATCTGTCTGTCCAGCGCCTCTCTGACCTTGCGGCATAATGATTCTGACGTAAACGGCTTCTGAAAATAGTTCATGCCCGATTCGAGAATGTCATTATGCGAAAGGGCACTGTCCGGGTAACCAGACATGTAAACCACCTTGATCCCCGGACGCAGGATCATCATTCGCTCCGCCAGTTCCCTGCCCCCCATCACCGGCATCATCACATCCGTGAGCAGCAGGTGAATTCCCCTCTTAAATTCCTCACTCACCCGGAGGGCCTCTTCACCATTAGCGGCCGCCAGGACTTCGTATCCCGCCTTCTGAAGGGACTTCACGGCTAATTTCCGAAGCGATTCCTCGTCTTCCACCACCAGCACCACCTCGTTGCCACCCACTTCCTCCTCAGGTGTTCCTTTTTCCGGGACCGCCGCCTGGACACCCTCCGCCCTGGGGAGGTACACCTTCATCGTTGTTCCCGTCCCGAGTTCGCTGTATGGCCAAATATATCCCTTACTCTGCTTCACGATCCCGTACACCATGGAAAGCCCCAAACCCGTTCCCGTTCCCTTTTCCTTGGTGGTAAAGAAAGGTTCAAACATCCTGGACATAGTCTCCTCGTCCATGCCGGGCCCCGTGTCCGTTACCGACAGCATCACATAGGAGCCCGCCGATCCCTCCACAAAATGGGCCCGAATATACGCCCCATCCAGCTCCACGTTGACCGTCTCAATGGTGAGCTTCCCACCTTCAAGCATGACGTCCCTGGCGTTTATCACCAGGTTCATGATCACCTGTTCCATCTGCCCCGGATCCGCTTGAACCTTCCATAAACCGGGGGATAGGACAGTCCGCAGCTCGATATTCTCTCTGAGCAGACGCCGTAAAAGTTTGTCCATATCGTGAACGACTTCATTCAGATCCAAAATCTCGGGATGAAGGGCTTCTCTGCGACCGAAGGTCAGGAGTTGCCGGGTCAGGACGGCCCCCCTCTGCCCCGCTCTTATGATCTCTTGGATATCCTCGCAAAGGGGACCGTCCTTTGGCAGATCGTCCAGCACGAACTGGGCATTGCCGATGATCGTCGTAAGCAGGTTGTTGAAGTCATGGGCCACACCGCCCGCCAGTACCCCGATGGCTTCCATCTTCTGGGCATGATGGAACTGGGCTTCAAGTTGCTTTTTTTCTTTCTCCTGTTTTTCTATCTTTAATCTCGAATAAAGGACCGTAGCAAGGTTATCAGCAATGTCTTCCAATATCTGTATATCCTTTCTGCTATAATCCGCCTCTTTGTCGCCCACAAGTAAATTCCCGATAAGCTCCCCTTGATAGATAATCGGTACATCCAGAGATCGGACTATCGGTATATGACCTTGAGGAATGGTGAATGCATTATTGGAACAGATCGTCTTCTTCTCAGCCATGGCCCGGCCCCAGAGACCTCCCCATTGATCCCTGGTAAATATTATGGTCTTGTCGGTAATCCGGCACTCGTCCCAGACGCCTCTGGTCATGGATGGACAGACCCATGCACCGTCCTCGTTAATGTATCCAAAGATCCCGTATTTGCTTTCCACGATCTCCAGGACGAGATTGAGCACTTCTCCGTACATCTCCTCATCGGGGATGGTGAGGAATATCTCATTGATCCGGTTCCTGATAGACAGTTCGTATTCCGATTGCCGAAGCGCTTCCTCCGCACTCTTGATATCGGTTATGTCCTTGGCTATGCCGGAAAGAGCTATCGGTTTTCCGCTCTCGTCTTTGAGAAGAGTGGTGGTCATAAGAGTAGGAAATAGCGTGCAATCCTTACGGATATGCCCCACCTCCCCTTTGTGGTATCCATTTTCCATCACCATCTTATTGAATGGCTCCACTTCATTTTTCAGTTGCTCTGGAGTGTGAAAAATGCTCAAGTGCCGTCCTGTAAGCTCTTCTGGCGATTCATAGCCGTGCATCTCGGCCCAGGCCTGGTTGACGTGCATCAGGCTCCCTTCCATATCTGCGATGGCCATACCTTCAGAGGATTGCTCTACAGAAGAGGACAGGAACCGTATGCGTTCCTCCGCCCGCTTGCGCTCAGTGATGTCTTCAACGACACCCTTGTAATGCGTGATGCGCCCGTCATTATCCCTGACGATATAAGTCCAGTCATCGATTATCTTTTGCGAACCGTCCTTTGCTATGATGCGATACGGTTCGTGGGTAAATTCGGCTGTTTCCGCTTTGGTGCTGAATTCTGCCACTTCCTTGGCCACTCGTTCGAGGTCTTCAGGATGAATGCAGCCGGCATAATTCACTTCTCCCTTAATGAATTCTTTTGCCGTATATCCAAAAAGTCTCTCAACATTTTCAGAAACAAACTCCACCGGCCATCCTTCCTGATTCTTCCAGGTAAAGGCCACTGATGAGCTTTTATTGATTATGTCATACGCTTCCCTTAATGCTCCCTCCGCTTCCTTACGCTCGGTGACATCGTCGTACATTGCGACGACCTCGCCGGAAGGCAGTTTGTACACGAAGTTTTCGCGCCAGCCCCAGGTCCGGTCGTCAAGATAGAATTTCACCGGAAAATGCTCGGGCACGCCCGTTTTCCACACACGGCGAAAAACATCCAAGAGGCCAAAATCCCTGACGCCGGGAAACACCTCGGTGACCCGCCGCCCAATCGTCTCATCCCGGTGGATGTTTTCAATACGTTCTCCCCCCTTGTTGAAGTCCTTGAATACAAAATCCCTGCCGCCGTCCACGGCTTCGTACACGGCCACGCCGCTGCTCATGTTGTCGAACAGCTCCCGGAAGCGCATCTCGCTGTCCCGAAGTGCTTCATCCGCCCGGTTGCGCTCGGTGATGTCTTGAATCGTCCCCATCGAACAGGTCGGCATGCCATCGTCGTCATAGATGGTTTGGAACCTTTCATTGATATATTTGAGTGTCCCACCCTCAAGCAACAAACGATATTCGATATCGTATTGCGTCTTTTTCACCAATGAATCCTGGTAGGCCTGAGTGACAAAGGTCCTGTCGTCCGGATGAACAGCCGCCATAAATGCTTCGTGTGAGGCATCAAACTCCTGTGGTTTCAGTTCCAAAATGCGGTATATCTCATCAGACCATTCTAAGGATTTGTCTTTCAAGTTGAGTTCCCAATGCCCAATATGGGATAATTCCTGCGCTTCTTTAAGCCTCCGTTGTGATTTAATCAGCACTTTTTGTTCATTTTGGAGTTTTTCCACTGTTTTTGACAGTTTACGGGCAATACTGTTATCATACATTTCTAAAAGGACATCCTCACCCTCCAGCGGCTTTTCAGGAACCTGCAGAGTTCCCCGCCAGTGTTCATCCAGCACTTCATCGAGTATATGTATAAACTGTTCTCCTTCTGTGGGTTTGAGGATAAAACGGGAAGCACCGAGACTCATGGCCAGTTTTTCGTCAGTCTTTTCAGTAAAAGTAGCCGTATAAAAGATAAAGGGAATATTTCGCAGGCTGGAGTCTTTCTTCACTTCATGACAAAGCCTGAATCCGTTCATGACCGGCATCATGATATCTGAAATGATGACCTCAGGCGGATCCTGACGAGCAAGCCGCAACGCATCTTCGCCATTTTCTGCAGAGATTATGTGATGACCTCTGGATGCCAACAGCCGTTCTAACATGTAACGACTCTCAGGATCATCTTCAACGATAAGAATCTTACTCATGCAATGCCTCCTCTCTATCTCTGCGGCAAGAATCTTCTCACCTGCTCAACGAAGCTGTCGGGATCTATCGGTTTTTCAATGTACCCTTCGCAGCCCGTAGCCAGAATGGTTTCGCGGTCGCCCGCCATTGCATAAGAGGTAACCGCTACGACAGGAATAGCTCTCGTCTCTCCAGCCTGCTTCAGCCGCCTGGCCACTTCATGCCCATCCATCACCGGCAGCTGGATATCCAGAAGAATTAAATCAGGATTTTCAGAAATAGCCAATTCTATTCCCTGCTGACCGTCCCGTGCCTGGACCACCTCATAATCTTCTTTTTCCAACAGAAACGTTGTTAAATAAAGGTTTTGTTCATTATCTTCAATGACCAGGATTTTCTTTTTCGTCATTTTTCTCCTCCGGATCCAACGGTAAAGTGAAGGTAAAGGTGCTGCCTTTTCTAAATTGACTCTTCACTCGAATGGTACCGCCCAGCATATCAAGAATTCGCTTACACACAGACAGCCCTAAGCCGGTTCCTTCGTACTTACGGGAAGTACCGATATCGAGTTGCTGGAACGGTTTGAAGAGTTTGCCGATATTCTCATCCTTGATGCCGATTCCGCTGTCCCTTATCTCAACTTCTATACGGGAATCACGCTTGAGACAGCCAATCTTCACCACCCCTTTTTCGGTAAACTTGATGGCGTTGTTAGTCAGGTTGATGAGAATCTGCCGAATACGGCGTTCATCACTGACAATCTTATCAACTTCCGGTGCGATCTCCACAGAGAGAGACAGGCCTTTCTGCTCGGCCAGCGGCTTAAGCGATTCAGCAACCTGGTTGACCGCATTGCGTATACTGAATTCCTCACAAGAGACCCGCAGTTCGCCTGCCTCGATTTTTGAAATATCCAACACATCATTGATAAGATCCAGTAGATGGCGAGCGCTCCCTTTAACCATTTTCAACTGTTTTTTCTGCTCGAGATTCAGGGGGCCGGCAAGCTCATTGAGAGTGATACCGGTAAAACCGATAATGGAGTTGAGAGGTGTGCGCAGTTCATGCGACATGCTGGACAAGAAGGCGCTTTTTACCCGATTGGCAGATTCGGCGGTTTCCTTCGCTTCCACCAGTTCTCCTTCAATTTTCCGGCGAAGGCCGATCTCACGAGCCAGACGTCGGTTCCAGTAGAGAACCGCCAGGACAATCAGAATCGCGCCGAGGAGAACCTTCCATAACAAGCGGTAATCGACCCCACGCTCATATGTAACCGAAATCCAACGCTGATAAATCGCGTTACGCTCTTCTTCAGTAATGGCGTCAAGAGCTTTTTGTATGATACCTGCCAGTATCGGCTGATTTTTGCGGACGCCGACAGAGATAGAGTAGTTGTATGGCGTTTCGCCGGAGACCTTGATGCCTGTTATACCTTCGCGGCTAATCTCGTGGCTTATGGCCGCGAGGCTGCCAATAAATGCATACGCGTCCCGGCGGATAACAGCATTTAATCCTGCTGTAACGTTATCTGTAAGCAGCAAATCAAGCTCCGGATGACGAACTTTCAAAATATCATGACTGGCATATCCGTTGACGACCGCGATTTTCTTTCCTGTCAGCTCTTTTATATCACCGATATAGGGGGCAATCTGATCGGTGACGATCACCATTGGGAAACTGAGATAGGGCTTGCTGAAAAGAACAAATTCTTCACGCTGGGGTGTACGGGTCACAGAGCAGAGAATATCGAGTGAACCTGTCTTGATCTCTTCCAATGTGGTTTGCCAGCTTTGAGGTTTCGTTGGTTCGATCGTAACACCGATAATGTTGCTGAGCAGTTTCATGAAATCTGCGGACATCCCGACAAATTGTTTCTCACTGTCCACATATTCAACGGGAGGCCAGTCGGGGTCGTACCCCAGGCGGAGAACCGGATGAGCTGTGATCCAGGCTTTTTCCTCGGGCGAGAGTTGAAGCCTTACTGCATATTCTTCATAAGGAGTACCCCATCTTCTGAGAATAGAGGTGACTTCGTCTCTGTTAAGATTATCCAGTGCCTTTTGCAGAATATCTCTCAGGACGGGCCAGTCTTTGCGAACGCCGATAGCATTGATGGAAGCCGTTTCCCCGATCTTGCCATGACCTTTCAGGTTGGTAATCAATTCTCGTTCGATGATGTACATCGCTACGGCCCGATTACCGATGTACGCATCCGTTATCCCCCTGGAAACCGCATCCAGAGCATCACTGGTTGTATTGAAGAGCTTCACCTTGATATTGGGGTATTTCTCTCGAAGCACGGGTTCGATGAAGAAACCACGTTCCACTCCGACCGTCTTGCCTTCCAAGTGGGAGAAATTCTCGTAATACGGCGCGTCTTTTGGCGCGATGATGATGTGGGGAACCGAAACATACGCCTTTGTGAAATTGAAAAAAGGTTCACGGTCCGGTCTCGGCGTGATGTCCATCAGCGCGTCGATTCGTTTTTCCTTTACGGCTTCATACATCTCACTCCAGGGAAGAGGCACGATTTTTAATCTGCCCTTTAAGCGGGTGTTCAGCGCTTTGATAAAACCGACACCGATACCCTGTGGCTTGCCTTGCGCATCGATATAATCCATAGGGGGCCACGCGTGATTAATGGCAATTGTTATTCCCGGATGTGCAGCCAACCAGTTCAATTCCTCATCGGTTAAAGAAAGGATCTGCGAAACAGGCTTTTTTGCCGGAGCCAGGGCCTTTTCAAGCGCGCTGTAATATATGGAATGCGGGTCCTTTTTCAATTCCTTAAGGTGTGTATCAATCCGTCCGAGCAGTGTGTCGTCCTTTGCCTTGGGGGTAATAAACATCAGTCTCGACGGATAAAGCACAACACCGGTTTCCTGGAGACCGAAATTTTTCATCTGCTGTGCGCCGAAAAGCCGGTTGACAATGCCAGCATCGGCCACACCCTTTTCGATCAAATCAAATACCGTTGCAAAGCTTCCCACCTCCATAAAGGTCGGCAGAATACCGTAGGCATGTGCGTCGGCCTTTAATTTATGGGCCTGAATCGACCCCTTTACGACCGCAATTTTCTTCCTGTCCAGGTCCAGGATGGAACGAATTGCGATGCCATTCCCGGTATACACTCCGGACCAGTTTCCCAGTACAACTTCTTTGTTGAAATTAAACCGCCTGGCACGTGACTCCGAAAAGGCTACGTCCGTCATTAGATCAAGCTCACCGCTTTCGACTTTATCCAGACATTCATTCCAGGTACAGGGAATATATTCGAGTTTCCAATCCTCTTTTTCTGCAATAAAATTTAAAATCTCGGGAAAAAACCCGGCCGGCTTGCCTTGTTGATCCAGATAAACCTTCGGTTCGTTTTGATAAATGCCGACTTTAACTGGAACTGATGCGATTGAATGACATATAAGTTGAGTCTGAATCACTAAAACAGCCATTATGACTAATTTTAGCGATTTCAAAAAATGATGAGAATACTGCCTTACTTTTTGGTTCATAATTTAACTGATCCGTAATTCTTTGTAGCAACATTCATGAAACGTGGATTGTATTTTCAAGCACGAATATTTTTGGATGCTTTTCTTAGTTCATTACCGGATCATTAATTGACAGGCAAATATGCCCTGATAAGTTGATATGTGATGTCTCTTTCGGAAATTTCCCGCAGCTTACTACGGGGAGTCTCAATTTCAGGAATTACTCAAATGTTCCGTAAGATTTCGAGTATTATTCTTTGCGGGCCAGCGTTCAAGTACAAGACGAGGTGTCGCATTAAGTAGTATGTAAAAACAGTGCCCCCTTTTTGTTATTCCGTATAATATATAATTTAAAAAGAGAGAAAAATCAAGTGATATTAAGTGATTTTAAATGGTGAAGCCCCAACCAGGCGGGACTTTCCGGCAAGGAAAACGTTTTATGTTGTGCTCCCGGTCATTCTACAGCTTTCCCGAACGGAGGATCGATATTATCAGCCATACCCCTAATACACCGGCAATGCTGAATCCCACAATACCCAGTAATGGAAAACCGAAAAGAAAAGGCCCCAAGTCCGATCTGATTATGAGGGATGATCCAACGATAAGAGACGCGACAATAAGTGAAAAGGCGACCCGGTTTGACGATCTGTCCATTTCAAATATAAATTTTTCAAGCCCCTTGTGCTCAAACCCGATGTTTGTCTTCCCCTGTCGTATCTGTTTTAAGATATCCCGCAGTTCTCCGGGAATCTCCTTTAAAAGGTGAACAAGCTCCCCCCCTGAATCTAAAAAATCACCCACTATCCGCCTGGGGGAAAGACGATCTAATTTGAGACGTTTTACAAAAGGCGCCGCTCTTTCGGTCATGTCAAAATCGGGGTCCATCACCAAACCAAGTCCTTCTACCTGAGACAGGGCTTTAACCATAAGGAATATGTCCGGCGGAAGCTGCAGTTGATGACGCCTGATCAATTCAAGCAGTTGATAAAGAAGGTCTTCAATGCGCAACTCCTTGAGCGGTTTATAGAGGTGCGCTTCCACAAAGTCGGCTATATCTCTTTCAAGGACACGGCGATCAGGTTCTTTATCCCACTGGACGATCTTCAACAACGCATCGGCGATTTTAGATTCATCCCTGCTGACATACCCATATATAACGTCTGCAAAGTCTTCCCTCGCGTATCGGTCGACACGTCCCATCATGCCGAAATCGAGATAACAGATAACGTTATCCGGCAGAATAAAGACGTTTCCCGGGTGAGGATCGGCGTGAAAAAATCCGTGCTTAAACACCTGTTCAAGCATTAAATCGGCACCCCGTGAGGCTATTATTTTTCTATCGAAACCTTCCCTTTCCAATCTATCGATCTTGGATGCCTTTATACCATCGACATACTCCATGGTGAGTATCCGCTTAGTTGTTACTTCTCTGAAAACACGGGGGACATAAACCATTGAGTTGCCGACAAACTGCCGGGCAAACCGCTCCGTATTCGAAGCTTCAATCGTATAATCGATCTCTCTACCCAGGGTACGGGAAAACTCTTCAACGATCCTCGTGGGACGATATATTCCCCATTCTTCAACATGCCTCTCTATCAAAACCGCCAGATGGAGCATAATCTCCAGATCCACCTCGATAGTTACGCGGACATTTGGACGCTGCACTTTGACGATCACATCCTCCCCGTCTTTCAGCCGTGCCCGATGCACCTGTCCGATGGAGGCTGCCGCCAGAGGAGTTTCATCGAATTGCTCAAATTTATCTTCTATCGGAGATTTTAATTCAGCTTCAAGGATTTCCCTGGCCTCACTAAATGGAAACGGCGGCACTTCGTCTTGAAGTTTTGACAGCTCATGTATAAATTGCACCGGAATCAGATCCGGACGGGTAGAGAGTACCTGCCCCATCTTTACAAAAGTGGGACCCAGTTCTTCCAGAGCCATACGTACACGCTCGGACTTGGTCAGTGCATCCACGCGTTCACGGCGTTTTCTGGAAACCATCTGCATGCCCAATTCGAGATACTGTCCCACTTTGAGCCTGTCAATCAGATCGCCAAACCCGTACTTGAACAAAACGGTAAGTATCTGGCGATACCTGTTGGCATGCCGATATGTGCGGGAGACAATTCCTATCTTCCGGACAAACATCGGCTATCCCTTCTTCTCCAGCTTATCAATCTTTTTCTTAAGCGCTGCCAGTTCGTCTCTTGTCGGTATGTTCAGCTTCTTCAAGGTGTCGGCTACAATCTTCTCTACCTTTTTCTCCAGGTCTTTTTTGACACTCTTTGATTTCTCAACGAGTTCATCAACCATCTCCTTCCCTTCCTTCTCAGAGAGCTCTCCTTTCTTGACAAGCTCACCGACAACCTCTTCGATCTTCTCTCTCGTCACGGCAGCCAGACCTACACCAAACAACATGGTTTTCTTGATAAAATCAAACATGGTCACCCTCCTTTTTATTAAAGTTCCCCCGGAAAGCTTTCGGGAATTTTAGAAATACAAGGAAATGTTTATTATATTTACCCTCTTTTTCACTAAATATGTTTTCAATCTTTTTTCGTAACTTATAATGGTGCAAAACCCTGCCCTACTTTACTCCTTACTCCTTACTCCTTCCTGCTCGATCCCCATTGACCTTTCAAGGGTGGCCATTGCAATGTTATAATTGCTGAGCGCATTGTAATAATCGGATTTCGACCTTGTGAGGAGGGTCTGTGCATCGATAA
>Ga0268276_1001595_pt1 | contig 21732 bp, 17 predicted proteins | sample saktaG_4_FD_190145 | JGI IMG/M metagenome (GOLD analysis project Ga0268276, IMG submission 190145) | Saline water microbial communities from Sakinaw Lake, British Columbia, Canada - sak_2010_1_5_45m | ecosystem: Environmental > Aquatic > Non-marine Saline and Alkaline > Saline ... | reverse complement strand
CTTCACAGCCTACAGGGTCATCCAAAGGAATTCCTCCGGTAAAATTCAGAAGATCTCTTATAGTAACTTTTTCTTTTTCCTTATTAGTTCTAAATTCCGGGATATAATTTACTACTCTATCATCAAGAGCTATCCTGCCTTCTTCAACCAATTTAAATGTTAAGGGAAGGGTTACCATTACTTTAGTTATAGATTCTATATTAAAAAGCGTATTTTCATTCACTTTGTCTGTCTGACTTGCTGAACCCTTCACCTTGGAACCGAGAGACAAATTTAGCACTACATCTCCTTGATGACCTATCAATACCTGACACCCGGGATATAATCCTTTGTCTATCTTTTTACCAATAAATTCTTCAACCTTTTTTTTCATCTTATTCTCCTATATCATCCTATAAACTTTTTTCTTCTTCGATTTTTTAAAAAATGCAGAAATATAAAAAAACATCAACGAGAAAAATTAATATTCCTAAAATATAATCTGCTGTTTGTGTTATTTGCCCAAATCTCTTGGAAACAGGTTTTGTTAAAATTATAAATACACTGATTATTAAATTATAAAATAGTACACTTAAATAAATAATTTCTAAATTAGAAGAATCTAATTCAGCCATTAAACGAATAAATATTGTGGATATAGAACTTGCAATGAATCCAAAAAACAAATAAAAAAATGGATGGTCAAAATCAATGGGCTCATTAATTTCCTTTATTTTGATGCTCTTGCAGCAATTGTTTATAAGCTTCTCCTTGAATGATTCAAAATTATTTAATCCATTTATAAATATACTATTACCATCTTTTAGTAATACTTTAATTTCTCTGATATATCCTTTAGTGGTTCTTTTTATACTTAATTTTGTAATATCCTTAAAAAGATATATTTCTTCTGATTTTTTTGTTTTCCTTTTAATTGATTCATCATTAACTAAGAATCGTATCTGTGAGAAATAATTTAACGACTTTACAGTTAGTACTCTTGAAATATAAAGAAAAATTGAAAAAGCTAATATAAAAATAGCAGATTGCAAAATATTTGATATGATGAAATCGGAAACAGATACTATCAATCCAAGCCAAATACCAACGATAAGTGTAGTAAATGCTTTTTTTCTCCTTTCAATTTCTTTTAATGAAATATTGTATTCTATCAAGTTTGTGGCCATAAATATTTCTTTTTATATTAATTTAACACTCATAAAATTGCATACAACATCCCGAGCATATGTAATGCTCATCTAAAGGGCAAACAAAAGTTACCGGTGTCAATTCTTTATTCTTGATATTTAATCAAACTATTTGTCAAGAATAAAAATTTGACCCTAATTCCTAAACTTGCCCTAATTCCTAAATTTTTTTACTCTTTAACCACCAATTCCACACGCCGATTCTGAGCCTTTCCGGTAGCAGTTGTGTTGGGCGCGACCAGTGTGGATTCCCCATAGCCTTCTGTAAAAAGCCGTGAGGAAGATATACCTGCGGAAACCAGATATGACTTTACAGATTCCGCACGTTTTTGGGAAAGAATTTGATTGTGTTCGGTAGTGCCGTCTGAGTCGGTGTGTCCCTCAATGATCAACTGCATGGTCGGTTCAGATTTGAGCATGGCAACGATTTTGTCCAGTGTAGGCTTGGATTCAGCCCGAATGACATCTGAATCATAATCAAAGTTAATACCGTAAAGACGTACCCTGCCGTATTCTAAAAGCTCCCCGGTCATCTGTTCCTGTATTCCGCCTCCCCAATGAGGACAGCCGCCAACGTCTTCAGATTTTTTTGTTCCATTCCATATTCCGCCCTGGGAATCTTCCCTGCCTTCATACCACCAAAGACCAAAAAACTTTTTTCCATCGGAGGTGAATATCATAACAGCCGGACCTTTCTGACCCGGTTCTATCCAGGTAAATTTCATGATACGGTCTTCAATCCCCCCGTTTAACACGCCTTCATCGTATTCATAACAGCCGGTCACTGATGTTCCCTCCTGCCTTAGATGAAAATCATTATAGTTCGTCGCATAGGTGCCGGACACATCAGCTATGGGTGTCCTGGTCAGTTGTTCTCCGTAGGCGCGAAAGTCCATGAGTTCTGTATATTCAGGCGAACCGTGATTATTCTTAATGGTCAACCGAACCCACTTTCCGGATTTATCAACAGTTACCGGAAAGCTCTGATTGTCTTCCCGGTCTACCAGCGACAGGCTAGTGATTTCCATAAACCCTTCGGTGGGGCCGTCATCGGAAAGTTCAACAACAATGTCCTTTGCGCCACGCCCCTTTGCATCAGCATAACCCGTATCAAACTCCAGTCGGTCAAACATGCTTTTCTCGGCAAGTTCAATGACGATGACATTTTTCGAAATCTGGCCGCTAGGACAGCACCAACCGGTTTTCGGATTTTCGTCCATTATCCAGATATTGCCCCAGGCAGAGCTGTATTCGGGGGATGTTTCTACAAGTAATGCTCCAGAAGAGAAAGAGACCAGCGACTGATCAGTTGCGGCTGCATCAGTCATAAATCCAAGCTGAAAAAATAGACAAACGAGCGTAAGTAATAGCAATATTATTCTTTTACTCATAATGGAACCTCCTGATATTAAAATTATATGTTTTAAATATACTTATACTGTATCGGTTGTCAAAAGTCCTTCTTTTTTAAAAAATATTCTTTACTTTTAAATTATTTCTTATCAATGACACGGGTATTATTTTCCTCTCGCTCTAATAAAGGTATAAACTGGGCTCGCTCCATTAAATGCTTTAGTTTTTGTGGTGGAAAATTGAATAGAGATAAAAATAGGTGTCCGCCTAATATGCCACGAGTACCCCAGGTCCTTTTCCCATTTCCATTAATATTTTATTTGTTAAGTTTAATTTTTTAAAATCAAAACCTACACGAAAATAACAGTCGTCAGGGGGACGGTTCTTCTGACAACCACCTCACGGAAACTCTTATAAAATAAGGCTTTCCGTCCACATCCAAAATAAGCCATTTTAAGCTATCTTAAACGGCTATTTCAAAAACAGGAACAATCACCTTAGGCAACCTCAAGAAACGCAGCTACGGCAATATTTCGCTAAAACCCTTATTTTGTAAGGCTTTTAGCCTCCTAAAAATGCTACTTTCATCCATTTTTTGCCCCATTTTCTCCCTATTTTGGGCCACTATCAACATCCTATATAACAAAAAAAACGCAGAAACCCTTATGTTTACTGCGTTTTAGAGCCTTGCCATTTTTCCTATAAAAACTGATAATGCTCTAATTCCATATATGTTTATTTCCCTTACTTAGCTAAAAAACAGTTTTTCTGTTCCTCTATTTTTCTCTTTATTAATTAAACCGTCCCCTACTATGCTCAGGAAAGTCTTGTAAAATAAGGTTTTATGGATTACAAAAGCCAAGGGCTGATATTTATCTATATATGGTGGAGGCTAGTAGACGAGTTTCGCAACTTTTGTTTTAGTGATGAAATTGAGAGGGTGTATCAAAAGTTTGAAGAAGTAATGAGAGTCTGTTAGGATTTAAAAAATACTAAAAAAGGCAGAAACTTCAATTAAGAAGTCCTGCCTTTTAATTTTCTTGGCTATCTTTATTGGAAGTGATGTCAATAAAAATAGGGTCCCTATTTTTACTCCTTACGGAATATTTTGTTTTTATCAGCTTTTTATAGATTCGGAATTAATCCTTCATATATTTTCCAGCTACTGCTAATTTTTTCCAAATACCCGGTAATACTCCCGCTATTTTCATCAAAATAACTCCCTGCAGTAAAAGTGGAATTAAAATAACCATACACAGTAGCATAATTCCCATTAACAACAATATTGTTTATATTTGTATTGATATTTAAATTTCCAGGACCGTACCAATTTTCAACATTATTAATAGCATCTTCAAGCTCAGAAACTTGATTATATGCTTCTGAACCATTGATACAATAACTTCTTGCCTCATTCCAATTTTTATTATTTAAAGCAGAAACTACTTTACTACAAATACTTTCTATTTCCTCTTCATCATTATGAGTAATTTGGTCTAATTCATCTTCTATTTCGTAAATACCTTCAAAATAGAAAATAAGCCAAACACCTCCAATCTTTTCTAAAAAATACTTTTCGGAACCACTTGCGCTTGCATCTATTGTAAAATCCTCAGTGCCTATAACACAGGTCATGATACAAGAGCCGGAGCTATCGTTAAAAGTTACAGTAACCATCTCTTCTGAAACACCCTCTACAACTTCAATCTCTGGGTTAATTGCCGCTCCGCTACATTGATAAGTAAATTGATCACACATATCGTACAGCTGATCAAACAACGATTTATACTCTTCAACAGAAGTATAGGCTACAGAATTCGGGACACAATATGTCTTCGCTTCTTCCCATTTTTCATTATTCATTGCATTGGAAAATCCATCAATTGTATCGAGAACTTTATTTTCTTCATTTATAGTAATAAAATTTCCTATTCCGCTTATAACCACTCCTGCACAATCCCAACCTGTGCACGTCCAACCCTTATATATTATATTAGCCTGACTAGCTAATACATTTTCACTTGCATAAATAACTGTACTGACAAGCATTGAAACCGCCGCTGCCGCTGCTATAGCTGGACTTGCAGTAACAACTACTACGGCACCAACAGCAAGGCCTACAATGAAACCCACAGTCTTTAATGTCTCCCCAACTTGGAAGTTACCTCGTATTGAACTTCTTTCTAATTGAGATAATTGCTTTATCTGCGTCATCATCTGTGAATCAAGTTCTACTGTTTCAGGACCACTGATTAAATTATCTTCATTATCATAAATGCTGATTTCAACCGTAGTATCAGTGTAATTACTATAAATTACTTTAGTTCCATTCAAATCTGTTAAGCTAAATGGTAAGCCATCATTATCTAGTTCAATAAAAAGGCTTTCATCGTTTTCTGCAGTATAGGTTATACCAGTTATTTTCTTAGGTGTACCATCTGCATTTTTTTCTCCCAAAGCTATTATTGATTCCCCATTATCTTTAACTGCAAAGACAAGGACATTCCCTGTTGGATCACTATCATAGGCCAAAATAATATCATCTAAACTAATGTCTTCTTCATCATCGGGAATAACGGGGTTTACATTATTTCCTCCACAACCAACTAAACTATTTAATAATAAAACGATTAAAAGCAATGAAATTATTTTTTTTAACATAATTAATTTCTCCTTTAAATTAATATTTTTTAAGTAAAAGGCAATGTATTTTTTTAAATAATTTTCACCCTCCTTTCTTCGGATATATTTTAAGACTAATCTATTTAAATTTCTTTTCCATTTTCATTTAGAAAAATATAGGCTTCCCATTTATTTTATTTTTAATCAATTAAATCACATTACCCTTTATTATTTGAAATTTTTGCTAATCTTTTATTGATACCGTTCTATTACAAATAAACAAAAGGACAGAGTAAGAGAATAGCATCATTATTCTCTTACTCTGTCCTTTTACCTGAAAGATTCTTCCTAGAAAATCAGGAAATGGTTTTTAGTAAACTCTGTATAGGTTTTCCTAAAGCTTAGGAGTTGCCCCATCGGTGCTTCTTGGTATAAAGCTCTCCAGAGTGCTGTCCGGTAACGGTCCTTTTGCCTGAAAGTTTGGATAGGTTTGGTATCTTACCTCTTCGGCTCTTTTTCTTTTATGATGGAAAGAAAAAGTCTCTCCTGTTACCTTCATACAGAATACAATATTTAATTTTAGGTTACGTAATGATAGAAGATTACTGGTTGGATGGTTAGTATGGTTAGGATATGTTACTTGGTGCGTCTCTTGGAATAGAGAAACGAGTGTTAATCTTAAGATTGACCTTAGATAATAGTGCTTTTTATTTTAGTATAATATTATTACAGATATTCTGCTTAGACAAAAATACAATTATTAAATTTTTAGTCACTATTTTATATATACTATACAACTTATTAAAAATCCTTCTTTTTAAGAAAAATAATTTATAAAAAATATTAAAGCCCTTCAGCAAAATACCTGAAAGGCTTTATTTATAAGGATTTGGTGGAGTGTAGTAGACGAGTTTCGCAACTTTTGTATAAGCAATGAAACCGAAAAGGTGTATCAAAAGTTAGAGGAATTAATTAATACTTGATATTATTATTGATTATTAAACCCCCTTCAAAACGTTAGAAAAAGTTACCGAATTATTGAGCTAGTACATTTCATAATCATCAATATGAAGGTTCTTATTAGTATGTTTTCCGATAAAGAAGTATCCGCTGTTATAAAATTTATCTTCTAAAAAGGAATAGATAGAACCAAAATCTTTTCCCTCGCATAAAATAAAAAATAAAAATGTAGATTGCTTGCTTTTGGGATCTAAAAGAAGTTTTGCTAAGTTTTGAAAGTTAGAATTGCTTTTGATTTGATCTAGTCTTCTCAGGTTAAACAAATATTTATATTGGGGATATCTTCTTCTCGATAAGATCTAACTAAATAAGCATATTCATATCTTCCTGATTTAGTAATTTTGATAAACGTGTTATATTATACTACATACTTTTGTATTATAAAGATTACATTCTTATTTTAAAGCTTTTGATTTCATATGGTCTGATTTTAAATTCAAATTTATTTTCATCAAACTTTACTTCTTCTATTTCTTCTTCTACAAGGTTACATTCTAAAACATTCTTTATTCTATGTAGCAATTCAACTTTTACAGTATCCCATTGATTGCCATATTCATAAAATCTTAAAATTAAACTATTATCATCCTCCGCCTTCTTAATAGTATCCAATATTACACTGTTAGCTTTCATATTGACTAATGGACAGCTAATTGGCAGGCTACTCCCTTTATCTTTATTATTAGACACGGTAGCCAGTAAGGGATAATTTAATTCATGAGCCTCTTTGGTAGTCTCTCCCTCAAACCAATCACCTTGGTGTGGATAGAGACTATAAGTAAAGGAATGGTGGCCTTGGTCAGCCTCTGGATCTGGTTCAATCCCGGATTTAATCAAGGTTAATCTTAATGTCTGACCCTTAATATCATAGCCATATTTACAGTTATTTAAGAGACTTACTCCATAATTCCGCTCAGAAAGATCAGCCCATCTTTGAGCAGCAGTTTCAAATTTAGCATAATCCCAACTGGTGTTCCAATGGGTAGGTCTCTCTACATTCCCAAATTGAATCTCGTAAGTAGCCTTTGTGGATCTAATATTTGCCGGAAAGGCCACTTTTAAAAGAATTTGGTGTTGATGCCAATCCACATTAGTTTCAAAATCAATTCTTCTTTTATCAGCATAGACTATCATTCTTTGTTCAATAACCGAATCCAAGAAACACCATTTAAATCTAATAACTCCTCGATCAGGGCCTGTTTCTTCTACCTCTATCTCTACCAGATCATCGATGATATATTTTTTCTCCTGATAATAAATATCAATATCCCAGGCATCAAAGCTCATCGGACGATCCTCAAAGGCTTGAAATACATTAGCCTTGCTTCCCTTTGGCAATATCTCCCTTTGAAATTCTTTATCATGCAGAGATATAATCTGACCTTTCTTATTTAATCTAATTTGATAGTATTTATTTTCTATCCTATCCTTTTCAACAATCAATTGATCCCGAATAGGCCAAATAATCTCCTCTTTCATCTCTTTTTTAATAACTTTAAATGCCTTATAACCTAGGGCGGGTATTTCTGGCATATAAATCATTAATTTTTTATCTTGACTGTCAATCTTTTTAGTAAATAATTTCTTGCCGTCTTCAGTTATAAAAATTTTTTCAGATAATCCTTCTTCCCAGGGAATTGATATCCACCCTGTTCTTGACCAAGATAAAGGATTAAAAACAACTAATTTCTCTCCGTCTAAAGCGATATTTTTTGTTAATTCTCCCAGCGAATCTTTAAGCATCCTTTCCCCAGAACTCATCGCTTGATCAAATTCCTCAGCACTATCTTCGTATACCTCGCGGATAGAAGAACCTGGCAGAATATCATGGAATTGATTGCGAAGGATAATTTTCCAATTGTCATTTATATCTTTTTGTGGGTATTTATAATCATCAATCAAAACATCGGTAAGACTGCTAAATAGCTCAACATTATGATATAATATTTCACTAAAACGATTATTCTTTTTGATTTGAGCTTGCGATGTATAAGTCCCCCGATGGTATTCTAAATAAAGCTCTCCATCCCAAATAGGAAGATTAGGATTATCTTTTGTTTTTTCTTCTAAAGACTTGAAGAATGGTTCTGCTTTACTAAATTTAACCTCGGGTATACCTGGCAACTCTTGCATCTTATTACCAATTTCGATCATCTCTTTAGTCGGACCTCCACCGCCATCACCCCAGCCATAACTTAATAATAATTCATTATTAATATCCTTCTGATGGTAATTATCCCAAATTCCCTGCACGCTCTCAGGATTTAAAACACCGTTGTAAGTATAAAAGGGTTCTTCAGTCTCCCCCGGGGTAGTAATAAAATGGGTCAAAATTTCTGTTCCATCTATTCCGCGCCATCTGAAAGTATCATATTCAGGCCTATTGAATTGACTCCAGCTAATTTTAGTGGTCATAAAATATTTTAGCCCACTCTTCTTAATTATCTGCGGTAAAGCCCAGGAATAACCAAATACATCTGGCAACCACAAGATATTACAATCAACTCCAAACTTCTCTTTCGTGTAACGAGTACCAAATAAAAACTGGCGTACCAAAGATTCACCGGAAGGAACATTGCAATCCGCCTCAACCCACATACCTCCGGTTATTTCCCACCTTCCACACTCTATTTTTTCTTTAATTTTGGCAAAAATTTCCGGATAGTCTTCCTCAATAAATTCATATAATTGCGGGGTACTTTGTAAAAATTGATACTTCGGATATTGCTCCATAAGGTGAATAACCGTAGAAAAGGTACGGGAGCATTTCTCTCTCGTATGTTTTAGCCTCCACAGCCAGGCTACATCAATATGAGAATGTCCCACTACATTAACTATCGATCTATTTTCTTTCTTAGGTTTGTATTCAGTTAATTCCTTTTTTAAATTTGTATTAGCTTTTTTAATAGATCTGTAAAACTCTTTGGAACCAGGTTTTCTAAAATCGATGGTGTTAATAGCTTTATTTAAAAACTTGAGTAAATTCCTATAATCAATACTGCCTTCTTCTAATACACTTATAGTTTTTAACATAGTTAACACTCTATAGTAGAAATCTTCGGTCTCCGCATCAATTTTGACTAAATTTGCTTGTTTGAATAAATGACTACTATCTTCTAAACCACTAAAGGCCTTAATGGCAATATTTATCCTGCCTTTAGTTATCCATTCTGGTTTTAGATAGACTTCATGATGATTCCTGTCTAAACCCTGAACCGAGTAACCATTTATATAAATCAGGGATTCGGCACCACTTAACCCCCCTCTATGTCCTTCACCAATAACTAGTTTTAGAGCTATTTTTTCTTTGCTCCATCCTTCAGGAATTAAGACCTGGGTTCTAAACCAAACCGTTACATCTTTTCCTCCCCAGCCATCTCCCACATTAATTGTATTCCAATTTTTATCATTAAAATCAACTTTATACGCCTCTGATATATCCCCTTGATAAAATTTAAATTCCTTAATCGGCACCTCATCTATATACACATATTGTTTCAAATCATCAATATAACGTTTTGCTTTTTCTTTGATGTAAAACATAATATATTATCACCTCCAACATTTTTAAACTTGCTAAAATTTATTACATAACCTTATAATTTTAAAATATATAATATGTTTCCCTTGTAAAGTCCGAATTTTTGTCATCCTCTTTTTCCCTACACCACAATTGCTTTGCCGCTTTTATAGTATATACTAACCACAATCTCGCCGAATAATTAGTAATATGAGTAACAATATAATATTTTTAGTTTAAATATTTATTCGCAGGATTAAATAATTTCCTATTCTTTTAATCCCGATATTTTAATACCTTCTATTAAATAACTTTGCGCAAAGAAGAAGAAAATTATTATAGGTACAATCGATGTAGTCGCTGCTGCCATCATCCAGTTCCAGTGCGTTCCATACCTATCTAAAAATTGAGGTAATCCAAGGGAAAGAGGATATTTACTTTCATCAGTTAAATATATGAGAGGACCCAGGTAATTGTTCCAGGAAGCAAGAAACTGAAACAGTGCAATTAAGAATAAAACAGGCTTGCATAAAGGGAGCATTACCTGTAAGAATATCTGAAATTCCGAAGCTCCATCAACTCTTGCAGCATCTAAAAGTTCGTCAGGTATAGTTTGAAAAAACTGTCTTATGAGAAATATATATAAAGGAGTCCCAAAAAAAGATGGGATTATAAGTGGCAAAAACGTATTAATCCAACCCAATTTTACAAAGATTATAAATTGTGGTATTACAGTAACAACAAACGGAATCATTACAGTCCCAATCATTACATAGAAGAAAAAATTCCTCCCCCACCAACGGAGTTTTGAGAAACTATAAGCAACAAGAGAACATGATAGTAGAGTCCCAAGGATAGTACCAAAGGTGATTACAAGACTATTTCTAAAGTATCTAAAGAAAGGAAAGTACTCTAAAGCTTTTTTGTAATTCTGAAAAATCAAAGGACTTGGGATTAACTTAGGTGGAGACAAAAAAAGATCATGATCTGCTTTCAGCGAAGTAGAAAGCATCCAAAAAAATGGAGACACATAAATTATTGTAATAATAAGTATCAAAACCATCCTACTACTAAACGATGCTAATATCTTGCTCCTATTTCTATTTCTGTATTTCATCTAATAAGTCTCTCCTCTCTCTAACCTATTGTTTAGTACCATAAAACACCCAACGGGCTGAAGTTGTAAAAATAAGCATTACTAAAATTAGGGATATTAAAAATAAAAACCAAGCCATAGCAGATGCTAAACCCATATTCATATATCTAAATGCATGCCTATAAAGATACATAACATATGATAGAGAGGCGTTGTTTGGGCCACCGCCTGTCATTATCTGAGGTAGATCAAATATTTGAAATGCTCCTATTGTTGCTATAATTAAATAATATAATGTTGCAGGGGAGATTATAGGAAGAGTTATTTTCCAAAACATCTGCCATTTATTAGCTCCATCAAGCATAGCAGCTTCATAGAGTTCATTTGGTATATCATTTATAGCGGCCATGTAAATCAAAGCAGTCGTTCCGGCACCCCATTGAGCTATAAGAACTATAGTAAACTTGACCCATTTTTCATCACTTAACCACAAGGGGCCATTAATACCTACATATGATAATAAACCATTGACAATACCAAAATATGGACTAAAAAACCAGAGCGATATTGTTGCCATGGCGTATAAAGGGACCAGACTTGGTATGTATATTGTTCCTCTATAAAAATTCCGTCCCTTAAAAGGTTTCACAAGTAAAAGAGCTATCACAAGTCCCACAATTAATCCAATCGGCACTAAACCAGCAACGTATGCCAACGTGTTATAAAAAGCTTTTATAAAAAGTGAATCTTCGAAGAGTCTTGTATAATTTCCTGTCCCAATCCATTTTGGAGAGAGTGTAATATGGTATTCAGTAAAACTAAAAAATAATGATGCTAAGATTGGGTAAGCAGTAAAAATAACAAATCCAATAAACCAGGGGGATGCAAACAAAATTCCTACTAAATTATCTGTTTTCTTTTTAGCAGATAAACTTTTCTTCATAATATAATTCCTTACTCTATTTATTATTTATTTTACGAAATTTAAAAGTCTTGCCCAAACCCGTGGTAATGGGCAAGACTTTTACTTCCTTTTAAAAACACCAAGCGTTCTTTATTTGAGAGCCTTATCTAATTCCATCTGTACTTCATTTTGAGCGTCCCTGAGTGCTTGTTCAACACTCTTTTCTCCATAAAGCACATAATTCCAAGCCTCACTAAGTTTATCCCAAAGTAGAGCCCCTGCAGGGATAACTGGCCTACAATGTGCAGTTGGAAGTAAATCGGCAAACATTTTTTGGTCTGGATTTGCCTCAACTAACTTTTGTACAGATTCTTTTGATGCTGCAAAGTGATTGGTATCAACCGCATACTTAATTGCTCCCTTAGTTGTCATATAAACTAAGAATTCTGCAGCTTCTTTTGGATATTTAGACCCTTTAGGAATAACCAAACTCCAACCGCCGCACCAAGTACTATTTTCCTCACCATCTGGAGGAGAAGGAATAGCGGTTATTCCATATTCAAAGCCCTCAGGAGCGAATTGGATAATCTGACTTAAAAACCAGTTACCATCAATTCTCATAGCCTCTTTCCCTACAAGGAACATATCTATAGGCGCCGCGCCACCGGTTGCCGCTCCTCCTGCTCCTCCCCCCTGTCCATACGCTGCTCTGAATGTATCAATATTCTTTATACCATATTTACTTGCATAAGATTTTTCCCATTCAAGAGCTTTAACTATCTTAGGATCATCCGCAAATATAAGCTTTTTAGATTCTAGATCATAGAACTTGCCTCCAAATGCCCAGCCCCAAGTATAATGCCAACCTTGTCCGCTCCAGGGTACAAAACCTATTTGTTGTATCTGATTTCCTTCCATTATCGTAAGCTTATCTACATATTCATCAAGTTCAGAAATTGTTCTCGGCGGTTTATTCGGATCTAATCCTGCTTCCTTAAACATCTTTTTATTGTAGTAGAGAACACGAGCATCCGTATCCCAAGGTAGAGCATACAATTTTCCATTATAAGTTGCTTCTTCTACTGCAAAATCAAAAAATTCAGACTTTAATGCCCCAATATCCACACCCGCTTGAACAAGAAAATCCTCTAATGGCTCAAGAACCCCATAATTCGCTCTCTGGGCAACTGTAAATCTATCGAGGTAATAAACATCTGGTCCCGTCCCAGCTGCAACAGCAGTCATAAGCTTTGTAGTTTCAGTTTCTGTCCCTGGTACAAGTACAACTTTAACATTAATATTGGGATGTGTTTCGTTAAACTGCGCAGTAATTGCATCAATCGATTGATTATCTAATGGATTTTGCATGCTATGCCAGAAAACTAGCTCTACCGATTCGGCAACAGCCGAAATACTCAACAAACTTATTAATAAAACTACCAAAAATATTTCAATATAACGTTTCATCTATTTTACCTCCTTTAAAATTTTTTTCTTTACTCAACTTTTTCCAAAATTCGAAATTCTTCTTATATCAAATATTTTTTTTATTTCCCCCCCCTTCCTTACATCTATGAATTTTTACTTTATATGTCTGGGTAAATTATTTGAATTTGACCACCTCCCTATTATTTAATACTTAAGTGTTCGAAATTTACTTTCTCTATTTAGATATATTAAAAATGCCTTCTCCGATCATTCCCTACCGGGATATCCCTTTTTCATTTTAAAGCCTGCTATTTTTATTTAAGGAAAATGTTAATTCCATATATTTTGGTGATTCCTTTCAGGATAAAATTAATTACTCGTTGAATGGATGAGGAGGAAGAGGTGGCCCGCCATCAGGCCATCCAATTTCACAATCTCCACTAGCCTAAGAATAGGTCCAATCACCACTGCGATTCCAACAACGATAATTATATACTCCCGGGATCTTCCAGATATACTCATATTCTTCTAATTTCGAATTCCACCAATCGTGTGATGCCTCGTACCACACACTGCTCCCATAGTCATGTCTTATAACTACATCCATCCTGCATCAAAGAAACGCTCCATGACTGTAAAAGCTCGCTCATCAAGTAGATTACCATACATATCATATATCTGAGTCGTACCGTTTTGAACTAGTGTCTCCTGAACATCTCCCTTTTTAAATACGTACGTCCATGTATTGGTAGCATTGTAGATAACTCTGACATCTTGGCCATAATAACAAGCAGGTCCCCAGCCAAGGTAACTCTGATCCCAATGGAACTCTCCCCAACTATAGTTGACCTGTCTCAACACCATTACCCCCAGCAAAAGCTACAAGCATTACAATCATCAAATTCAAGACTATTAATATGAAAATTAGTTTTTTCATCATAATTCATCTTCTTAATTTTTATAAGATTGAAATGTAAATTTAATCATTTCAATACAATCAAGGGATATCGCCTCCTTTTTTTATTTCAGATTTTGATTATGTGATTTCCCATCTTATATGGAATTTAAATACCTTATAGCTTGATTAAAAAATATCGGTAAATATTAATTTTTAACCAAAATTCCTATTTTTTAAGCCATAAAAAAACAGAGCAAGAAAATAATGATATTACTCTCTTACTCTGTCCTTTTACCTGAAAGATTCTCCCTAAAAAATTAGGAAATATTTCTTTTAGTAAGTTCTGTATGGGTTTTCCTAAAGATTAGGAATTGCCCCTTCGGTGCTTTTTTGTATAAAGCTCTCCAGAGTTCTGTCCGGTAACGGTCCTTTTGCCTGAAAGTTTAGATACTTTTGGTATCTTGCCTCTTCGGCTCTTTTTCTTTTAAGATGGAAAGAAAAAGTCTCTCCTGTTACCTTCATACAGAATATTATATTTAATTTTAGGTTAAGTAATTATAGAAGATTGATGGTTGGATGGTTAGTATAGTTAAGATGTGTTACTTAGTAGGTATCTTGGGATAGAGAAAGGTCTTAATCTTAAGATTGATCTTAGATAATATAGCTTTTTATTTTAGGATAATGCTATTATAAATACACTACTTAGATGAAAAATACGCATGTTAAATTTTTTTTAACACACTGTTTTATTTGTATTATACTACAAGTCTATTTAAAAGTCCTTCTTTTTCTTAAAAATAATTCAAAGAAAAACAAAAAGCCCTTCAGCAAAATGCCTGAAAGGCTTTGTTTATAAGGGTGGTGGAGGCTAGTAGACGAGTTTTGCAACTTTTGCATCAGTGATGAAACTGAAAAGGTTTATTAAAAGTTAGAAGAGATAATTAATATTTGTTAAGAATTAAAAAATAATAACATGGGTAGAAGCTTCCATTCAGAAGTTCTGCGCATGTTATTTTATCTGACTGCCCCTAATGGACACATTCAGAACTTTTAAAGGGAATATTGCAACTGAAAATATTAGATTAAAACAGCTGATTCTTTATTATTAAAGCGATATCTAAAAATTAAAAATTATTGGACGATTTTCGTAATTTTTACTGAAATGGTAATATTAATATCTATTATAATTTAAAATTATAATTATAAAAACGACTTAGCGTATTATTTAAATATATTAATTTATTCTTATGTTAAGGTAGAAGTACAATTTGGACAGCGCGTCGCTTTTACGGGAATATGGGATAAACAGTAAGGGCAATCTTTTATTGTTAATTCAGAAGAAATTTCCTCTTTTTTCTTAAGACGATTCACACTGCGAACAAGCATAAAAACGGCAAAAGCAACAATAATAAAATGTATTATAGTGTTGGTGAACACACCATAATTAATAGTAACTGCTCCGGCTGCCTGAGCACTAGTCATAGTAGCATAGGGACCGGCAGTTTTTACACCTTCTTTTAAAACAATAAAGAGATTTGTAAAATCAACCTCTTTTAAAAGCAGACCTATTGGCGGCATAACGATATCTGAAACCAATGATTGAACAATAGCGCCAAATGCAGCACCAATGATGATACCTACTGCCATGTCAATCACGTTCCCCCGCATGGCAAATTCTTTAAATTCTTTTAACATAATTTATAACTCCTTTTTATAATTAAATACATTACTACTTATCAGATAGTTCAAAATCATCATAATAACAGGGACAGCTATTCTTAAAAAAATAACTGCCCCTTTCCCATTTGACTATTTCAAAAAACTTTTTATAGAGATTTTTAACAGAAGTAAACGTTTTATGATTTAGGTGGATTTTTTTCTCTTGCTTTTTTCATCACCTCAGGTGTAATTAGTTTAATATTCTCTTGCTTGGCATATCTTTCAATAGCTAAAATAGCCATTGCTCTGGCAAAAGCAGGTATTCTTTTTAGCCTTTCTTTTGCTTCTTCACTCCAAATAATTTTTTCTTCACCTTCGTCTTCTTTTTCTACCGTTTCTTTTAAAACTTCTTCCTGAACCCCTTCTTTTTCTTCCGATAACGCCAGGATCAGAATATTACTTTCAGCTACTTCAGAAATATTTTCAGTAGTCGAGCCAATATTCTGATTTTTTCCTTGATGAAGTCCAAATTTTCCTACCACAATAAGATCAGGGTTGATAACTCTACTTTTTTGCCATAGGGAATAATAAGGTTTGCCTTCTAAAAGTTCAGTCTTTACAGAAATCCCATTTCTTTGCAGAATAGATTTAGCATGATTTAAGTAAGAGCTGTAAAGTTCGGCTAAACTTTGATCAATTACTTTATTATGCAAGTCTTCCTGTTCCTTAAATTTAAATACTTTTCCTGCCTCTTCGCTTAACACCTCAACCAGGGATTTAAAAACAGAACGATGAAGCAAAGGTTCAAAGCTAGAGATCAAAAAGACTTCATAATCAAATAAATGAGCTATCTTTATCACTTTTTCTAGTATTTTCTGACTTTGCTTACTTCCATCGAGCCCTACCAATATTTTTTTGGGTAAAACATCTCTTTTTACTAATAAAAGATCTATATTAATATGCCGTAAAGCTCTCCTGGAATTACTACCCAACCGATAAGGTAAGTTCACCTTGCCCATTCCTTGTGCACCTATGATTAAAAGATGATGGTTTTTCGCCTCCTCAATTATTTGGTCCGAATTTTTTCCATCAATTATTTTTTCTTTAAAATTTATATTGAACTTTTCACATTCATCTCTGATTCTTTTCATGTATTCCAGAGAAATAATTTCCATCCCTCTTTCGATTAAAACAGAATGAATATTTCTCTGGTGATGAAGAACCTCTTCTTTTTGATATTTTTCAGGTAGGTATTTTTCGATAATTTTAAACCTTTCCCTATGAAATCTTCCTGAATAGGCATGAAATCCAGTAAGGGTAGATTTAAATTTTTTGGCAAATAAAACACTCATTTTCTCTGCTTTTATTGAATCCTCTGAATTATCCAGTGCAATCAAGATACGTTTATACATAAAATAAGGGCCTCTCTTTTATTTATTATTTTGTTGGACGTACTTTTAACGATTTGTCGAGTATTTGAACGATATGATAGCGTATAGCAAAGGGATAAACTGGCTGTTGAAAATGAAACCTGGCTTCTTCAAACAAAGAGCGCATATTCATGATAAAATGGTAAAAAGGATGATCCGGAGAAATGATCTCAGCAATACAGTTTAGTTGATAGCTCTTATAACTCGGTGAATTTCCCACAAAAAACAGAGATACTCTGGGATTGTTTTGAATATTCTCAAAACTTTTACTCTCAAATATTTCTAATCCCCCTAAAGCATATCCATCCATTATCTCTGGTTTATTATAAAAAATATTTGCTGCTTCCAAGCGTAGAGAGAGCGTTTTTTTAAAATCTTGGTTTTTTATCTTTTATACTATTTGACTCATTTCTTGATTAATTTCCGATAACTTCTCCTCTATGGGAACTAAACCAACTCCTTTGCAGACAGTGTTTACCGGAAAATCAGGATTATTAAGATCATAAGTAATTAAAGTAGGCAGATGAGGAGATAGAAAAACGGGATTTTTATCTTTTTTTAAAAGCTCCATTAATTGCTGTCTTTCCCCCCTTTGCCAATCGATAAAATTATTGTCCAGTTTTTGTAAAGAATATTTTTTATGAGTCTTCTCCCCTATTATTTTAATAGAATACTGATTTTTTTCTATTTTATAAGCAAGTTTAATCATTTAACCTCCTCAGCTTTCTCCGGATGATGAGCCGTCACTTTAGAGGTTAACCAAAAAGTAGAGACGGTTAATAAAGAAACAATCAGCCACACGATAAAGATATTAACTAGTCGAATTGGCGTAGGATGAGCAGCTCCACCCGGAACAGGAATTATTTGATAAATAACCCAAGGCGCACGCGCTGATTCCCTGACATATCCCATAATAATGACTATGAAAATTCCAAGTAATCCGGAAAGAATCAGTGAACCACGGGAACCTAAAGATAATTCCCCCCAGTGAGATTCTTTGGTATCAGCAATGGTGAGTGAATCGATGGTTAAAGTCACCGTTCCCATCAAGATTAATGCACCGAGCGCAATATATTTATAATCCATCGATCCTATTGGGTTTAACCAGGCCTTACTATCATCAATAAAAGGAGCATTAAGCCAGGCTGGCTGAATTAAAATGAGACCAGCGGCCAAGCCAATCCAAAAAAACCAATGAAACATTTTATGTATAAATTTATTTTCTATTTTAGAGAAAATCTGCTCCCTTCTTTCGATGTAAAAACTAATCACCGAAAGAAAAAGTAAGGTGAGGGTTCCTACCATTAATAACATTTCCCAGGCTCTCGGTCCATGCATGATAAACTGAAAAGCCTTGTCATTGGCATCAGATATTTTTAGCATATAAATAAATCCCAAAAAGGGCTGGATCACCAATCCAAAAAGGCCCCAATTCAGACCGTAACTGGAAACCCAATCCCAGTATTGTTTGTCTTTCTGGCTTTTCCGGTCCAAAAAATGAAAAACTGCTAACATAGCCAAAACAAAACCAATATAAGAGATAGAAGCGAATAAACGATGCCACTGTAAGCGCCATAATGTGGGATTAAACCACATGGCCAAAGCATCTTCCTTACTTAAAGTCATTAAACCGCTAGCGGTAAATTTAATTTCTTTTACGCCCGGAGTAAGCATTCCCCCTGCTAACATATTAATCATCAGGGTTTGAAAAAATACCGATACCGCATAACCGTAACCCAAAATTTGGTGCCAAAGAGGTTTAATTTTTTCCCAGCTAAACCAAAAAGTGTACAAAAAAACAATTTCTAAGGCAAAGAGAATGGCTTCAATGAACAGTGGCCACCAGTAGACATGAAATAAATTGCTGGCAAAAACCGGAAAAAGAGATACAAAAAAAAGAACACCGGCAACTGCAAAGGTAGCTCCCAGACTGAAGAGTATCACATTAAAAAGAGTGATTGATTTAGAGAGAAGGCGGTAGCGTTTCTTTTTATTTTTTAAATAAAAACCCTCGGTAATTACTGCTAACCAACTTCCTCCCAAATGGAGATTGGCAAAAAGAACATGAGTTAACATAACAAAGGCAATAAATATTGAACGGCCTTGATTGTTGATATCTACTTCTTGTATAGGAAATTGCTCTTGAAATTGAGGATCAACTTTGCTTAAATCATTAGCGACAATTCAGTAGAAGAAAGAACCCCTTCTTGATGGGGATAAACAAAAAATGCAACATAGCATAGAAAAAGCACAAACAAAATAACTAATAACCAGAATTTTTTCATTTTAAACCTCCTTATTTCATGGAACAAATTAAATAACCAGAATTTTTTCATTTTAAACCTCCTTATTTCATGGTAAAAAATAAAAAATTATCTGAATTATCGATTTTAGTGAAAAACTTTAGGTTAAAAGGTAAATTTGTCAAGGTTCAAGAGGCGGAGTAAGAATATATATCAGGAGAAGATTCCTCCCTACATTTTCAAGATATCTATGTTTAGCTTGTTAAATCACCACCAACGGTCAAAAGAATTTATTTTTTTCAATTTTTCTCTATTTTATATTAAATTATTACGACAAAAGTTTTAAAAATCCTTCTTTTTTGGGAAAATAATTTAAAAAAATAAAAAAGCTCTTCAACAAAATGCTGAAGGGCTGATTATTTTATAGCCCCCCAGGTTGCTGTCTGAAAGCGTGCTTTTTTGGGACAAGATAAGTCTTAAGATGAAAAGAGTCAGGGCTGGGCATATAGGAATTTACTTGATTCCTTAAATAATTACCTTAAAGAAAACTAAGGTTCTTTACTTATGTTATACTCACATTTAGAAAAACTTACCTAGAACAAAACTTCAAGGTTAATTGCGTATATACCTCCAATATGGTGTTATATCCAAGTAAAATTCGGATATACTTCACTTTAGGCAAAATCCGAAAAGTTTTCTTCCCAAAATCAGTTCAATCATATGTTATCATCTCCTTTTCTTTGCTTTAAAGTTCGAATAGAGAGGATATGTATAGTAACACCAATGGCTATCAGAATCAAGATGACTCTAATTGGAAAAATGTTAACTACAAAAACAACCGAATATCCTATTGTTATCCATAAAAGAGAAATGGATAAAATTTTTGCTTTTAGTGAAACTCCTTTTCCTTCTAGATAATTCTTAATATAATTTCCTAACCACTTGTTATTTATGAGCCAATTGTAGAATCTTTCTGAACTTCTAATATAGCAGGCGGCAGCTAGTAAAAGAAAAGGAGTAGTAGGCAAGAGAGGCAAAAATATGCCAAGAATTCCAAGCCCCGTAAAAAAACTTCCTATAATAATCAATACCCATCTGCTCAAATTGCTCGATATCTGTCTTTTATCGTTAATCTTCATCAGTAATCAGTTATCCCACACTTCTCAATTTTTCGATTTCGCTTAACGATTAAGATTGCTTCCGAAGTTGGAGCACAGATGAAGCTAAGGTTTTTGACTTTAATATTACCTATGCTCAATTTCGGAAGCAATTCGGTTGAACGAAGCCGCTCCGCTGTGGCTATGGGAATTCAATCCAGCGATTTCGTTCATCAAATTGCTATTGAAGCTCTCCCTAATGACCTGCTTAGGAAGAACTAAAGTAAATTCAAGGGTCCGGGAAATATCTTTCTCAAGGCGGTGTTCATAATAGAGTTGATTTCCTGAAAAAAGAGCGTTCTTCCCCCTTAACCCTCTATTCATATCCGCTATTTGAAAATTAAGCTACCCATCTCACCTTCCTGGGAGGCGCATAGCCCTGGGGAGATAAGATCTCTCTGGTGACCATCTGGCCTTTTTTACAACAAGGACAGATGCGAGGGTCAATACCGGTTAGCTCAAAAAGTAATTCCTCCCAGCCAACTGATTCGGTTGACTGCTGTTCTCGGTTTGAACCAACACCAAATATTTCCCGACATCGCCTGAGCTTGGTTTTTCGATTCCGATTGCTGAGTAACCCATAATGTCGGATTTTGACAAAATTGTTCGGTAAAATATGCAATAGAAACCGCCGAATAAACTCAAAGGCCTCCAGGGTCATCTGCTTGTTCTTGTTGTCATCTTTATAATCCCGCCAACGAAAGGTAACTTTTTCTTGTTCAGCTTTAACAATACGGTTATTGGATATTGCCACCCGGTGAGTATACCGACCGAGATATTCAATTACGTATTGGGCACTCCGAAAAGGTGGCTTGCAATAGGTAACCCACTCTTGCCGGTAAAGCTCATCCATCATCATTTGAAATTTAGGCGTATCACCTAAAGATTGAATCTCTCCGACAGATTTTAGTTTGCCACCCCGATAAGCCTCCTTGAGATAGAATAAGAACTTTCCCCGGAACAACCGGGACAAAACCTTCACCGGGATAAAAAACCCTCCTCTGGAAGAAAGCCACCGCTGGCCATCAAGGGATAACCCCCCACCAGGGACGAGGCAATGGAGGTGAGGATGGTCCATCAGATTCTGTCCCCAGGTGTGCAAAATCGAGATAAAGCCAATCTCTGCACCCAGATGCTTAGGGTCTTTGCTTAAGGCAAGAAGGGCTTCGGAGGCTGCCTTGAACAGGAGGCCATAAACCACCCTCTGGTTTCTCA
>Ga0268276_1001593_pt1 | contig 21763 bp, 33 predicted proteins | sample saktaG_4_FD_190145 | JGI IMG/M metagenome (GOLD analysis project Ga0268276, IMG submission 190145) | Saline water microbial communities from Sakinaw Lake, British Columbia, Canada - sak_2010_1_5_45m | ecosystem: Environmental > Aquatic > Non-marine Saline and Alkaline > Saline ... | reverse complement strand
TATCTATGATTAATCAAGACCCTTATCCTGCAATTCCAGGAGATTATGTTAAAGTTGTATTTCAAATTGATGGTGTAGAAAACCCAGAATGTGGTAAAATTAGCTTTGAATTATTAGAACAATATCCATTAATATTTGATCCAACATTAAATCCAATAACATCAATTGATGCTGGAGCATATCATAAAGATTATAGTTCATTTTTAATTGCACCTTATAAAGTTAGATTAGATGAAAATGCTTTAGATGGAGATACTCCAATTGAAATTCAATATAAGACAGGATTTAATCAAGCATATATCTCAAAACAATTTAATTTAAATGTAGAAGATTCAAGAGCAGATTTTGAAGTATATATTAAGGAATATAATCCAACTACAAAAGAAATAATATTTGAAATTTTAAATACAGCAAAGTCAGATGTGCAATCATTAACAGTAGAAATACCAAAACAAAATAATATTGTAGTTAAAGGCTCAAATACAAATATTGTAGGAGACTTAGATTCAAATGATTATACTACTGCTAGTTTTGAGGCTGTTCCATCTGCAGGAGAGATAACACTTAAAATAGCTTATACAGATACTATCAATCAAAGAAGATATTTAGAAAAAACAATTACTTTTGAACCTGATTATTTTCAAGATAGAACAAATGGAAAAGCAAAGGTTTCTACATGGTTATATTTATTCTGGATATTATTAATCTTCGTTGTAGTTAGATATTTCTACACACGACATAAAAGAAAGAAGAAGTTAAAAGAAAAGAGAAAATAAAATAAACTTCCAAATTTAAAGAAAAAATCCTTTATTAATTTATTCATATATCAAAATTTCTCTTCAATTATTCTGGAAATAGGTTTATTATGTTCTTCACTTAATTTTCTTAATTTATTTATAGTTTCTACTGATAAAGTTAAATCTATTCTTTTTCTTTGAAAAGGTAATTCTCTTGTTTTATCATAATTTTCCAACATTTCAAATACATCTTTATATTCTTTCAAAATTTTATTTATTTCTGATTGTTTCATTTTATTGCTGTTTTTATTCTCCATTCTATATTTTTTATATTTGTTATGTTTTTAGATGCTATTGAAATCATGTGATGAACTAATAATTCTCTATCTACTTGTTTTTTTTCTTGATTAGCAAAAGTTAAAGCAAAAAACATTGCCGTTCTCTTATTTCCATCTGAAAAAGGATGATCCACCAAGATTGCCCTTAATAAATAAGCAAGCTTTTTGCATGAACCAAATTTTTTATTTTCTTGCATTTCAATAGCAAAGCCAATACTTGAATCACTTCTCAAGTTTCCTCCAAATCCTTTATTTATTCTCAATAGGTCTTTCTTACTAATATTCATACACATAAATAATAGTAACTTATATTTAAAGCTTTCTATTCATATCTCAGCGCCTCTACAGGGTTAATTCTTGAAGCTCTTATTGCAGGTATAACTCCTGAGATAGCTCCTGTTAATGTTGCAAATATAATACATCCTGCAAATATTCCAAGAGAATAATATGGACTTAAAAATCCCCAACCCAAACTATCTAAAATACCACTTGCAACCACAGTCATTACCCATCCAACTAAAACACCTAAAACACCTGCCATAAATCCTAAAAACGAAGATTCAAATAAAAATATCTTAAGTATTTCTGAATTTCTTGCACCAATTGCTTTTAGGATTCCAATTTCTTTATATCTTTCTAATACAGAAGTAATCATAGTATTTGCAGTATTAATAGCAGAAACTAAAACAGATATTAAAGCAATTAAAATAACAAAACCTATAATCATATTCAAAGCTCCTGAAAAAGATTCAATCATATCTTCAAAAGATTGAACATAAAAATCTTCTTTACCTTTATCAAATCCCCTAGATTTTCTTAAAGCTTTTTCAACATTTTCTGTAACTTGCTTAATATTATCTAAATCAACCCTTGCAACTATTTCAGCATATGAATTTTTTTCAGGAAACAATTTTAAAAAATAATCATTTGTAACATATACTTGAGAATCATCTTGAGGATTTCCAATAGATTCTAAAAATCCAACAATCCTAATCTTTTCCCCATTAATCTCAATAACATCATTTATATCTAAACCTTTTTCAAAAATCTTATTATCAATTAAATAATTATATCCAACTAAAGCAGATTTAGAATCCCCTTGATTCAATAATCTTCCTTTTTCAACTTCAACTCCAAATATATCCAAAACTAGAGGAGTTTTAGGATCATATGATGTAATAAAAACATATTTCGATTGTCTTCCTTTTTCAACTTTTACAACATCATAATATACTCCTGAAGCCTCATAAACACCAGAAGTTTTTTGAACAACATCTAAATCATCGTTTGTAAGTTTAAATGTATCATCCATACCAGGTGCACCACTTCCTTTAGCCATAATTAAAAGTTTATCAGCAGACGAACCTGTTGTAAAAGAATTTGTATAATTATATAGACCATATCCAAAACTAATAAATATAAATATTGTAGCAATTCCAACCATAATTGAAAATACTGTTAAGAAACTTCTTCCTTTTCTATGATTTAAATTTCTCAATGAATATTTAATTGATTCTAGGTTCATAATTTTTTCTCCATTTCAATAACAGGATATCCTCCATTTTTTGTCCCAATAAACTCCTTGACTATTTTATAACCAACTTTCTTATAAAAATTTAAAGCATAATCTGTAGGATAAAGGATAATCTTTTTTATGCCTTTTTTCTTAGCATAATCTTCAGCAAAATCCATTAATCTTTTTCCATACCCTTTTCCAAAATATTTTGGAATAAGAAAGAGCCTATCTACTGATTTTTCATTCAAATCTAATTGAACCACCCCAATTATTTTTTTATTCTCCTCTAAAATAAAAAATATTTTCTTTTCAAATTCTTTTTTTAATTCTTGAATTGTGTGGCATTTTTTTTCAAATTCTAATTGCCTTTTTTTATAATCTTTAGCATTTATGTTATCTAAAGTATTCAAAATTAATTTAGAGATTACAGGAATTTCTTCTTTTCTAGCTTTTCGTATTTTCATCCTCTTAAAGCCTCCACAGGATCCTGTTTAGCAGCATTCATTGCAGGAACAATACCAGAAACTCCTCCAATAATAAAACTACCTAATAAAGTTATAAATATTAAAACAAAATCAATGTTACATCCTAATTCAGTACCTAAGAAATTATTCAAGGCCTGGACACCAAGAATTCCAAGTAAAGTTCCAAACGTGGCTCCTATAATTCCTCCAAGTAAACCTAATAAACTTGATTCAATAAAAAACTGCCAAAATACCTGACTATTTCTAGCTCCAACAGCTTTCATAATTCCAATTTCTCTTTTTCTTTCTAAAACAGAAGTGGTCATTGTATTAACAATCCCTAAAGCTCCAATAAAAATAGAAATAAATGCAATAATAACAATAAATGCTTTAACTCCTCCAAGAATACTATTAACTGTAGCTAAACTTGCCTCTGGAGTAGATACTTCAAAATTTTCTTCACCTTCTTTAACATCTCTAACTTTTCTTAAAGCTTTTTCAATATCTGCCTTTGTCCTATATAATTCATTTTTATCTGTTGGTTGAACAGCAATAATATCAATTTTATCTCCATAATTAAATAATTCTAAAAAATCATCATCATTCATGTAAACAGCATTATCAAAAACAAAACTACCTTTTTTATCTAAAATCCCAACCACTTCAAATTTTTTATCTTGAATTAAAACTATTTTTCCAGGAATAATTTCTTTATCTAATCCAACTTTATCAACATAAAAATTATATCCTAAAAAAATCTTCCCTCTTTCACCATCTTTTAAAAATCTTCCTGCAATTGGTTTTTTCTCTAATTGCTCATAAAAAAAATCCCTATCTTCTCCATTTGGAATGTTTGTGACATAACCAAAAATAACAATTTTATTATATTCTAATTTACCAGAAGAAATATATCTTTTAACAGCATTTTTAACACTACTTAATTTTTCAATTGCATCAAATTCTTTTGAAGTTAAGGGGTCAACAGCACCTGTTCCAGGAGGACCAAAACCAGATACTCCTCCTGCTTGCACAGATATTAATTCTGTTGCACTAACTCCAAATTGACTTGAAACAGCCAACTGTAAGCCATTTCCTAATGAAATTAAAGCAACCACAGCAGTAACACCTATAAATATTCCAAGAAGAGTTAACCAAGAACGAACACCCCTATGTTTTAAATTTCTAAAAGCAAGTTTAAAATAATCTGAAAACATTTTTACCTCAGAGAATAAAATTCATTCAAACTTATAAAGATAACTAAATTTATTTTCCCTTAGTTATCTTATCTCTTAATTCTTTTAAAGAATCAAAAAACTTAGAATATTCCTCTGGAATTTTACCATATCTTTCTTTTAAAACTTCAAGAAGAACTTCTTCCCCAGCATCAAGACAAGAATGCCCTAAATGAACTTTTATTTCTAAATTATCTGAATTTCTCTCAAAAGCACTTACTAAATGTCTAAGTCCTTTAAATTTTTCTCCACGCCCACTATAGGCCCACCCCAAATTATTTAATATAATTGTATCTGTAGGATATATTTGCCTAGCTGTTTCTAAAAAATTAATTGAAGTATCAACATCTCCTAATTTAAAACAGGTTATACCAAAACCAACTAATGCAGAATAATCTTTCGGATTTTCTTCAAGCGCACTAAAATAATGCTTTTTAGCTAATTTATATTTTCTTTTATTAAATGCATCATCTCCCCATCTAATAAATTTATCAATTTTTTCTTCCATAGAAATTCATCAAAAGAACACTATAAAAGCTTTATGTAATTAAATTATTTTTTAGTTCCAGTAACTTTTTCTAAACCACCATCTTTAAGCCAATATATCATTTCTGCATTTTGTTTTGCTAAATCTGCATCATGTGTAACCATTATAATTGTTTTACCTTGTTCGTGTAATTTTCTTAAAAAGTCTAAGATAATCTCTCCTGTCCTAGTATCAAGATTTCCAGTAGGTTCATCTGCTAAAACCACTTCAGGATCATTTGCAAGACTTCTTGCAATTGCAACTCTTTGCATTTGTCCTCCTGAAAGTTCATTTGGATAATGATCCATTCTATCTCCTAATTCCACTAACCTTAACAATTCTTCTGCCCTATGTTCTCTCTCTTCAATAGGGGTGTCTTGAAACATCATTGGCAACATTATATTTTCTTTTGCAGTTAAATTTGGAATTAAATTAAAAGATTGAAATATAAATCCAATTTTTCTTCCTCTAACTTGGGCTAAATCAGATTCAGATAATGTAGAAATATCTTCACCATCTAAAAAAATATGGCCTTTAGTTGGGGTATCTAAACTTCCAATTAAATTCATTGAGGTTGATTTACCGCTTCCACTAGGACCCATAACAGCTACAAATTGTCCTTGTTTTACAAAAAAAGATAAATTATTTACAGCTTTAACTGTATTTTCACCCATATAATAAAACTTATCTACATTTTTAAGTTCAATAAGAATTTTCTCTTTATTTTTTTTAATCTCTTTTTTTATCATTACTAAAAAAATGAATGTTAATATTTAAAACTAACCCCACCTAAACCAAATGCAAATTTTTATAAATTATCTAAAACTACAAAAAGAATGTCAAATTTCCAAAGAATCAGGAAATCCTGGGCTTTAAAAAGCATGCGAAAAGCAGTAAAAGGAAAAGAAATTATTTTAGTTGATAGTGGACAAGTTATATCTGGCCTTGTTAGAAAATTAATATTTAAAAACGATAAAGTAAATTTTCATTTTTCAAGAGCTATTTTATACACAGGATATGCCACAGATTTAATAGAGATAGAAAAATCTATACAAACATTAGAGAAAAAAGGTAAAAAAATAGAAACCAAAGATTATCGTTTTCCCACAGATTATCTTAATTTAAATTCAGGCAATCCCAGAGTATATATCAAGATATAATTATCCAAAACCTTTTTAAGCTAATTTTCCAATAGATAATCATGTTTAAAATAAACTTAAACGATAAAACAGGCAAGACTTACAAGATTGAATCAGAAGCAGAACAATTAATTGACAAAAAGCTTCACGATACTGTTCAAGGAAAAGACATATCTCCTAATTTAGAAGGATATGAATTTGAAATAACAGGTGCTAGTGATAAAGCTGGATTTACTGCAATGAAAGAAGTTACAGGAATAGGTTTAAAGAAACTTCTTTTAGGATATGGAAAAGCTATGAAAAAAAGACCTAAAAGAGAAGGGAAATTTAAAAGATCAAATAAAACACCTAAAGGATTAAGATTAAGAAAAACAGTAAGAGGAAATACAATTTCATCTGTAATTACTCAAATTAATTTAAAGGTTCTAAAAGAAGGTAAAAAATCTTTAAAAGATATTTTTGCTCCTGAAAAACCTGTAGAAGAAACAAAACCTGAAAAAACTGCATAAATTTTAAATTTTCTAAATAAGATTTATAAATAAGACTAACTCCTCCTCTAAATGAACTATCATAATAAACGAAATAGTGCAAAATTAAGAACCATATTTAAAAAAATTGGGTTAATAACAATTTTTTCAGGAATTATTTTTATTTCTTATAAAGTTGGTTCTGGAGATTGGCTAATAGATGCGCACTTTAAAGATGCAAAATGGTATGAATGCAACGATCCAATTGATGGTTGCTATACAAATGAAAACATATTACATAATAAATATAATTGGATTGTTTATAAAGAAGAAGTTACAAAAAGATCAAGATTAGAAAAAAAATCTATACGACCAGATTTAGATAAAGATGGTTCTGTTTGCTCATGTGTATCTAATAAGTAGTAACATATAGAAAGGTTTATAAATTAAAAAAATATATAATTTTATGAAAAATTTAAGACAATTAATAGAAAACCAAGCTTTAGAAAAACTCCCTCTTATTTTGAATATTCCTTTTATTATTGAACCTCAAGATATGAATCCATTAGTTAAAGCAGGAGATATTCAAAGAGAAAAAATCAAGATTATTGGAGATAAATCCTATGAAGGATCTGCATTAACTTATTATTTAATTTCACAATTACGTGGAAATAATGTTTACGATAAAGAGATTCAAATTCTAGAAAGCGCATTACCTGAGATCGGAGATTATCTTAGATTGCATAATGAAAGAGATGAAAAAGGAAAACCAACATTCCATTTATATAAAGATAAAATCATACAAAAACTAAATCCCTTAAAAGATTCTAATTGCAAAAAACAAATTGAAAAAATCTTTGGACAAGCAATGTCTCAAATAGATTATTGTAAAGAGTATGCTACATTTGAAATCATTGAAAATGCAGGGTTTTTAAAAGAATATCTAGAAGGAAACACTAGTGTTCAATTTAAAGAGGGATGTAAAGATTCTGGAATGATTATGCATCATATCGGTCAAACTCAATCATTTTTAAAAGATATTTTTGGGAAAATATTAAATGTAGAGCCCCACCTCACAGAAGAACAAATAAAAAAAATAAGAAATAGATTCTTCAAAAAATAAAATGAAAAATTTAGGTCAAATAAAAGCAAAAATAGCAACAGAAATTAATCAAGCAACAGAGTATGCTAAAGATGCAGATTCTAGAGAAGCAATACATTTCACGTTTGCAATAAATTATGCTAGAAAAAATAACTTATTGAAAGAAGCAGATGAAATAAAAAAAGCTATTGAAAATTATCAAAATTTTCAAGATAGTTTAGAAAAAGAAACTTCAATTCAAACTATCCCCATAAGAGAAATCTTAAAAGACACTCTAAAAAAAACAGGAAAAATAAGGGCATGCGATTATCTAAAAGGGCGTATAAAATTCCCAGAATACAAAGAGATGGTTAAAAAAGATTGTGGGATTCCTTCACTTATTGATGAAGAAAACCAAATAGATAGATCAAATCTTATTTACTATACAAATAGAATATCTACAAGAAACTAATTCAAAACCCTTAAAAACTTCTTCTTCAATCTAATTCTATGTCAAAACAAGAATTAAACTTACCAGAAATAAATATTGGAGTAGTTGGACACATTGACCATGGAAAAACAACATTACTTAGTAAATTAACTGGCAAATTTGCAGATACACATTCTGAAGAATTAAAACGAGGAATTACAATAAAATTAGGTTATGCAGATTTAATCATATATGAAGATAATGGAAATTTTAATCTAGAAAAAAAAGGAAAACCAGTAAGATATGTGAGTTTTATTGATGCACCAGGTCATGAAATGTTAATGGCAACAATGTTATCTGGAGCAGCTACAATAGATGCTGCAATTTTAGTTATTGCTGCAAATGAAGGTATAAAACCACAAACAAGCGAGCATTTAATGGCATTACAAGCTAAAAAAATAAATAACATAATTATTGTTCAAAATAAAATAGATTTAATTTCAAAAGAAAAAGCTTTAGAAAACTACAAAAAAATAAAAGAATTTGTTAAGGGAACAATTGCAGAAAACTCTCCAATAATTCCAATATCTGCTCAACAAGGAATAAATATCAATCAATTATTAAAAGAAATTTCACAATTACCAATTCCAAATAAAGATGAAAAATCAAGCCCAATATTCTTAGTTGCAAGAAGTTTTGATATAAATCGCCCAGGATCATCAATACAAAATTTAAAAGGTGGAGTTCTTGGAGGCATATTAAAAAAAGGAATCCTAAAGGTAGGGGAAAAAATAGAAATAAAACCAGGTTTAAGTGAAAAAAAGAATAATCAATTTATATATTCTCCTCTAACAACAAAAATATTATCAATTCAAAAAGGAAACGAATCTGTAAAACAGGTTTCTCCAGGTGCAAGTATATCTATTGAAACAGAATTAGATCCATATTTAACAAAAACAGATTCTTTAACTGGGTGTGTTATTTCAACTACTGGAGAACTTCCAGATATAACAACTAAAGTAAAAATTAAAACAGAATTTTTCAAAGAAGTTTTTGGACAAGAAGGCCATAAAAAAGTAGAAGAAATAAAAACAAAAGAAATGCTTATGCTAAGCGTAAATACAACAATTACAGTGGGAACAGTTGAGAAAATATCTAAAGACGAAGTTGAATTTAATCTAAATATTCCAATTGTAGCTTTAAAAGGAGATAATGTTGGAATTGCAAGAAGAGTTGAAGGTCATTGGAGATTAATTGGATATGGTGAGATTATAGGATAAATAACTTTAAAATAATCAATTAAATTTATAACTGGCTTTTATTTCTATTTCTTTATGGCAATCTACTCACATTCTAAACTATCTACTTTTGAACAATGTAAACAAAAATATAAATTTAGATATATAGATAAAATAAAACCAGATTTTGAAGCTTCAATTGAAGCTCATCTTGGAAAAGCTGTTCATGATACTCTAGAATGGCTATACAATAATGTCTTAGACAATAAAATTCCCACATTAGATCAAACAATAGAACAATATTCAAATAATTGGCAAGAAAATTATAAAGAAAATTTTAAAATAGTTAAACAAGAATTTAAACCTGAAGATTATTTTAACAAAGGGGTAAAATTCCTAATTAATTATTATCTAAAATATCAACCTTTTAAAGATGGAACAATTGAAATGGAAAAAAGAGTATTTGTTAATTTAAATGAAAACTCTTCAAATAAAATTATTGGATATATAGATAGATTAGTTTACAATAAAGAAACAGATACATATGAAATCCATGATTATAAAACAGGTAATTTTTTACCTTCTCAAGATAAATTTGATACAGATAGACAATTAGCACTTTATGGAATAGCAATAAAACAATTATTTGGAGAAAATAAAGAAATACTTTTAGTTTGGCATTATCTAGGACATAATAAAAAGATAACTTCCACAAGAACAAATCAACAACTTGAAAAATTAAAACAAGATATTTTAAATTTAATAGATGAGGTTGAAAGCACTCAAGAATTTCATCCAAATAAATCAATTTTATGTGATTGGTGCGAATATAAATCAAAATGTCCTGCTTTTAAAGTTCAATTCAAATTAAACCTCTAATTTCTTTTGTTCAAGTTCTAATTTAACTTCTTTCTTAGGTCTACGTTTAGATTGAAATTTAGTTCTAACTAAATCTAATTTCACAAACTCTTTTTCTTTTTTCTCAAGATACATTAATCCCATAAGAGTTAATGTGGAAAATACAATACCTACTCCAATTAAAATATAAATTGATGTAAATATTTTTGAAGCATTTGTTGTTGGATATAAATCACCATATCCTACTGTTGTTAAAGTTGTTGCTGAAAAATAAAATGAATCTGTCCATCCCCAATCTTCAAGTTCATGATACGCCACTGTTCCAATACCCAAAAATAAAATTAAAGTAAATAATAAAACCCCTATACGTATTTTTAATTTTGATTCCATATATTAAAAAAACATTAGAAATATATAAACATTTGTAGAAGAAATTAAAATCAAAACCTTTAAATACCAATATGAATTATCTTTCATATGAAATGTAATGCATATCATATTTTCTTTGGAAGTTTAGCTAATCCACTTAAAATCGAGATTATTACTTATCTTAAAGAAAAACCTTCATCTGTTACAGAATTAGTAAAAAAACTTAATGTTGAACAAAGTAAGCTTTCACATGCATTAACCTCATTAAAACATTGTCATATTGTAGAAGTTAAAAAAGATGGAAAATCAAGAATATATTCTTTAAATAAAAAAACAATTTTACCAATACTCGAAATTTTAGATAATCATAGAGAAATATTTTGTAAAGGATGTGAGTTTAAATGAAAATAAAAAACGAAAAACAATTAATAAAAATTCTTAAGAAAGATGTTAAAGAAACAGATAAAAAAAGAATAGTTATTCTAGCTGGGCATTTCCCATTAATTTACACTAAAGAAAAAGCAATAGAAGCAATTGATAAATGGGGAGAATTTTCTATTTATACATTAGAATTAGGGTGTGAAATTGCAAAATACGCAAAAGATATTGGTAAAGAAGTTAGATTTGTTTTCTTTGTAGATGATCATATCTATGAAAAAATGAATAATCTTAATACTGATAATTTAAAGAAGAAAAGAAAGGAATTGTATAGGTTAAAATCTGGAAAAACAGCAAAAATTTTAGAAGTTTATAGAAAAATTATGAATAGTTTTGGATTTTCTGAAAAAGATATAATTAGACACGACCACAAAAAAAGCGGAAGAGAAAATTGTATATATTTTAGTGAGAAAATTTTGCGTAAATCTCTAAGGAAAATTGATAATGAATGTGCAAAAGAATATACAGAATTTATTGAAGATAAAAAATATTTTGATAAAAATAACAATTACATAATTACCTTTGCTCCAAACATATGTAAAGAAAATATTTGTGATATTGCATTAGATTTAGAAATTAAAGGATTGTCTTCTTCTCATGTTTTTATAGAAACAATGGCTATTTTATCAGGTAGAAAAAAACTTTATAAATTTGGAAGGGGAGTTACTTATAGAAAAGATGGGGGGATAAAATGAAAATAAGAAAAGCTACAATTAAAGACGAGAAACAAGTAGTAAAACTCTTAAATGAATATGATAAATATGAATATTCTCTTGATAAAAGACATAAACCAGACACAATAAAAGAAATAAAAGAACTTTTTAATAAAATCATAAAAAGTGAAAGAGGAATCATTTTAGTATTAGAAATTAATAATAATCTTGAAGGAATTATTAGTGGAGAATGGAATTTTAATTTAATGGGCAAAGGTTCGCAAATTCATCAATTATTTATATCAAAAAAATACAGAAAAGATGATTATGGGAAAAAATTACTTAAAGCATTAGAAAACCATTTTAAAAAAATTGGTTGTAAATCAATTAAGAGTTTTGTCCTTATTAAAAATAAAAAAGTTTTGCCTTTTTACAAAAGATTAAATTATTCTTTTAAAGAAGAAGGATATATTATAAGAAAAGAACTAAAATGAAAATAACAAGGGAAGAAATTGATAAAATAGCAAAAGACTATGAGATAGGAAAAGTTATTAAGTATAAATTAATAAAACAAGGGAAGATTAATTATAACTTTGATGTTAAAACAAATAAAGGAAATTTTGTAATAAGAATCTTAGGACACAAAAATGACAAAGCCAATAAAAGAAAATTAAAGCTTGAATTTAAAGTGTTAAATTTTCTAAAAAAGAACAAATTTCCTTATGAAATTCCTTATCCCATAAAAAATGGAAAAGGGATTTTTTTGTCTAAAGTTAATGGAAAAGATTGTTGGGTCTATAAAAAATTAAAAGGAAAAAACATAAAAAAAATAAATGAAGAAAAAATAAAGAACATAGCAATTCTTTTAGCAACATACCATAAATTCGTAAAAAAAATTAAATTGAACAAAAATGAAAAAGTACATGCAGATAATTTTTTTGATTTAAACTGGCTTCTAAAAAAATATTCTTCTATGAAAAAAATAAGACAAAAAAATAATGTGAATAAGCTCATTTTAGAAAATTTCAAATTTTTTGAAGACCTCTTAAATAAAATCAAAAAAATAAAATTTAATAAGAATATAATTATAACTCATTCGGATTTTCAAAAAGAAAATTTTCTATTTGAAGGAGACAAGATAAAAGGATTATTGGATTTTGATAATTTAGATACATTGCCATTAATAAAAGACCTAGCATCAGCCATACAAAATGCTTGTTTTGGAAATTTAAAATTAAATAATTCTAAGATGAAATTATTTCTAAGAGAATATGAAGAAATTAATAAATTATCTAAAGAAGAAAAAGAGATGATTCTTCCTGCAATTTTAAGAGAAAAGTGTATTGGATTCTGGTGGTTTTATATGGAATTGAAAAAAGAGAAAGATAAAAAATATAAAATTATAAAAAAAATAATAAATGAAGCAAAAAATTTGGAAAAACTAAAATGAAAATATATCTCGACAACGCAGCAACAACAAAAGTAGATGAAAAAGTTGTAAAAGCAATGTTACCATACTTTACACAAGAATATGGAAATGCATCATCACCACATTTAGAAGGAAATAAAGCAAAACAAGCACTAGAAAAAGCACGAAGAATAATTGCTAAATCAATAAATGCAAAACCATCTGAAATATATTTTACTTCAGGAGGAACAGAATCAACAAATTGGGCATTAAAAGGACATTTCTGGAGACATCAGAAACTACAAACAGGTAAAAATCATTTAGTTACAACAAAAATAGAACATGATTGCATATTAAAAACAGCAGAAAGATTAGAATCTCAAGGTGGAACAGTAACTTATCTTGATGTGAATAAACAAGGATTTATTGACCTTGAAGATTTAAAAAAAGCAATCACACCTCAAACATTTTTAGTTTCAATAATTCATGCAAATAATGAAATTGGTACCATCCAAGATATAAATGAAATTTCAAAAATATGTAAAGAAAAAAATATACCTTTACATATAGATGCTTGTCAAAGCTATACTAAATTGCCTATTAATGTAAAAAAACAAAACTTAACATTTGTATCTCTTAATTCACATAAAATTCATGGCCCAAAAGGAGTTGGAGCATTATATATTAAAGAAGGCACTGAGATGACTTATTTATTTCACGGAGGAGGGCATGAAAGAGGATATAGAAGCGGAACAGAAAACATACCTGGAATTGTTGGTTTTGCTAAAGCAGTTGAAATTTCAAACCAAAAAAATGTAAAACATATGCAAGAACTTAGAGATTATTTTATTAATAGAATTTTAACCGAAATTCCAAACACCACACTCAACGGACCAACAGGAGGCCCAACTTCAAAAAAAAGGTCATCCCATGGGGAAAATAAAAGATTAGCAAACAACATAAACATATCATTTAATAATATCGAAGGAGAATCAATTGGAGGTTATTTAGAAAACGCAGGTGTGCTTGTATCAACAGGTTCTGCTTGTATGTCTAATACTTTAAAAACAAGCCATGTACTCAAAGCAATTGGTCTTCCACCCCTTTCAGCAAATTCTTCAATTAGAATGAGTATAAGTAAATTCACAACAAAAGAGGATTTAGATTATGTTATGAAAAAACTTCCAAATGTTGTAAAAAAACTAAGGAGATTAAGTCCAATAAAATGAACATTTTATTTGTGTGTAGATATAATAGGTTTAGAAGTAGAACTGCAGAAGCATATTTTAAAAAGATAAATAAAAATAAAAAAATTAAAGTAAAAAGTGCAGGAATCTTTAAAGGAAACTACCCACTTAGCCCAATCCAAGTTAAAACAGGAAAAAAACTAGGAATTGACATAAATGGAAGACCTCAAGCTATTAGTTCAAAATTATTAGCTTGGCAAGATTTAATTATTGTGATTACAGATGACTATCCAAAAGGACTTTTTAATTATGGATCTTATAAAAATAAAGTGATTATCTGGAAAATCAAAGATGTTTTAACAAGAAAAAATGAAAGAGCAAACATAAATATTATGAAAGAAATTATAAAAAAAGTAGATAAATTAAATAAAGAATTAAACAAAAAATCAAAATGAAAACCAAAAAGACAACAAAAAAACCTAAAACACAAATAACAAAAGAAACAAACATTATAGATGCATTAAATATAAATCCAGATGCAGCAGATATTTTAATGGAATCTGGAATGGTATGTATTGGATGTGCAATGGCACAATTTGAAACATTAGAACAGGGTTTAAGTGCACATGGATTCTCAAAAAAACAAATTGATGAAATAGTTGGGAGGTTGAATAAAAAATAAAATGTCAAAGTTAAATATATATTTAATACGACATGGTGAAAAAGATGAAAGTGGAAAACACCTTACCAAAAGAGGAATAAAACAAGCAAAATTATTTGCTAAAAAAATTAAAAATAATAAAATAACCAAAATATATTCTAGCGATCTAGAAAGATGCAAAGAAACAGCATTAATAATTGCAAAGAAGTTAAAACTTCCAATACAATATGAAAAATCCTTAAGAGAAGTAAAAGGATTTATTAAAGAAAATCCAGAAAAATATCCTAAAGAAATAAATGAAATTGAAAAAATATTCTTAAAATTATCTAAAGAAAAAGGGGAGATTTTAGTGGTCAGTAGTGGAATCGTAAATAGAATTTTAATTGCATTATTTTTAGGTATCACCCCATCAAAAGCAAACTTCATACAAAATCCAACTGGATTAAACCACATTCAAGAAAATAAAGAACAAAAAAGATTTAGAATTTTATGTATAAATAATACAGACCATCTTACAAATAAATTAAAAATAACACAAAAAGACTAAAATGACACTAAACTATTCAAAGAAAGTCATACAACAATTTCTCAAACCTAAAAACTTCGGGAAAATAAAAAATCCAGATGCAATTGGAGAAGTTGGAAATCCTGTGTGTTTACCCCCAGAAGAAAAAATATATTTAAATAACCAATTTCAAGAAATTAAAAATAGTAAAAAAAATGATAAAATAAGATCTCACGATTCCACAGAAAATAAAATAATTAAAAAAATTTCAAGGGCATATGGCGGAAAATTGGTAACAATAAAAAATTGCCTTGGAAAAACCTCTCTAACAAAAGATCATTTAATATACGCAATAAAGGTCCCAAAAGAAGACAAATATTTTAGAAACAAAGGAAAAAGAACATTAATTCCTTCATGGTATCACGCAGAACATTTAGAAAAAGGAGATATAACAATTTATCCTATAAATCAAAGAATAAAAGATATAAAATATCTTAAAATAAACATTGAAAAAAAGAAATATGATTTTAAAAGCAAAAAAATACCAAACAAAATACCTTTAAATAAAAAATTAATGCGGTTATTTGGATACTTTTTAAGTGAAGGAAATGTTCAAGACAAACCTTCAAAAACATACATCTCTTTTAGTTTGAACATTAAAGAAAAAAACATTGCGGAGGATATCAAAATAATTGTTAAAGAATTATTTAATTTAGATGTAAGATCTAGAGAGATAAAAAAAAGAAATACTTTAGTAGTATATATTTATCAAGTACATTTAGCAAAATGGTTTAAAGGTTTATTTGGAAATGGGGCTTTAGAAAAAAAACTTCCAAAAGAATTTATGGAACTCCCTTTAAAAAAACAAGAAGAATTAATCAAAGGTTTATGGGTGGGAGATGGATGTATTAATCTAGATAGAAAAGGTCCTAGAGCAAATTATGTGACAATTTCGTACCAATTAGCACAACAAATAAAAGAATTATTATTAAGGCAAGATATAATTCCTTCTATCTATTTAGATAAAGAAAAAATTTCTAAATGGGCAAAACATAAAAAAGCTTATAGAATTCATGTGGGGCAAAGAAAATCTTTAATAAAATTAGCAAAAATATTAGAAAGAAAATATAATTCAAAAACCTACGAAACAATAAATTCGTGGATAGATAAAAATGAATTATTTACCCCAATAACTAAAGTGGAATCCAGAAACTACAAAGGGAAAGTATATAATTTAGAAGTAGAGAAAAAACATTCTTACCTCTCAGAAAGTCTCTCCCTTCATAATTGTGGAGATATAATGGAAATGTATCTTAAAATAGATAAAAAAACAAATATAATCAAAGATATTAAATTTCAAACATATGGTTGTGCAGCTGCAATAGCTTCAACATCAATGCTAACTCAACTAGTAAAAGGTAAAACAATTGCAAAAGCTGAGAAATTAACAATGAGCGATGTTAAAAACGCACTACATGATTTACCTAAAATAAAAATACATTGTTCTTCTATGGCTGTTCAAGCTCTAAAAAAAGCAATTGAAAATTATAAAGGGAAAAACAAATAAAATGGAAAATAAAAAAGTTGGATGGTTAATAATAGGAATAGGAATTCTTGCTTTAGCAATATCACTTATATTTAATTTCACACTTAGAAAAATAACAGATGCCACCTGTACACATGGTTCATCTTGTACAATGTACGATACAATGAATTTTCAATTATGGTTGAGTGCTGCAGTTGTTGGATTAATTTTAGTTATTGGTTTATTTATTATGTTTTCAAAGCAAAAAGAAAAAATAATAATTAAAAAAGTTAAACAACAACAAAGAAAAAAGAAAATAAACACTTCAAATTTAGATAAAAAAGAAAAAGAATTAATAGATATTCTAGAAAAAGAAAATGGAGCAATTTTTCAAGCAACATTAATGGAAACTCTTGGAGTTGGTAAGGTGGGAATTACTCGTCTATTAGATAAACTTGAATCAAAACAATTAATTGAAAGAAAGCGAAGGGGAATGAATAATATTGTTGTTTTAAAAAGTTAATTTGCAGAAACTAGTTTCATCAAAGTGAATATAATAAATATTTCTCTTAAAAGTTTACTTAAAATGGAGGAAAACAATATGAAAGCATGGATAATGATTGTTGGTGTTATTGCTATTTTAGCTATTGCGGGTTTTGCTGTAGTTAAAGCAACTTCAACAACAGGAGAAATTGTGCAAACAGATACAAACGCAGAAACTACTGCAAGTTGTTCATCATGCCCTATAGGTGGATGTACTGCAGAAAGTAATTGTGGGTTAGCAACCTGTGGAGCAACAACAGGCGGAACTTGTGGATGTGGAAGGTAATCCCTTCCCTCCCCTTTTATTTTTATTTTTATTTAAATTATTAATTAAATTTTAAGGAGGTATTAAAATGAAATACGACGAACATGCATGCGATTTTAAAAATGAATCAGAATGTGAAGAAGAAATAGAAAGTGAAATGTCTAACTTCGAAGAAGAATTAGGTATTAGATTTGGAGAATAATCACCGAATCTTATAAACAGCACTTACAGTTGCAGTCACATCTCTTTCTCCAGGTGTAATTGAAACTGCAGCTTCTTTAGCCATTACAGCATCTTCCATCATACCCATTCCCGAAGAAGAATAAACATTCCAAGGATAATAACCAAAATCATTAACTTGAATATTTACTAATTTTCCAACATTTTTACCAAAGCCAGATGCAACAGATTCTGCTTTAATTCTAGCATCTTGTGCAGCTAACTTCATAGCTTCTGCCTTATATTGGTTTTGTAATTCTGAACTTAATTCAAAATTAATATAATTAATATTTGCACCTGCATCTACACCTGCATCAACAACATCTCCAATTTTATCTGATTCTTCTGTAGATAATTCAACTTTTATAGAATGTGTAGCAATATATCCATCTTCTGTTCTACCTTTTTCATCCCAAATATAATTAGGATAAACATTAAAATTTTCAGTTATAATCTCACTTCTATCAAATCCGAGAGCAACAAGACCAGCAATTAATTGATCCACAATTAAAGAATTATTATCTTTAGCTTCAACAGCTGTATCTGCTTTTGTCTCGACATTAAAATATACTGTTACTAAATCAGGCATTGCCTTAACAGTAGCCATTCCTTGAACATTTACAGTGTTTCCTGCAGTTGATGGTCTAAGTGTAAATACTAAAATCAAAACAACAGCTATAACTACAATTGCAATTATAGAAGTTAAAATAATTGAATTATCTCTTTTACCCATACAATACAATTGTAAGATTAGTTTAAAAATCTTACTTATCAAAACCCTTAAAAACCACAAATTCTATCAAAATCTATGATAAACACTTGGAGTTATCCCCATCATTAGAAAGACTTTACCCAGTGCTAACTTTATCAATTCTAAGAAAACTTATAAATCACTCTTAACTAAATTAAATATAACATGGTGGATGTGGTCTAACGGTTATGACATGCGGTTGTGGAGAGCAATGTTTGCGAGAGACAATTGTTTCATAAATAACGCGAGCAGGCTTGCGAATTCCGTATAAAGAGGGTTCAACTCCCTCCTTCCACCCTTAATTTCGAAAGAAATTATGGGGGCTAACGAAATAGACCTTTCAGTTCCACCCTTTATTAAAAATGGAAACAGTGAAAGGATTTAAAGATAAAATAGGAAAAGATGCTGAAAAAGCAGCTTTAATAAGAGAAATCGCTAGGCAAACATTTGAAAAATATAATTTTCAAGAAGCTGAAACACCTATAATTGAATATGAAGAATTTGTAAAAGGAGACAATTCAAATGATGAAGCTGTTTCAGATATCTTCAAACTAAAAGATAAAGGTCAAAGGAATTTAGCATTAAGATATGAATTTACATTTCAATTAAAAAGAATAGCTAAAAATCAAAAATTGCCTTTCAAAAGATTTCAAATCGGACCTGTATTTAGAGATGAACCAATTTCTGGAAATAGAGTAAGACAATTTACACAATGCGATGTTGATACAATTGGTGCAACAATAAAAGATCAAGCAGAAATTTTAGCAACAACAAAAGAAATTTTAGATGCCCTTAAAATACCCTCAACAATTTACATTAATAATATATCGCTATTAAATGAAATCTTAGAAGAGCAAAAGATACCAAAAAATAAAAAACAAGAAGTTATTAAAGAAATAGATAAATTAGACAAACTTCCAATAGCACAAGTTAAACAAAATTTAAGAGAATTAAATGCAGATAAAATAATAAATATATTTGCAAAACCTTTAGATTATTTTAAGAAATATAAATCCTATTCAGATATCCAAGAATTAACAAACTATTGCAAATATTATGGATTTGAAGTTAAATTTTTACCTTCCCTAGCAAGAGGATTATCATATTATACTGGAAATGTTTTTGAAGTAAAATCTAATATAAAAGAAAGTCTTTTTGGAGGGGGAACTTATATGATAGAGAATAATATTGCCACAGGAATTTCATTTTCAATAGAAAGATTAATGGCTGTGACAAATATTTTAATTAATTTAGATAGAATTTTAGTAGTCTCATTAAATCAAGACAAAAAAGCAATTGAATTAGCTAAGAAATTAAGAACTCAAAATAAAAATGTTAGTGTCTTTTTTGGAAAACCAAATAAGGCAATGGAATATGCAAATTCATATGGAATTAAAAAAATAATATTTGTTGGAGAAAAAGAAACTCAACAAAAAAAGTTTATGATTAAAGATTTAAAAACAGGAAAACAAAAAATATTAACTATTACTAAAACCATCAAGCCCGCCTAGAAAAATAATCTTTTTCTATCATATCTAGTATTTGAGAAGCAGAATCTTTTTCTTTTTGAAGTGCAACATCAAATTCAGAATATTGTTCTTCTTCAAGCCCAAATTTATTATATAAAAATCCATTTGGACTCCGTATATTTACATCATAAATATTAAATGTTTTAGAATCACGCTTAGATTTAGGACAAAGTCTTTCTATTTTCCAACCTATAAAACCCTTCTCGTGTATTTTTTTAATAAGCCCTCTAAGAGATTTCTTATCATCACCCATATAAAAATCTCTCAAAATTTACTTAAAAACATGCACATTCACTTAAAAAAGAAGACACAAGGCTTTTAAACAAAGCCCTTCAAAAATGGCAAAAATACAAGGGCACAGAAGACAATATTTTTCACTAGATATAATGAAAAAAATATCTGAAAACAACATAATTAAATCTTCAGCATTTGTAAAAGAAATGGAAAGATTAGGATATATTTCCCCAAGAACATATATATGGAGATATGAAAGGCAAGGAATTCTTAAAAAAATCAAAAAAGGGGAATACAAATTATTTATTACATAATTTAATTTTTTCTATTACATATTTTCCACCCATTCCATCCCATTCTTTTCTCCCTTTAGTTACTATTAAACACTTTTTAAAAAGTGGACAATCCAACACAAAAGTTTCTGCTTCTCCACCCTCAAATGCAAGATGAAAAGAAAACTTTTCACTTAATTGTCTTAATTCCTCAAAAGATTTCTTATTTATTTTTCTCCCTAACCATTTTTCTTCCAATCCTTCAGAAGCCACACCAACAATCAAAACTTTAAAGCCATTACTAATTAATTCATGCAAATATTCAAGTTCATCTTTTTGCCAAAGTGGATTAATACATTTTAATTCCAAATTATCACATATCTTTTGAATTCTTGAAGCTTGATATACAGATTGAATAGCGCCTGTTACTATCCCTTCAATTCCATATTCTTCTTTAACTTTTTCAATAATTTCTTTTAAATCTTCAAGTTCTTTTTCTTTTTCTCCTTTAGTTGTCTGAAATACTAAAGGCAATCCCATTACTTCAGCTTGCTTTTTTGTTTTCTCAATATTTGGAGTATGAAACATATAACTTTCTGAATTTTCAGATACAACAGAAATTAAACAAACTAATTCATGACCTTGTTGCTTTGCTAAATACGACGCATATACTGAATCTTTTCCACCTGAAAATAATACTGCTAATTTCATATTTTTCAATAGAATTATAGGTTTTTAAAGTTTAATCCTTCTTAAGTGAACGAATTTCTGCTATTTTTTCTAAAGTTCTTTCTTTCAATTCATCTAAATCATCAATACCCTTAAGTTTGTTTGATCTAACTGACTTTAAAATTTTCATTCTTTTCCATCTACCATCAATATAGTAAAATATCCTATCTAAAACATTTTTAGGAGATAATTCTTGCTCATAAAAATTAAGTAATCTCACTGGAAGTTTAGAAAGTCTTGCATATACTGGATGATTCATATAAGTAGCATCAATTACAGTATCATCCCCGTCATAATTCATAAAAAACTAAAAAATAACTACTTTTTAAAGATTATTATACTAAAAGTATCTCCGATACTTATAAAAAACTATGGCGGAGCCAATAGTTTTTTAATTTCTATGGGGTAAAATTGATATTCTAAAACTTTCAAATATTTCTTAAAAGTGT
>Ga0268276_1001591_pt1 | contig 21780 bp, 17 predicted proteins | sample saktaG_4_FD_190145 | JGI IMG/M metagenome (GOLD analysis project Ga0268276, IMG submission 190145) | Saline water microbial communities from Sakinaw Lake, British Columbia, Canada - sak_2010_1_5_45m | ecosystem: Environmental > Aquatic > Non-marine Saline and Alkaline > Saline ... | reverse complement strand
CAACGACGGCGGGTATCTTTCAAAATAACAGTTTCTGGTTTCTGGTTTCGAGTTCGCAAAAATAAAAAGGAGGCACGCGATGATTACGCCGCATGCCTCCTTTTGTTGAAAAAACATCCACGTCATTCCGGACTCGGAGACTGTGTCGCAATTACCATTTTTGTCATTCCATGCAAGCGAAGCGCGACGAAGAGCCTGCCCCGGACTTGATCCGGGGGAATCCAGTATTTTCAGTAAGTTCTGGATGCCGGCTTTCGCCGGCATGACGGTGTTGATGGCACTTTCTGCTATTATGACACAGTCTCTCGATCCGGAATCCATGGTTCGACAAAGCCTGTCCTGAGCTCGTCGAAGGGCTCATCATGACAAAAAACTGGATTCCCGCTTGAGTTTATCCTGAGAAACTCGAAGGGCGAGAATGACAGTTCGGTGGAACAACAGTCTGTCAGAACTTCACCTGAGGGGCCGCCTTCGCCGTCACCGGCGCCTCGAAGAAAGCCGCGGATTTGAAGCCGAACATCCCCGCAAGGAGATTCGCCGGGAAGCTCCGGATCTTCACGTTATAGACCTGAACGGCTTCATTGTAACGCTTCCTCTCCACGGCGATGCGGTTCTCTGTTCCCGCCAGTTCATCCTGTAGCCGGATGAAATTCTGATTGGCTTTCAGATCCGGATACCGTTCCACGACAAGGAGCAGGCGGCTGAGGGCACCCGACAATTCATTGTTCGCCTTGATCTTGTCGTCGATCGTCCCGGCGCCGCCGACCTTTGCCCTGGCATTCGTGACCTCCGTCAGGGTATCCTTTTCATGCTTCGCGTAGCCCTTCACCGTCTCCACGAGATTGGGAATAAGATCGTAACGCCGCTGAAGCTGATTTTCCACCTGTGACCAGGACGCCTTCACGGCCTCATCCATCGTAACGAAGGCATTGTACGTTCCCTGCACAAACGAAAAAAGCATGAAACCGACAACCAGCACCACACCAAACGTGATGAGCAGAATCTTCTTTCCCTGGGTCATATCCAAACCTCCTGAATGTTGTTTATTTAAAATCGCAATTTGGAAACCATCTTCTTAGAAAAAGTCTGTTTTGTATAGTGGTTCTTTTCCTAATTCCCCTTCCAGATTTTCACTACATGCTCCCTTTTTCTAAACGTCCATCCGGTCCACCTTCTCCGTCAGCAGGACCAGTTCCCTCAGATAATTCTCGAAAATCTTCTCCATTTCCGACAAGGGGGCGCGGCCCCGCTCTTCCTTGATCTCCACGCATTTCAGGAAGGCTTCGGCGTCAACCGAAAACGTTTCGGAGACGGCCCGGACGACCTCGCTCCGCCCTTTCGGTATGTCCATCCCCGTCAGATAAAGAAGGGCGTTGAAGATGGAAACAAAAGCGGTGATGGATTCCCTGATGAGATCCTTTATCCGGTCTTCCTTCCCTTCCGTCTCCAGATATCTGGCCCGGAGAAGCAGGATCTTGCCCTTCAGCTCCCTTTCCGCCTGGAGCCGCAGGGACGACCTGTTGAAGGTGAGCTCCTTCAGGACGTCCTCGCCGAAAACAGGCACGTAATGCCTCTTCATGTTGAGAAATTCGATGGGATAGGAATCCAGGGACGAGAGAATGAAGGACTTCGTCATGATGAGCGGAATGGCCACCCGCCTCTTTCTCCACCCGGGAAGGACGGTGTGGACCTTCTTGAGATCGCCAATGCCCTCCTCGGAGAGGACGATGAGGAAATTGAGGTCCGACTTCCCCGGAGCGTAATCCTCTCTTGCGCCGCTCCCGTAAAGACTGATGGAAATCAGATGGGCGCCGAAGATCTTCTGGAAGTCCGATGTAAATTCAGCAAAAATCTCTTCCGGTTTTTTCGGTGCTTTCGCCATGTTCCTCTCCTTTCTTCAGAAACCCCGGTCGGCGCCGCCGCCGCCGCTCGATCCGCCCCCGAACCCGCCGAATCCGCCGCCGCCAAAACCGCCAAAACCACCGCCTCCTCCGCCACGGCCGCTCCCGCTCAGGAGCAGGAACAGAATCAGGGGAAGGATGTCACGACCCCGCTTCGTGCCCAGAAGCAGGAAGGCGATGAGAATGAGGACCAGCAGGGACGTCACGTTGCTTGTCCACGGAACGCCGCGGTTCTTTCGGGAAGCGGCGGGCTTCATGTCGCCGGACGTCTGCGGCCGCTCATTGAGGGAAGCCTTCGCGTCTTTTGCAATGACTCCTGACACGGAAACCATGGCATTCAGGAGCCCCCGGCCGTAATCGCCCTTTTTGAGATAAGGCACAACATCCCGGTCGAGGATCTCGCCCACGAGCCCGTCCGGGAGTATCCCCTCAACCCCGTAGCCTGTCTCAATCCGTACGCGCTTCTCCTTGAGAGCAAGGAAAATGAGAACCCCCCTGTCTTCTCCTTTTCTCCCGATTCCCCAGGCCTTGTATAGACTGTTGGCGTAATCCCGCGGGTCATCATCCCCGACCGTCGGAAGGGTCACCACGACGACGGAGGCCCCCGTCTTTTCAAGAACCTCTTGAGCCAGGGCCGTCATCTCCTGCCGGTACGGCGGGGGAATCAGGTTCGCGAAATCGTTGACGGCGCCCACGGGTTTTGGGAATTTCTCCGCGCCTTCCGCGAGCGGCAGGTTCAGGAAAAAAGAGACGGCAAACGCGAGCAGGATCAATGGGACTATGGGCTTTTTCACTCGTCTGATCATGAGAGGCAATTTATCACAACCATCAAATAATTCTATGGATTTTTTCTCCTGTTTACGATATCAAGAAAAACAGTTTGATAAAGATTCTATGCCGGAGAGGAGGAAGGTATGGGGAGAAAGTGTCTATGGACAGCGGGCATCATCATGATTTTCCTTTTTTCAGGCTGCGCTTCGCTCAAGTGCCTCGACGGAAGCTGTGAGCGGCAGATCAAGGAACTGACGGTGACCAGCGATGATTTGAAGAAAGAGACGGCGAAGCTGGACGCGGATAACAAGGAGAAAGAAAAAATCATAAGCAGCAGGCAGGAGGAGATCGCAGCCCTTCAGAAAGACCGGACAGCCCTGAACGCCAGAATCAAGGATCTTCAGGATGAGATCCTGAAAATGAGAAAGCAGCGGGAGGAAGGGACGGCGGCGATCAAGAGCGAAACCCTCACCGAAAAACAGGCGACTCCAAAAGCGGAAGGGGCAGCCGATGCGGGCGACAGGAAAACGGAACAGGCGAAACCTCTGAAAATCAAGGTACTGGCCGGCGACGGGCGCCTCGTTTCGGCAAGGCTTATGGCCCGGAAGATTGAAAAGACAGGGCTGAAAGTGGAGATCGTGGACCTTGCCCCCCGCGCCGATTTTTCCGCGGATACCGTTTATTATCTCCCCGACTATGAAAAAGACGCGAAGGAAATAGCCGGCCGCCTGGGAGAGAAAACGCTCGTGAAGCCCATGACCTGGCCTTCCGCTTTTAACATCATCGTGGTGACGGGAAAGAAGTAGCAATCGCCTGTCAACAACGATCCGCAATCCCGGCCTATGAAAAAAAAGGAAAAGGACTACGCCGGCGTCTATCAGGGAAAGGCGTTGATCGCCGATCCCATTTATCAGTACGCCTGGTTCACCGTCCCCGCTCCGGATTTTCCCTCCGAAAAAACAGAGAAGGATCTCATCGATTCCCCCTGGCTTCAGCGCCTGCGCCGGATCAACCAGCTCCAGAGCGCCCGCTGGGTGTTTCCGTCCGCGGAACACAGCCGTTTTCAGCATTCCCTCGGGACCATGCACATCGCCGGGGAGTTCGGCAGGTATCTCTACCCCAGCCTCAAAGAAGTATGCGGGAACGCGCCTTCCATCAATTTCGTGGAGGAGATTCTCCGTGTGGCCGGGCTCCTGCACGATGTGGGACACGGACCCTATGGCCACTTCTTCGATGACGAGTTCCTCGAGCAGTTCCATCTGAACCATGAAAGGATCGGGCAGGAGATCATCCTGAAAAAGCTCGGGAAAATGATCCGGGCGATCCGGAGAAGCCCGACAGGCTTATTTCAAAGCGGTGAAACCCTCGACCCCGGACAGATCGCCTTTCTCATCAAGATGCCGGAAAGAAGCGACCGGAAACAGCCGCTCTGGCTCCAGCTCCTGCGCCAGCTCTTTTCAGGCGTCTATACGGTGGACAATCTTGACTATGTCCAGAGGGACGCCTACATGACAGGATTTTCCCTGGACATGGTGGACATTTCGAGACTCCGGTTCTATACCTTCTTCACGAAAGAAGGGCTCACGCTTCATCAGGCGGGGATCTCGGCGCTCAGCCGTTTTCTGAACGCGAGGCTGAACCTCTACACCAACATCTATTACCATCGCACCACGCGGGCTCTCGATCTCCATCTCCAGGAGATTTTCCGGGACACCATGAACATCCTGTTCCCCAACCATCCTTTGAAAGCGCTCGACGCGTACCTGCAGCTCGACGACTGGTATCTCTTCGAACATGTGCGCGAATGGCCGGGTTCAAAGAATGCGGCCATTCGCCGGCTGGGCGGGGAATGGGAGAAGATTCATGCGCGGGCCGTCAAGTGGAAGATGTCCTATTCCGCCGAGCTCTCGATCGACGAGGTCCGGAAAGGCACACGGTTTTCGCGGGCCGAGGACTATGAAAGGCAGATCCGCTCTTTCCTCCCGGGTCCCCTGAAGAACCTCAAATTCCGCGTGGACCTCGCCACCCAGGACCCCCGGCCTATCAACCCCATGGTGGAGGGGGAAAAACGGATCAACATCTACAACCCCCTCGTGGGGATGACCTCACCGGAACCGCTCAAGGACATCTACCGCTTCATCCCCGCGCGGGTCGTCCACTTCCGCGTCTTCTCCCTCAGCCACGACCACGACCACGACCTCTCCCTCGCCGCCGAGAAGGCCCTCGGCACCCTGGATGCCGGTTACAAGACGAATATCTGATGGCCGTGAGTTACGTATAGCTTCCTCTTCTAAGGAAGAGAGTCAAGTAGTTTCTTGAGGTACACTGTTAAAGCTGCAAATGGTTGTGGTGGTACTTCAACCTTTTTTCCTTTTCACCTAACCTCTTTTATTCTGCGGGCCATCTCTGCCCAACTTACCTTATGCAGGACGAAAAGGGTGGTGGAAGTTGACCAAGCTGAATCCTACAAGCCTTATGGCTTACGAAGTTATTCGGTCCTTCCTTCCACCACAACCACTTTTTTTATTTCATGCTATTGCCGCAGTAGCAGATGCCAGATCTTCAAATCCCCGTTTGTCCCGTAACAGCGCAAAGATCACTTTGATCAGCTTGATAGCCACTGCGCAGAGAATCTCTTTCCTCTTGGGCTGTTGACCCACCCTGTTCTTTGTCTCTAATTTTCGGTGATAATACTCCTGAAAATATTTACTCAGCACCACCACCCTCATGCTCATAAAGAAGAGATACTTCCGTAAAAGCCATCGCCCCTTCTTAGAGATGAACTTCCGACCGACCCAGGACCCGGAATCACTCTCCTGAGGATCGTACCCGGCGTACTTCACGATTTGACGGGCATTATGAAAATGCGCAGGGTCCCCCAGTTCTCCCAAAAATACAGCAGCAGAAAGATGGCCTATGCCCGGGATGCTCATAAGATAGGACGCTGATGGAATCTCCTTCACCATGCACTTCAACTGTCGATCCATATCCTTGAGCGTTAGGACCGTCCGCTTCACTTCTTCCAGACACATCCGTAGCCGGTATAGGTCAGCACTGCCAGTCTGCTTTACTCCAATACTGTTTTGAGCTGCCTCGTAGAGTGCTTTTACCTTCTGTGCAGATCCTGCCTTCTTTCGTGAGCTCCGTGCGATCAATTCTTGAAGAGTCGATACTTTCATCGACAAAACATCCTCAGGGAAAGGACACTTCTCAAGAATCACCCACAGGCTCCGCGATCCCATTGACCAGAATATCTCATGCAGCTCTGGAAAATAGTCGTCCAGGGCTGCATGCAGAGAGTTTTTTGCACTCACGCTGTACCGGAGGAGTCTCTCCCGTGCCTTCGATAATGTCCTCAGTTGTCTCAGCACCCCATCCTCGATGACTGTGTCAATATATTTACCTTCGCGAGTAATGTTCGCTATGGTTAATGCATCTCTTTGGTCGCTCTTGGCAGAGGAACTCTCATCCAACTCCCGATGATGCTTCAATGCCGTAGTCCGTACAAAACGTACCTCATAACCATGCTCTTTTGCAAAATAGGCAAGCTTCCTCCAGTAATGCCCCGTTGGCTCCATCCCGATAAGGACATCTCTGAAACGATGTCTTGCTTTAAGCCCTTCTATCATCTTTACAAACTGCTCAAACCCTTCCCGGCTGTTATACAGCTTCGTGCAACTGCCCAATACGTTGCCGTCCTTGTTCATAAATCCCACTGCATTGAATGCATTGCCAACATCTACTCCAACGATCAGGGTCGTCTTACTGATCCTTTGACGCTTTGCTGCTTGCCTGTTATAATCTCTCTCGGACATGGTCACTTCTCCTTTCTGCTATGTTGTTTGGGATATTCAACTTTAACAGATCGAGAGTACCATGTCCTTACCCCTCTTCCTTATAGTAAGCTGTAATCGTCATCTTTAATCTTAAAATAGCCGTCAACAGTAGCAGGTGCATCCGCACCCTGTCTTCTTGTAATATTGTTTTCCTAATCATGAATACCTGTACAACATTTCCGTCGGGAACAATCAAATTCCAAGAATAAATAATTGACCTTCTCTCCGAAAACTGATCCAGTTTTTAAGTTGCTTTTCTGGCATAAGAGAGATCCTATTGAAGGAGGGTTCTGCCAGGAAGAAGAAGTTTACGCAGGAGCAGATCACCTTTGCCCTTTCGCACGGGCTTATTTGCTTAGGCCACTAACAGGGGGCAGCGTGCCGGCTGATATTAAAAAGGATAGATAGGTCCCTGCCCTTTATGGTAGCCTTATAACCATCCGCAGATAAATCCTCTGAATAAACCAAATTTTTCAGGCAGGTGGCCTATGGCAGGACGGATGCATATCAAGGGCGTGAAACTTTTTGTCACGGGTCTGCTGGTGATTCTCGTTTCCGGCTGTGCAGGCCTTATGGTTCCTAAAGAGGATCAATTATTGCCTGCCGGTCGCTACGCTGAGCTCGAGACTTACATGGAAGCCAAGATCGGCGGCGATCTCTCGACCGCAAAGTCGGGGAAGTTGATGTATTTGTGCTATGCCTACGGTCGCCTGAAGAAGTATAATAAACTATTCCCCTGTCTCGACCAGTTCGACAGGAACGTGGCCGAGGGGGATTACAAGGTCACTTTATATGATTTCTCGGCCTATCCTCCCATTATGAGGGCGGAGGCCTATCTCGATATGGGTGATTACAAGAGGGCCGTCCGGGAGGCCCAGAGGGCCTATGACATCGTCGAGAAAAAGGACCTCTCCCGGTCCATGAGGATTTTTGCCCTCGGCATCCTAGGTCTGTCCCATGCTCTCAGCGGCAACCGCGAAAAGGCGAAGGAATGTGCCGGACTTCTGGAGAATATCGGAACCCATTACCCATTCACCTTCCTGACGACGGATAAGTTGAACGGTCTTTCCCGGATCTACATGGCCCTGGGGGACTTTCAGAAGAGCCTGGATTATATCCGGGAGGACGAAAGCATCGGCTGGTTCCGTGGTTTTGCAACTGCCGCAACCATCATGACTGGGGCCATGCCGGCGGACGACAACGTCTTCGCCTATCAGCAGCTTCCCAAAGCCTACATCCTGAACAAGAGCCTTTACGAAACGGGCAACATCAAGGAAGCGAAGACAGGTTACGACAACCTCCTGAAGGAGTCACGGACAAAGGACAACGTGGATCTCTACTGGATGATCCTCTTCGACCGTGGAAAGATCGCCGATGCTGAGGGTGACCGCAAGGAAGCGATCGACTGTTACAGGCGCGCGGTGGACATCATCGAGATGCAGCGCTCCACCATCAATACCGAGGCCAGCAAGATCGGCTTTGTCGGAGACAAGCAGACGGTTTACGGCCGCCTGATCGGGGCCCTCTTCGCCGACGGCCGGCATGCGGAGGCCTTTGAGTATGTGGAGCGTTCCAAGTCCCGGGCCCTCGTCGATCTTCTGGCGACCAAGCAGGACTTTTCCGTCAAGACGGGGGGTGAACGGCAGGTGAGGGAATTATTGGAGTCGAGCAAAACGGCGGAGGCGGAGGTTATCGCCCAGGACCAGACGGTGGAGAAATCAAAAACGCGCGGCCTCATGATCACGGCAAAACAGCAGTTGCAGGACCGTTCGCCGGAGCTTGCCTCCCTGGTCAGCGTGACGGCCCTGTCGGTCCGGGAGCTGCAGTCTCTCATCCCATCCGACGAAGCGCTCATTGAATACTATTACAGCGACAAGGATCTCTATGCCTTCGTCCTGACCCGGGAGGGACTGAAATCCATCCGCCTCGAGAGGGGCAAACTGGTGGACGATATCCGGCAATTCCGGATCCTGGTGGAAAATCCGGCCTCTGGCGGCGATCTTTCCCTGGAACAGAGCCTCTATCAGCGCCTGATCCTGCCGCTCCAGGGCGACCTGAACAAGCGCAACCTCATCATCGTGCCCCACGGCGCCCTGCATTACCTTCCCTTCAACGCGCTGAATGACGGCCGGGATTACCTGATCGAACGCTACAGCCTCCGCATGCTGCCGAGCGCAAGCGTGATCAAGTACCTGCGTGCGAAGAAGGCTTTGAAGCAGGCGGACATCCTCGCCTTCGGAAACCCCGACCTGGGGGATCCCCGTCTCGATCTGGCTTACGCCCAACAGGAGGCCCAAGCCGTCGCCCGCTCACGACCCCAATCCAGGGTCCTGCTGCGCAGGGAGGCGACAGAATCGGCCTTCCGGAAATACGGGGACGGCTTTCACTACATTCATTTTGCGACCCACGGTCAATTCGACTCAGAAGCCCCGCTGAAGTCGGCCCTGCTCTTGGCCGGGGATGCGGAAAACGACGGCCGGCTGACGGTGGACAAGCTTTATTCCATGAGAATCGATGCGGATCTTGTCACCCTGAGCGCCTGTGAAACGGGTCTCGGGAAGATCACCAACGGCGACGACATCGTGGGTCTGACGCGGGGATTTCTCTACGCGGGAAGCAATTCCATCATAGCCAGCCTATGGAAGGTGGACGACCTTGCGACATCGCACCTCATGACGGAGTTTTATTCTGCCCTCAAGGAAACGAACAAGCGCGAGGCCCTGAGACGAGCTCAGCTGGACACGAAGAAAAAATATCCCCATCCTTACTATTGGGCGTCCTTCCAGTTGACGGGTAGCGCAAATTGACGAATTATTATGACAGATCTTGTAGCATAAGGCTTTCAAGAAATAAGGAGGCCCTTTTTTCTGAGTTTTCCACATTTCAAATGGTTATTACTGATTTTTACATATTTCGATGTCATTGACTCGTAGGTGTTATACGTAACAAATATTATTGTGAGTGAAGATCAATCCTCAACACAGTACAGAGTTGCCGCGGGTTGTTTGGATAAACAGAGGTGCTCCAGTGTAATCACTGAAAAGATTATTCAGGCGCTCTTCTGATGATAGGAGCTGTACCACTCGAGAAGCTGACGGATCATTTTCTGATGGGAGACGGATTCTTTTTCGCGTGCTTCACATGAATCTCAATAGTTTCAGACCATCACGAAAGAGAACCAAGGATAGAACGCATAATAGCAACCCGAGGAAACGCAATGTGTATAAATACACATTGCCGTTTAAGAATGATTTTGATTTACCAACCAAGATGGCCAGAAGAATTTTTGACCCCACCAGAAAAGCATAAAACCCACAAAGGAAAGCCAAAGGCGCAATCCTGTTTACGTTCATGGCCCTGGTCATGGTCGGAGCGCCCACACTGAACCAGAACAAGTAGGGATGCGGGTTCAGGGCATTGGCCAATATCCCTTTCGTGAAGGATTTCGGCTCTGCTTTTTGAATATTGAACTCAACTCCTTTCGAACGGATGCTGTCATAACCCATGTACAAAATGAAGAAACCACCCGCCAGGGAAACGACCCCTAATATGTCATGGAAACGGGATAACTTTGCCAGAATGAAAAAAGTTATAATAATGATCGGCAAATCCGTGATGATCGGGGCGAGAGCAACTTTCACGCCCGATTTAATTCCGTGCTGGAGCGTTTCGGTAATGACAAGAGTCAAAAGCGGACCCGGGGCAAGACCAGCAGACAGACCTAATAGGATTCCGATAGTCAGAAAAGTTATCATTTTTGACAGCCTGTCCTCGATCCCCGTATTACGGATGAATTAAAGCGCAACGGAGACGCCCCTCTCGCGCAGATACTCCTTGACCTGCCGGATGCTCAGGATCCGGTAATGGAAAACCGAGGCGGCAAGGAGGATGCTGGCCCCGCCATCCTTCACGGCGTCGAAGAAATCATGAAGCTTTCCCGCGCCGCCCGAGGCAACCACGGGCACCTTCACGGCGTCGGAGATGGCCCGGGTGAATTCGAGATCATAGCCCGCCTGCGTCCCGTCGCCGTCCATGCTGGTCGGGAGAATCACGCCCGCCCCCCGCGCTTCGCATTCTTTCGCCCACGCTATGGCGTCCTTGCCGACCGGCAGGGTCCCGCCGGAAACAACGAGTTCGAAACCGGACGGCATGGCCTTGTTCCTCCGCGCGTCAACGGCCACCGTGATGCGCGCCGAGCCGAATTTTTTGACGGCTTCATTCACCAGGTCCGGGCGCTTCACAGCCGCGCTGTTCATGGAGACATTGTTCGCGCCTGCCGCAAGCAGAAGATCGATGTCCTCAAGGGAAGAGATTCCGCCGCCCACCGTGAGCGGGATCTTGATGACGGCAGAAACGCTTTTCACCCATTCGAGGCGCGTCTTGCGATTTTCAAGGGTGGCGGCAATGTCGAGCATGGCCAGTTCATCCGCCCCTTCACGCTGATAGAATGAGGCGTTCTCCACCGGGTCGCCGGCGTCCTTCAGATTCACGAAGTGAATGCCCTTGACGACCCGTCCGTTCTTCATATCCAGACACGGCATTATTTTTACGACGGTCATAAGATCTCCTTTCCTTTCCTTTCCTTGCGGTTATTAAACAATCTGCCGGGCTTTTTCCTACGGAGATGATCCACTCATAAACGAAAGTTCCGGGAAAAACCATATTGGAAGCTGAAGGGGCTGTCAAGAAAAAGGACCATCAGGGGAAACATGGAAAAACGCTTGACAATCCGGAAATTTACTGTATCGTTTTCGTAAGATTATTTGAGAAAGGCATGACGTGAACGTTACAGGAATGATTCATCGCGCCGCGGCAGTTACGGCCGCTAGGGCTCAAAAGCCCATGGCGCGTGACGCTTTTCTGTAACCATTTCACATAAAGCATCGCAGGCCATGGGCACCGGAATTGATCGCTGTCCATGGCCTTTCTGTTTTCAGAGGTCCCGGGCGGCATTGTTCAGGGCCTTTTTTTATTCGGGAAATCAGATCAGATCGAACACTTTTGAGGAGATTGAACCATGGAACCATCATCAAATGACTTTATAAAATTTTCCGGCCGGATGGACCTTCTGCCGCCTTATCTTTTCGGGCGGATCAACAAAATCAAGCTGGATAAGAGAAAGGCGGGGATCGACATGATCGACCTCGCCATGGGGAATCCCAGCGACGCGACCCCGCAGCCCGTCATAGACAAGCTTTGCGAGGTGGTGAACGACCCCCGAAACCACCGCTATTCCGTGGCCTCGGGCATTTACAATCTGAGAAGGGAAATCGCCCGCTATTACGACAGGCAGCACGGCGTATCCCTGAATCCCGACAACGAGATCATCTGCACCATCGGATCAAAGGAAGGGGTCTCTCATCTCTCCCTCGCGCTTCTTGGTCCGGGCGACTCCGTTCTCGTTCCCGTTCCGGCCTTCCCCATTCATATATATTCCTGCGTGATCGCGGGGGCTTCCATCGTGCAGGTGCCCATCGCGGAAGACGAGGCATTCCTGCGCAGCGTGGACACGCTGTGCCGCACCTCTCTTCCCAAACCAAGAGTCATCATGCTCAATTATCCCCATAACCCCACCACGAAAACCGTGAACATCGGTTTTTTCGAGGAGGCGGTGAAGATCGCACGGCGTCACAAACTGATCATCGTTCACGACTTCGCCTACGGCAGGGTGACCTTTGACGGCTACGAAGCACCGAGTTTTCTCCAGGTCAAGGGGGCGAAAGAAGTCGGGGTGGAATTCGGAACCCTGTCCAAAGCTTACAACATGGCGGGATGGAGGGTTGGCTACTGCGCGGGGCATCCCAGGATCATCGAGGCCCTTGGGAAGATCAAGGGTTATTACGACTATGGCCTTTTCCAGTCCATCCAGATCGCGGCGATCATCGCCTTGAGAGACTGCGACGATTTCATCGCCGAGCAGGCCGCCGTCTACGAGAAGCGGCGCGATGTCCTCTGCGACGGGTTGAACAGCATCGGCTGGGACGTGGAGAAGCCCAGGGCCTCCATGTTCGTGTGGACCCGGATACCGGAACCGTTCAGGGGCATGGGTTCGATGGATTTCTCCATCAAGCTCATGGAGGAAGCCGAGGTGGCCGTTTCTCCCGGGATCGGTTTCGGGCCCGAGGGAGAGGGGTTCCTGCGCATCGCCCTCGTGGAAAACGAAAACCGGATCAGACAGGCCGTCCGGCAGATAAAAAAAATGTCGACAGGCAGGGGAAACGGAAAAGTTGCTGTTGCCCGCTGAAAGGCAATGGGGTATAAGACCTTTTCATCGGGGTTGTCGGTTTCCCGGGAAAACAGAGAGGCAGGTATGCCCACCTGCCTTTTTATCATTTCGTGATCTCTGGACTCTAAACTGCTATTATGATTGACAAAGAAGCAACAGATATCACCCTTTTTGTCAGAACGTCGAATGAAGAGGTCGTGGAATGGGACCGGCGGAGAATCGTGAATGCCCTGGTCCTGGAGGCCGGCGTCGATCTGAAGATGGCTGAAGAGATCAGCAAAGAGGTTGAAAAACAGATTTTTTCATCGGGAATCGGAACCCTCACGGCGCCCCTCATCCGGGAACTCGTGAACGCGAAGCTCATCGAGAGGGGCTGTGAAGAGGCCCGGCGGATGCACACCCGTCTCGGCTTCCCTCTTTATGATATCGGACAGCTGATCATTACCCGGAACAGGGAAAACGCCAACGTACCGCACTGGCCCGAGGGAACGAACCTCACGCTGGCTGAAGGCATCAAGAAGGAATTCGCCCTCCATAGAGTATTCTCCCGGGATGTGGCTGATGCCCATCTTTCCGGGGACATTCACCTTCACAAGCTCGGCTATGTCGACAGACCTTATTCTTCGATCCAGTCCCTTGAATACGTGAAGAAGTTCGGCCTCAGCCTCCCCGGCTCGCCGTCCGTGGCACGACCCGCGAAGCACGCCGACGTGCTCCTCGCTCACATGATCCGGTTCAGCGCCGCGCTCCAGGGAAATTTCGCCGGTTCCATCGAGTGGGATGCCGTCAATCTCTCCTTCGCCCCCTATCTTTCACGAATGAACGAGGGGGAAGTCAGCCAGCTCGCACAGAGACTGGTCTATGAATTCTCCCAGCTCTACTTCGCCCGGGGCGGCCAAGTGATGTTCACCGACATCCACCTCTTCTGGGAAGTTCCGGACCGCTTTGAAAAGGCCCCTGTCATCGGTCCCGGGGGGATCCCGGTTGAAGGCACCCATGAGGACTTCCTCAGGGATTCGCAGAGATTTCTCCTTGCGCTTCTGAACGTATTCCAGGAAGGCGACGCGACCGGCAGACCTTTTTTCTTCCCCCGTCCTGTCATTCACATCACTGAAAAATCTTTCAAGACACCGGGATGGAAGAATTTTCTTGAAGAAGCATGTGGGGTAGCGGCGAAAAGGGGAAACATCCACTTCGCGTTCGACCGTTCCAGTGTCAAAGAGAAGGGAGAAGATACGCTTCCCCCCTGGGAGATGCGCCGAGCAGCCGTCCAGAACGTGACACTGAACCTTCCAAGGATCGGTTATCAGGCAGAGGAAGATGACGCCAAACTCTTTTCGCTCCTGTCGGAGAGGATGGCCCTCGCGGCCAAAGCTCACGTCCAGAAAAGGGATTTCATTGAAAAACTCATTTCCCGCGGCGATGACGGGCCCCTGTCTTTCCTCACCATGAAGCGGGATGCTTATCCCTATCTCCGGATGGATCAGGCGATTTATCTCATCGGAGCGGTGGGGCTCAACGAGCTTGTTCAGATTCGCGGGGGAAGGCAATTCCATGAGTCGGAGGATGCGGTGCGTCTCGGGCTGAAGATCCTCACCCGCATGAAGACAGAGGCTGAAAATCTGAGCAGAAAATACGGGATTTGCTTCATCCTGGAACAGACACCGGCCGAGAGCACGGCGTACCGCTTTGCGAGACTTGACCTGAAACTCTTTTCGCCCCGGGCGGGCCGCTTCGTCAGGGGAGATATCTCCCGGGGCGAGGTCTATTACAATAACTCGACATCGTTCAATGTTTCGGCGGATATTCCAGCGATGGAACGCGCCCGGGGCGAGGGCCGGTTCCATCCTTTCATTAAGGGAACGGCTGTCACCCACATCTGGCCCGGCGATAAAATACCCTCAAAAGAAACACTGGCCCGGTTTATCGAAAGAATATTCAAAGAAACCGACAATTCACGAGTAACCCTTTCACCGGAGTTTACGAGCTGCGTCTCCTGCGGCCGGACATCCCCGGGGCTCAAAGACCGCTGCAGCCTGTGCGGATCGGAAAACGTTGAGAAAATCACCAAAATTACCGGATATTTTGCCAGAGTCTCGGACCTGAACAAGGGAAAAATCGCTGAACTGAAGGATATCAGAAGAAACCCGCCGTAGAACCCCTTCCCTTTCCCGCTTATCCCTGCATATATCATCGGGGTCTTTCTTCGGGAAAAATCAACACCATAAGTCAATTTGATCTTCCAACTGCTCTTGACACCTTGGGAGTGGATAAATATATTAGGAAAGTGTTTCAAGATTTCATCAGCAATTTGAAATATATCCGTATAATTAAGAGGTTAGATGGAATACGTCGAGGATATCATCGTCAGGATATTCAGGGAGAGCATCCAGATCAAAGAGGCTTTCCTGAACGAAAATCTCAGCAAGATCGTGAAGGTCGTTGATGCCGTCACAGCTGCCCTGAAGGGCGGCAGCAAGATCCTGCTTTTTGGAAACGGAGGAAGCGCAGCGGACGCGCAGCACATCGCAGCGGAATTTGTAAACCGGTTTATCATTGAAAGGCCGCCTCTTCCAGCCATCGCCCTGACCACCGATACGTCGATTATCACAAGCATTGCAAACGATTACGATTTTTCAGAGATCTTCGCCAAGCAGATTCGTGCTATTGGACAACCAGGAGACGTGGCCTGGGGATTAAGCACGAGCGGGACGTCCTCAAATGTGGTCAAGGCTCTGGAGGCAGCTAAAAAGGCGGAGATGATCACCATCGGCCTCACGGGCCGGGATGGGGGACATATAGCCAGGATCGTTGATTACTCTCTCGTTGTCCCCTCAAACAGCACGCCCCGGGTCCAGGAGGTTCATGTTACCATCGGTCACGTCATTTGCGAATTGGTCGACTTCAAGCTCTTTCAGAGGCCCGAGTCGAAATAAACCACCCCTTCCAAGACCCTGAACAGGCATGAAGGACTCCACGTAACTGATTTGATTGAGGAGAGAAAGCCGCCGAAGGCACAGGAAAAGGCATGAAAAAGAAAGCGGAAACAGGAAAGAAAGAACATGTGAAGAATATCGAGATACAGGACCCCGGGGAAATACCCCGTGAGGCGGGTATGCCGGATCAGCTCGAAGTGGATCAGGACCTGCCCGCCAAACTCCTCGAAAAGGAAAAAGAAGCCAAGGAAAACTATGAGAAATATCTGCGATCCGTCGCGGAACTTGAGAATTACAAGAAGTTCGCAGCAAGGGAGCGATCAGATCTCATCCGGTATAACAACGAAAACATCATCCGGGACATCCTGCCCATTCTGGACGGTCTGGATCGGGCGCTGGATCTTGCCGGCACCTCAAAAGATGTAAATGCTTTCATGGACGGTGTCCGGATGATTCAGGAACAGCTTTTCAATTGTCTGGAAAAATACGGGGTCCGGAAAATTGAAGCGGCGGGCAGGGAGTTCGATCCGAACATTCATGAGGCCCTTTTACAGGTTGAAAGTGACGAACATGAAGATAACCATGTGGTGACGGAATTTGAGAAGGGCTATCTCCTGAACGACCGGCTGCTGAAGCCGGCGAAGGTCTCTGTTTCGAAACGCCCTTCAGGGGAAAAATAAATCTGGAATGAAATGATTAGAGATAAGGAGGTTTAATTCAAATGGGAAAAATTATCGGAATTGATCTGGGGACGACAAATTCCTGTGTCGCCGTCATGATAGGGGGAGATCCGGTGGTCATAGCGAACCAGGAAGGAAGCCGCACGACACCTTCCATGGTTGCCTTTACAGACAAGGCCGAGCGCCTGGTCGGACAGGCCGCAAAGCGCCAGGCCGTCACCAATCCCGAAAACACCGTCTATGCGATCAAGCGACTCATAGGGCGAAAGTACAGCACCAAAGAGGTTCAGTACGATAAGACGGTGACCGCTTACAAGATCACGGAGGCCACGAACGGGGATGCCCAGGTGACCATCAAGGGTCGGAATTACAGCCCCGCCGAGATATCCTCCATGGTGCTCGTGAAGATGAAGCAGACGGCAGAGGATTATCTCGGCGAGAAAGTGACCGACGCCGTCATCACCGTCCCGGCCTATTTCGATGATTCGCAGCGGCAGGCCACGAAGGATGCGGGAAAGGTTGCCGGTTTGAACGTTCTGAGAATCATCAACGAGCCGACAGCCGCATCACTCGCCTATGGCCTTGACAAGAAAAAAGATGAAAAGATAGCCGTATTCGACCTGGGCGGCGGAACCTTTGATATCTCCATTCTGGAGCTGGGCGAAGGGGTATTTGAAGTCAAATCAACAAACGGGGATACCCATCTCGGCGGCGAGGATTTCGATCAGAAACTTCTCGATTATATCTGTGACGAATTCAAGAAGGATCAGGGAATCGATCTCAGAAAAGACCGGATGGCCCTTCAGAGGATCAAGGAAGCGGCGGAGAAGGCGAAGATGGAACTTTCAACCGCCATGGAGACGGATATCAACCTTCCCTTCATCACCGCTGACGCCTCGGGTCCCAAGCACCTGACCATGAAGCTCACGCGCGCGAAACTCGAGGCCCTCGTGGAAGAACTCATCGTCAAGCTGGAAGGCCCCTGCCGGACGGCCTTGAAGGACGCCAATCTCACGCCCCAGCAGATCGACGAGGTGATTCTCGTGGGCGGCATGACCCGCATGCCGAGGGTCCAGCAGAAAGTCAGAGATGTCTTCGGGAAGGAACCGCACCGGGGAGTGAATCCCGACGAGGTGGTGGCCATCGGGGCAGCCATTCAGGCGGGAGTTCTCGGCGGCGAGGTGAAGGATGTCCTGCTGCTGGATGTCACGCCGCTTTCTCTTGGGATCGAGACGCTGGGAGGCGTTCTGACCAAGCTGATTGAGAAGAACACCACCATCCCCACGCGAAAGAGCCAGATCTTCTCCACGGCAGCGGATAACCAGCCGGCCGTGAGCATCCATGTCATCCAGGGCGAGCGGGCCATGGCGGCGGATAACAAGACACTCGGTCGCTTTGAACTGGTGGGCATCCCTCCCGCACCGAGGGGGCTGCCTCAGATCGAGGTCACCTTTGACATCGACGCGAACGGCATCGTCCATGTCTCGGCAAAAGATCTCGGGACGGGGAAAGAGCAGAGCATCAAGATCACGGCCTCCAGCGGCCTTTCCAAGGAGGAGATCGATAAACTGGTGAGAGAAGCCGAATCCCATGCCGACGAAGACAAGAACCGGCGTGATCTCATCGACGCGAGAAATCATGCCGACTCCATGGTTTATGGCATTGAAAAGAACATCAAGGAATTCGGCGACAAGATTGGGCCTGACGAAAAGTCCAAAATCGAAGAGGCTATTACCAAGGTCAAGAAGGCCATGGAAGGCAACGATGCAGCGGCCATCCGGAACGCCCAGGAAGAGCTGACCCAGGCCTCCCATAAGCTCGCCGAGGCCATGTACGCCAAGACGGCAGAGCAGCAGGGGGCCGGAGCAGGCACCGGCGCCGGACCGGAAACACAGGCGGGAACCAACAAGAAGGACGAAAATGTCGTGGATGCGGACTTTGAGGAAGTGAAATAAGAGGCTAAAGGCTAAAGGCTAAAGGCAAAAAACTGAAACAATATCAGAATGAAACTAAGCCCGGAAAAGGCAGGATTGATTTTCCGGGCTTTTTCCGTTAAGAAGGCTTTATGATAAATATTTTATTGACCAATGACGATGGGATTTACGCCCGCGGGCTCAGCGCCCTCCGGGAAGAGCTTTCAAAGGACGCGAACTGCCTCATCGTAGCGCCGGAGACGGAGCAGAGCGCCGTGGGACACGCGATCACCATTTCACGCCCCCTGATGGTAAGGCGGGCGAAGAAAAACGGGGCGTTCTGGGGGTATGCCGTTTCAGGCACCCCGGCGGACTGCGTGAAGCTGGGGGTCCGGGAACTTTCGGATAAACCCGTCGATCTTGTGGTTTCAGGAATCAACCTCGGCGCCAACGTGGGAATTAATGTCATCTATTCGGGAACCGTCTCGGCAGCAACAGAAGGGGCCATTCTGGGCGTGCCGTCCATGGCCATCTCCCTGGACACCCACCGTGATGCGGATTTTTCCTTCGCCGCCCGCTTTGCCCGCCGGATGGTCAAATTCATGATCGAGGTCAATGCTCTGAAGAGTATTCCCCTGAACATCAACATTCCCGCCATCCCCGAAAAGGATATCAAGGGGATCGCGGTGGTGAAACAGGGACGGGCGCGGCTCATGGAGAATTATGAGAAGAGAGTTGATCCAAGAGAAAACATTTACTACTGGCTTGCAGGAGAAACACAGCTCCCGGAGGAAGAAGAGATGGACTCCGACGCCTGCTCTCTTCGCAAGGGAATGATCACAATCACTCCCATTTACTATGACCTGACGCGCCAGGACGCCCTCGCGTCCCTCGGCGAGAGTCTGAAGCGCCTCGACCTTGAAAGGCTCGCTTGAAATTCCATAAGCAGAAAGGGAATCCGTCACGGATTCAATGAATAACGAAGACCGGTATCCGGCTGCTCCGGATCACATGGGTGGTGGTGCTTCCCAGAAATAAATCCCGCAGAGTCACATGGCTGTGGGCCCCCATGACCATCAATTCCACGGCGCCTTCCTCGATGAATTTCGCGATTTCCCTGTCTGCCTTCCCTCTCAAAATGATCATCTCGTTGTCAATTTCGTAGGGTTCAAGAAAATCCTCCGCCTTCCGGGTGAGTTCAGCGGCGAGCTTCGAGTCGTCACAAACGGTGATTGTGGTGAGGGGCCACCGCGTCGTTTTTGACAGTTCAGCGGCCATTTTTAGCGCGTGATCGGCGGGGGGGCTTCCATCGTAGGCGATTCCCATGCTCTCAATTTCCTTGAATTCCGCGGGGGTCACCATGGCAGGTGTTCTGGACTTGCGGACGACGGAACCTGCCGTGGACCCAAGAAGTCCGCCGGTGGTCAGGTGGTAATGTTCGCCCCTCTGGGCGAGGAGAATCCAATCGGCTTTCTTACCCTCCTCGACGATCATCTCATCGATGAGCCCCGTGACTTTTTTGACTTCCACCGGTATGCGCGATTCCCGGCATCGGTCCTCAAAGGCCTTGAGAATCGTGTCTCCCCGCTTATTGAGGGCTTCCTCAATCCTGGGCAGAAACTCATAATAGGCGGGCATGCCGCTATAGAAGGCAATATCGCTGAAAAGGGGGCCCTGCACGATCTTGACATCGACAACATGCATGCCGATCATGCGGGCTTCCAGATATTTCGCGATATAAATACCGTATTCGAGGGCCGTCTTGCTGTAATCAGAGCCGTCTGTGGGAATCAGAATTTTCCTGGCCACGATATTCCCCTTTTCACCGGATATCGCCTATTGCTTTTCAAAGTCCTTCAGGTTTTTCAGGAGGTCATCAAACTCCCTGTTTTTTTCCTCCATAGACTCCTCATCAACCAATAGGGCTTCCTCTTCCTTTCCTTCTCCCTCCAGCCTTTTGCCGTCTTTGCCATAGGTGATAAATTCACCCAGAAGCTTGTCGTTCTTATAGACGGCCTTTGCCCGGATCTGGCCGCTTCTATAATAGGAGGTGAATTCCCCTTCCCGTCTATCGTTCTGAAACGTTCCCCTTTCCCTCACTTCACCGGTCTTGTAATAGGACGTGTAGGGGCCATGAAACTTTCCGTCCAGGAAGTTTTCCTCTTCTTTGAGTTGCCCGTCTCTCAGATAAAGGATATAGGGGCCGTGAAACTTTCCGTCCCTGTAAGATTCCCTCTCCTTGATCTGTCCATTTTCGTAATAAGAGACATATTCACCCGTGAGCTTGTCCTTCTGAAACACCCCTTTTTCCCTGATCCGACCGTCTCTGTAACAGCTGACGGCTTCTCCTTCTCTCATGCCGTTCTCATATTGCAGTCTCAGCATGATCTGGCCGTTCTCATAATAGGATTCATAAACGCCGTCAAGCCTGCCCTTCACATAGGCCTTCTTTTCTTTTATCGCACCGCTTTCATACCGATGGATGACCTCTCTGGTCTCCCTGCTGGATTTAAAGAATGGCAAGGGCATGTTCTACAGTCCAAGCTCTTTCCTGATTTTATCCACCGGGAACACGGGGTGGCCGTCGTTTTTCAATCCCAGACGAAGTACTTTCTCGTTCTCATTTTCGAGTTCATTCAAGAGATCCGTGAGCCGTTCCCTGCCGTCGGGCGCCAGTGCCGCCTCCCGCGGTGTCATTCCGCCGAGGGCTGGCACCTCTTCATCAAGCCAGTTTTCGTAACCGGCGTCTGAAGCGGAATGGTCTGCCCGAAGACCGTCCCAGAGGGGCATGCGAACTTCCGGATCTTCATAGATCGTCGTTCGGTGCTGGACAAGGGAGCCGAACATTTCCTCCAGCAGATTCTTCAGCCTCTTCGCCCGCTCCTTGGAGTTGCACTCAGCCTTCAACCTGTTTTTCTCCAGCGTTAGAATGCCGAGAGGAGGCGTGTCGTATATCTTCAGCCCTTCCCTTGCCTGACGGATCCAGGTGTAGGTCGCCCTCGGAGATGGAATCTTTCCCCCGGTGATTGAAGATGCCCTGCTGAAAAGAGGCGATTGGCTGATTTTGTTGATAAAAGCGGCTGGATCGGAGATCCGGTAATGAAGGGTCGCCAGACACAGGAGATCCCCCTCACTGTTCCGGAGGGGTTCTTCCGAGAAATTGTCCAGTGCTTTTTCGATCGTGGCCCCTATTTCAGCAGAATGGATTCTCAGGAAATCCTCGAGAGTCTCATAATCCTCGCGCTCCGCTTGAAACATTTCAAGAACACTTTTTTTCAGGGTTCCTTTCAATCGCGGCGGGATAATCACGGGGTCGAAACCGCTCATAAAGCTCAATCCCCTCCCGGACACGAAACCCGCGTAGATCACGTCCCATTTGCAGAGAATCCTGGAGTAGGAAGAATCCTGGACGCGGCAAAGCCTGGCGGTAAAAAGGTCTTTCACCTCAAACCCCTTCCCGGGTTCCACCTGCTGGACCTCATAGAGACCGATATAAGAACCGGCGTAACTCTTCAGA
>Ga0268276_1001588_pt1 | contig 21797 bp, 15 predicted proteins | sample saktaG_4_FD_190145 | JGI IMG/M metagenome (GOLD analysis project Ga0268276, IMG submission 190145) | Saline water microbial communities from Sakinaw Lake, British Columbia, Canada - sak_2010_1_5_45m | ecosystem: Environmental > Aquatic > Non-marine Saline and Alkaline > Saline ... | reverse complement strand
GGGCGGAATTGGTGCCGATCGATCCGATGATAGTCGCGCCGTCCACACCACCAGCGCCACCAAAGCCGACACTAACCGCGTAGGAACCGCTCACCAGCGACACGAGACCGGTCAGAAATCCGCCGGCACCGCCGCCGCCTCCCTTGTTATTGTAGCCTGCACCGCCGCCGCCGCCTGCCACGAAGAGGTACTCGATCTGCCCCCCGCTTGTGACCGTGAGCGTTCCGCTGTTCGTGAAGACAAGGACGGCATAATTCGTGGCGTTGGGCGCGCTACCCAGCGTGTAGTTGGTCGTCGTGTTCCCGCCGGTTGCAGCCGCCCACTTGCTCGCGGCTGGCCAAGCCGGGAACGTAACCGTGGCATTCGCGTCACTGCTGGCGTCAGAACCGTCCAGCGTCAGCGTCGCCTGCTTTTGCACCGACGACAAGGTGTACAGCGGGTACAGGTTGACCACGGCCGACATCTGCCCGGCGGGAATCGTCACGGCGCCGATCAGCGCCCCGCTATTGTTGAAGTTGGTGGATGGCGCTTTTGCATAGTCCGTGCCGTTGGTGGCGGTGCCGCTCAGCGTGAAGGGGATGGTATAGTCCAGATTACCCGGATCGGTGGACGGCCGGAATACTCTGAAAGCAGCATTCGTAACGGCCCATATCGCGGTGGCGTTCACAACCGTAACCGTCGGATCGTGCGTGCTACTGTCCACGTAACGCAGGGTCACGATGCCGGAACCGCCGTTGCCGCCTCTATAGGCAGAGTCTCCCCTGATGCCGTTTCCTCCGCCATTGCCCGTGTTGGGAAGTGCGTCCGTACCACTGCGTGTTGAGGCAGTGCATTCCCCACCAGCGGCAAAGGTAACCGCCGTGTACCCGTCACGCAGCGTAGAGGCGCGCCCCGAACCGCCTGCCACTCCCGAACCGTTTATTCCCGCACTTCCTGCGCCACCACCAGAGCCCTTACCGCCCGCAGTGTTAGCACCAGCGTTGCCCTGCCCATTGGTGCTTGCGCCGCCCTTACATGCTCCGCTGCCCGGGTTATGGTCCGAACCTCCACCCCCTGACCCGCCAACGTGGCCGTTTTCCCAATCCCCACCACCCCCGCCTCCAAAGGCTAGCATCAATGCCACCCCCCCGGCGCTCGTGTTGGTCACATACGAAAACGCACCGTCCGATCCGGACCCTTCCGCACCATTATTACATCCGAGGCCGCCGGCGCCGACATTAACCGTGTAAGAGGCGGTGCTCACCAGCGTCACGGTGCCGGTCAAGAATCCCCCTGCGCCGCCACCGCCGGTAGGATCGCCATTATGCAGGGCGCCCCCACCCCCGCCCGCGACGGAGAGGCACGTCACATCCACATCGCCCAATACCGTAATCGCCTGAGTATTGGTGAAGGTGTGGGAGTAGTAGGTGACGCCGCTCAGCCGGTACTTGTTTGTGATACCGCCCGTGATCTTCACCTGTGCCTGCGCCTGCGGCGCGAGCGCGGCGAGCAGAAAGAGCGTGAGGAGAGTGAACAGTGAACGGTGAACGGTGGACAGTGAATCCCTGAATCCAGTTTTCTTCTTCATGACTTTCGTCTCCTGTTTGGGTTTGTTTTCGGCAACCGCTCACAACGCAGAAATCATTCACCACACGGAAACACAAGGAACACAAAGATCAACTTCTTTCTCTGTGTTCTCTGCGTTCTTTGCGGTTAAAATTTCACTGGTCATGAACAGCACCGTCAACGGTTACGTTTCTCAGCATTTCAGCCTTTCAGCTTTTCAGCTTTCAGTTTTCAGCATTTCAGCTTTTCCCTTGCTGATGGGAATATGATCTCATAAAAACCGATTCGGCGTCTATAACTGGAACGACAAAATGTTGCACAAAAGCGACAGGGGTTTTTACGGGTTTTGGGGCCATGGAATACACGGAAAACACCGAAAAGAAGAGATGGAAGCTCCGTCCCGAATGGCGCTAAGTTAAGGGGCTTTTGCCATCTTAATCGTAATCGTAATCCTAATCTTAATCTACTGGTGCAGAACGGATTAAGATTACGATTACGATTAGGATTATGATCGGAAGCATCGCTTAACTTAGCGCCATTCAGCTCCGTCCCTAGCTGTCCATGGCGGACAGAGAACGTGTATATTTCCATTCCTGATTTCCTGATTTCAAATTATTAAATCCCGTGCCAAGTCCAAATGCGTTCATCCGACTAATCCGCACAATTCGGTTTAATTTGAAATCAGGAAATCAGGAAAGAGAAAAGATGGAAGCCCCGTCCCTGGCGGTCCATGGCAGACAAGGGATGGGCGTCAGCCCTGATCGGGGATATTCTTTCTCGCAAAGCCGCCAAGATCGCCAAGACCGCCCCTTTCACGGGATACAAAACCGATTCTTTCGCGCTTTGCGTCTTGGCGAGAAATCTTCTCTTCCAACCCCCAATCGCCCGTCCCCATTCATCGGCATTCTGCCTTCGTGCCTTCGTATCTTCGTGTGAAGCAGGGTTGACAGAAGGCCCGACAAGGATTGCGACAATGATCGGGACCACGCATCGACCGTAATCCTCGCCCGTACTCGTCGACCGGGCTAGCGCTTTCGGTCTACGAGTACGGGCGACCCGTCTTCGCGCTCCGCGCTACGCCGTGGCACGCGAGTACGGTCTGCGATTAGGCGCGAAGCGATGGGTAGGGCGACGGCGTCCTGCCGCGCCGCAGGCCAATGGGTGAGAAACGCCCAACAACCAACGCCCAACGCCCAACAACCAACGCCCAACAACCAAGGCCCGCCCACAGAGAGTTGGCCACAGAAGGCACATAAATCACAAAAAATGCTTTTGTGTCTTTTGTGCTTTTTGTGGCCATCCAAAAATGGGATGAAGCCCCGTCCCAAGCGCCTCAAGAAGATGGCCTGCTACGAGCGAAGGCCCTGCGCGTCAGCGTCTCCGTTGATCCAATGGGATGCGGGTTCAGAAAAGAACTCGGCCAGTGGGATGCCCTGCGCTCCGACGAGAAGTTGGCGATGAACGTCAAAGCTTCTGGCAAAGGCGGCCATGCCTGGCAGAGTCGTTTCCTTTTGGCCGCTCTTGACTTCGATCCCAACCACTTTCCTTCCTGTCGAGAGAACGAAGTCCACTTCGCGATTGCTGTCGAACCAGTAGCTTACGTCAATGCCTGTCCCGGCCGAGCTGTTCAGAAGATGCGCCCCGACGGCCGACTCAACGAGTCTACCCCAATAGTCCCGTTCCATCTGCGCGGCGGCGAAGGTTCGACCATCCAGTGCAGTCATCAGCGCCGTGTTCAGCACCTGAAGTTTTGGACTGGATGCGCGCTGTCGCACCTTCTGCCCCGAGTACTTGGACAACCCTTTCGCAAGCCCGGCGCCACCGAGCAGGTCCAGATAGTGTGCGAGAGTCACCGTGTTTCCCGCATCGTGCAACTGGCCGAGCATCTTCTGGTAGGAAAGAATCCGGCCGGAGTATTCGCACGCCAGATGGAACATCCGCCGGAGCAGCGCAGGCTTGTCAACCCGGGTCATCAGAAGGATATCGCGTGAAAGGGTTGTCTCGATCAGGGAGTCAATGATATAGCGCCGCCAGCGGGACTCGTCTGCGATGAGCACGGCGGCCCCGGGGTAGCCCCCGAAATAGATATACTGTTCAACGGACCAGCCAAAAACGGTCCGCATCTCCGCGAAAGACCAATGCGGGACAGGGAGCAGTTCAAACCGCCCGGCCAGACTTTCTGTAAGGCCTGTCTGAATCAGGAGCGGAGACGATCCGGATAACAGCACGCGCAAGGGAAGATCCGCTGCCGTATCCTCGTCCCAAAGGCGCTTGACTGTCTCCGACCAACCGGGCACTTTCTGAACCTCGTCAATGGTGAGAAGGGCCGGCACCCGCGCATGGCCATCACGCGTCAGCATTCGCGCATTTTCCCACTGCTGACTCAGCCAAGCCCGATCCTGCAAGGTGGGTTCATCGGCTGACACATAGCGCATGGGCATCGACAGTTCATCTCCGACCTGTCGGGCAAGCGTGGTCTTTCCAACCTGACGCGGACCTGAAAGAACCTGAATGAACCTTCTAGGCTCCTTAAGCCGTGTCAACAAAATATGGAACATGCTGCGCCGGAACACGTTCATGAACACCTCCTGATATTACTCATTGCGTTGAGTAATATAACTCATGGCGCACTTGGTGTCAATGGAGAAACTGGAAAAACCCCGTAAGGAACCCCGCAAGGGACGGGCCTTGCCTCAGTCCGATTCCCTTCCTGTTTTCCTGATTATTAAATCACGGCGTTAAGCCCGAATGCGTTCATTCGACTCCGCCGCGCAATTCGTAATAAATTTGAAATCAGGAAATCAGGAAAGAGAAAAGATGGAAGCCCCGTCCCGAACAGAAGCAGGCGAAACGTCCAACGCCCAACACCCAAGGCCCGCCCACAGAGAGTTGGTCACAGAAGGTACATAAATCACAAAAAATGCTTTTGTGTCTTTTGTGGCCATCCAAAAAAGGGGGCAGACAAGGGACGGGCGTCAGCCCTGATCGGGGATAATCTTTCTCGCAAAGCCGCCAAGATCGCCAAGACCGCCCATTTCACGGGATACAAGTCCGATTCTTTGCGCGCTTTGCGTCTTGGCGAGAAATCTTCTCTTCCAACCCCCAATCGCCCGTCCCCTTCCATCGGCATTCTGCCTTCGTGTGAAGCAGGGTTGACAGAAGGCCCGACAAGGATCGCGACAAGGATCGGGACAACGCATCGACCGTACGCATCGACCGTAATCGTCGGCCGGGCTTGAGCTTTCGGTCTACGAGTACGGGCGACCCGTCTTCGCGCTCCGCGCTACGCCGTGGCACGCGAGTACGGTCTACGATTAGGCGCGTCGATTGGGAGGGCGAGCCTCCCGGCGAGCCGCAGGCCAATGGGTGAGCGCCTTCCCGGTGTCATGCGGTCGGTTGTCAGGGATCGCCCACCCTTACACGCGCACCCTTACACGTCCACCCTTACACGCCGACCCTTACACGTCTAAGCGGGTTCGTGTAAGTGTAACCGAGTAAGTGTGAACGTGTAAGTGTCCTGAACGCTGAAACCTGAACCCTGAACCCTCCGCTTGCAAACCGTCCGGTTTTGCGAGCGCCACCCAAAACAATTCGGTTGCCTGGGCCGGTCATTCATCGCTACAATGGAGCCGCTGTAGGCAATGGTGCTTACTTTGTGCGCTGGTTCCGATCATAATCATAATCGTAATCATAATCGTAATCATAATCGTAATCATAATCGTAATCATAATCGTAATCTTAATCTTAATCGTAATCCATTCTCCACCAGTAGATTAAGATTAGGATTAAGATTACGATTAAGATTACGATTAGGATTAAGATGACAAGAGCCCCTAAAGTAAGTGTCATTCGCCGCTGTTAGGTTGAACCACTGCGTCACAACCAGGAGGGTGTCGCGTGAAGAAAACGGAAAACGTCAAAAAGCGGCCCCTGTGGCGGGTGGCGCACGTGTTCGGCGATCCGAGCGCGCCAGCGCAGATTGTCCGAAACAAACGGCAATCCGCCACGCGGCTGCACCAGCACGAGTTCACGGAGATGGTCTTCATCCTCGGCGGCAAGGGGATGCACCTGGTGAACGCGTCTTGCCAGGAACTCGAGACCGGCGATTGCTTCGTGATCGAGACCGGCGGAATGCATGCGTACCAGCACACCCACGCACTGGATTTGATCAACGTCCTGATCCGGCATGACGCCACGGAGCGGCTGCGGCGCGTGACCGGGAAGCTGGCCGGCTATCCGAGGCTGGTGGCGAGCCCGCCGGCCGCCGGCCACGACTGGGTCAAACCCCGGCCCCTGACGCCGCACGAGCTGGCGGACTGCCTGCGCGTCATCGAGGAGATCGAGATGGAAGCCGCGCGCGGCGCGGCGGGCTGGCGCGACATGCAGGAGGTGCTGATTCAGGAGCTGATCATCCGCGTCTGCCGCGCGGCGGCCGTTTCGGCGAACCGCGCGCCGGACTCCCGTGCGCGGATCGAAGCCGTCATCCGGCATCTGGAGCGGAACTACGCCGATCCGATCACGCTGGCGCAGCTCGGGAAGCTCGCCTGCATGTCGGGGCGGACGTTGCAGCGCCACTTTATCGCGGCGACGGGGGTCTCGCCCCTGCATTACCTGCTGCGGGTGCGCCTCGCGCACGCCTCGCGTCTGGTGCGCGAGACGGAGTTGACGATGACGGACATCGGCGACCGGTGCGGCATGCCGAACAGCGCCTATTTCTCGCGGCTCTTTCACCGGTACACGGGGACGAGCCCATCGGCGTACCGGCATCACAAGGACATCCAGAGCGTGGAATAGGATGTTTGCAAGAGTGAAGTCAGAAGTTCTGCTCTTTCTAGGACTATACTGTGGATCAGGAAATTACAGGCTTTTGCACCCCCCCCGAAAATGGGGGGAGCAGGTGTCTGCCGACACCCCTCCATCTGGTTCTGATCCGTCCGGAAATCCCCCACAACACCGGGGCGATCGGACGGTTGTGTGTCGGGCTGGACTGCACCCTCCACCTGATCCGGCCGCTCGGATTTCGCCTGGGTCAGGCGGAAATCCGCCGCGCGGGTCTTGACTACTGGCCGCACGTGCGGCTGACGGTACACAACGGGTGGGAGGACTATCTGGAGACGGCCCATCCGCCGCGGCTGTTTTTTGCCAGCACGCGCGGCGGCCGCTCCCTGTACGACTGCGTCTTTCAGCCCGGTGATCATCTGGCCTTCGGCAGCGAGAGCTACGGCCTGCCCGAGCCGTTTTACGACCGTTACGCCGACTCCCTTTTCCGGATTCCCATGCCCGGGCCGCACGCGCGCAGCATCAACCTCGCCAATGCGGTTGCGATCGTGGCGTATGAGGCGTTTCGTCAGATCCGCGCGGGCGGTTGACGACGTTTGCCAACAATTGGCAAGCCTGCTACAATGCGAGGCACTTGGCTGATACTATGAGGTTTAACCAGGAGGATCAGAGATGGCTACAGTGACATTCAAAGGGTCTCCCGTTTCCATTGCCGGAAATCTGCCGGCCGTTGGAAGCCGTGCGCCGGACTTCGTGCTGGCGGCAGGCAACCTGTCCGACGTGCGGTTGTCGGATTATGCCGGCAAGACGGTGGTCTTGAGTATCTTTCCGAGCGTTGACACGCCGGTTTGCGCGGCCTCGTTGCGGCGCTTTAACGAGGCGATCGGACAGAAAGACAACACCCTGGTGTTGTGCGTTTCGGTCGATCTTCCCTTTGCCCAGGGCCGTTTCTGCGCGGCCGAAGGGTTGCAGCACGTCGTGCCGGTATCGGCCTTCCGCAATCCCGAATTCGGCACCACCTACGGGGTGACGGTCACCGCCGGATCGATGCGGGGACTGCTGTCTCGTGCCGTCATGGTGATCAGTCCGGAGGGGATGGTCACTTATTCCGAGCAGGTGGCCGACATTGCGCAGGAACCCGATTACACCGCGGCCCTGCAGGCTCTGGTGTGAGGGAGCGGGGCAATGGGTAAACGGGATGATCCGGCGGTCGGGGATGAGGCGATCCGTGCGATCGCCTCCGTCTTCGCGCGCGTCGGATCGGCCGACGAGATGCGCCGTTTCTTCAACGAGATCCTGACTGCGGCGGAGACCCGGGATCTGGCGTTGCGGTGGTTGCTGCTCCGGAAACTCAACGCAGGGCTGCCGCAACGCAAGATCGCCGATGACCTCGGCATCAGTCTGTGCAAAATCACCCGGGGTTCCAAAATACTGAAAAACAGGAAATCGGTGACCGTGCGGCTGTTGGGGGAGGCGGTTGAAGGGGACGTGTGAGCGGTGGCGCGGGCATCGGGGTGTGCGAAAGGATGGATCGATGAGCGGAGTGGTGACACAGGCGGTGCGTGAGCAGATGGCGGGCGCATCCTGGATTCGAAGGATGTTTGAAGCCGGAATCGAATTGAAGCAGCAGGTGGGCGCGGACCAGGTCTTCGATTTCAGTCTCGGCAATCCCGACGTGCCGGCCCCGGCGCGGGTGCGTGAGGCGCTGTTGCAGATCGCGGAGCAGGCAGTGCAGCCGCTCGGGCTGGGCTACTGCCCAAATGCGGGGCGGCCGGCGACGCGGGCGGCGCTCGCGGGCAAGCTGGCGACGGAGCAGTGCATGGCGGTGGGTGCAGGTGACGTCGTGGTGACGTGCGGCGCGGCGGGCGCCCTCACGGTGTTCTTCCGTGCGGTCCTTGAACCCGGTGACGAGGTGGTCGTGCCGGCGCCGTATTTCGTCGAATACGGCGCCTATTGCGGCCATTTTGGCGGCGTCTTGCGGCCGGTTCCGTCCCGGCCGCCCGATTTCCAGCTCGACCTGCCGGCGCTGGCGGCGGCGATCGGATCCCGCACGCGGGCCGTGTTGGTCAATTCGCCGAACAATCCGGCCGGCTGCATCTATTCCCGCGAGGCGCTGGAGGCGTTGGCGCGGGTTATCGAGACTGCCAACGCCGGCCGCGCGCGGCCGATCTTTCTGGTCAGTGACGAACCGTACCGGGCGCTGGTGTATGATGGCGCGGTTGTGCCGCCGATCCTGCCGCTCTCGCCTTACGCCGTGGTCGTCGGCTCGTTTTCCAAGAGTCTGTCGCTGGCGGGTGAACGGGTGGGGTACCTGCTGGTGAATCCGGCGATGCCCGACTCCCGGACGCTCGTCGACGCCGCTGTGATGACCACCCGGACGCTTGGATTTGTAAACGCGCCGGTGATCGGTCAGGCGCTCGTCGAGCAGTTGGTGGACGAGCAGGTCGATCTGGCGGTTTACGACGCTCGACGGCTCGAGATGGCGCGGGTCCTGCGGGAGGCCGGGATCCGGTTCGCCATGCCAAAGGGGGCATTCTATTTCTTCCCCGAGGCGCCGGGCGGAGACGACCTGGCGTGCGTGAATCGGTTGCTGGCGCAGAACATCCTGGCCGTGCCCGGGCGGGGGTTTGGCTGTCCCGGATATTTCCGTTTGAGTTTCAGCGTCGCAATCCGCACCATCACGGCGTCGGCAAGTGCCTTCAAGCGCGCGATGGCATAATTGATATTTTTCTTGCGCCTGACAATGACGTGTGGTATGACAACGGTGTAATTGCAAGTGAAAGGGGGTAGGTCACATGTATCCACAGACGCGGTTCACTGCGACGGGTGGCGGCGGGCGTTGCATCGCCATGTCAATCGGGTTGGCCCTGCTGCTCGGGGCTGCTTCGGCTTTCGGCAAAAACATCCGGGTCGGCAACGTGCGGTGCACGGAGCGGGCGGGCACCGGACAGAGCGATGTGCAATTTGATCTTTCATGGGAAGATTCCTGGCGGGCGGAGTCTGAGGAGCTGGCGGACAACAACGTCAGCGGGGAATCGCTTCAGGTCAAACAGTGGGATGCGGCGTGGGTGTTTGTCAAGTTTCGCGCCACCGGCACGGCGGACGGGTATGAGCACGCGTGGCTATCCCCCAAGGCCGCCGATCACGTCATGCCGGACGGGGCGGCCGCATCGATCGGCGTGACCAGCAGGCGCGGGATCGGCGTCTTCATCCACCGCGCGGCCGTGGGCCGCGGCAAGAACGAGTGGAAGGATGTGTCCCTGCGCTGGCTCCACAGCGCGAACGGCGTCGCAGCCGTCGGGTCGGTCGAAATCAAGGTGTTCGCGATTGAGATGGTGTATGTCGACGGGGGCGCGTTCACCGTCGGCAATACGGGTCCCGAACTGAGCAAACTGAATATGACCACCATCACCAATCGGAATGCGAACGAGGCCGGCGGACGGCCGTACGGTATCCCCGCACCGGATCAGGCCACCTGGCCGAATGGTTTTTCGGCCTTCTATTGCATGAAGTACGAGACCACGCAGGGAGAGTACGCGGCGTTTCTCAACGCGCTGTCGCGTGACGCGTGCGGGCAGACGACGAGTACGACTGACAACGAGGCCCGCTATTACGCGTCGCCGCTGGCGGAAGCTCGGTACTCCCTTGCGGGGGACTGGCCGAACATCACCGCGTCAAAACCGTCTGTGGCGTGCAATTTCGTATCGTGGTCCGACGCCGTGAAGTATATGGCGTGGGCTGGGTTGCGGCCGATGAGCGAGTTGGAGTTTGAGAAGGCGTGCCGCGGGCCGCTGAATCCGGTCCCGGGCGAATACGCCTGGGGCACGGCCGAGATTGCCGGAACCGATTTTCCCGTTCCGTCGACCGACGGCTACGCGCTCCAGTCGGACGGCAGTCCGGATGAATCCGTCACCTGGGTTGGCGACAAGGGACCGGGCGGGTCCGTCGGCAACGCGGTTTGGAGCGGGACGGTGCGCTGTGAGAACGGTGACAGGTTTGCCGTCAATGCCATCAACGGGCCGTTGCGCGCGGGCATTTTTGCGAAGCCGGGCGGCACGCGGGTCAGTTCCGGTGCGTCCTACTGGGGCATCCTCGAACTGAGCGGAAACCTGTATGAGCGTGTGGTGACGATCAGCAATTCACAGGGACGCAAGTTCCTGGGGGCACACGGAATCGGGTCCCTGTCGACTCCTCCCGATTGGCCTTCCAGTGCCGCCGATGGCACGGGGTTGCGCGGCGGCAGTTGGAACTCGTGGGATCTCCGCGTGTCTGAACGCAACGCAGCTACGCTGCGGGTTCCGGAGCGGAAGGCCGAAGTCGGCTTGCGCGCCGTGCGCACCGCGCCGTAGATGGACTTTGCCAAAAATCGGGGGATGGCATGCGGTACACGCTTTGGGCGGCAGCGGCCGGATCGGTGTTGGTGTTTTCATCCGCAGCCCAGATGATCGGTCCGGGTTCGGGACGCGAGGCGAATCTGGAGGCCGTCAAGCGCTGGACAGAAGCGCAGCGGAAGGATGCCCCTGAGAGCCGTCGCGTGTGGTCCGGAGTCGTGGCCGACACGGAGGCGCGGACGGTGACGGCGGTCGTCGAGGCGGTGGGGGACCGGGGGGTGCATTACCCCATGGAGTTTCTCCTCGTCAACGCGGGAAGCGAAAAGGACTATGAGGCGCTGACCGTGCTGCTGGCGAACCCATCCGATTTGGCGCGGGCCCTTGAGGCGATCGGGTTGCCGCGCGGCCGCCCCATACAGCCTCAGGCATTCCGTTTCTGGCCGCGCGGCGAGCGGGTGTTGCTCACGGTGCGGCCGTTCGCGGGCGGCCCGGAGCGTCTGATCGGCGCGTTTGTTGCCGACCAGAAGACCGGGACAGGCTTGACCAATATCTTCACCTACGTGGGATCTGTGTGGCGCGAGAACGGCACCTGTGCTGCCGAGGATTCATTTCCCGGAGCGGTCATTTCCACTTACAACGAGGCCGGGACGGTGCTCGATACGCCCCTGCGTGTCTCGCAAAATGTGGCTTACGGACGGTATCTGATTGAATCGGGGAAGATGGAAAAGGAGTCGTTGTGGTGCTTCGTGTTCCGCCCTGAACGGGCAGTGGACGCGCCTCCCGCGGTGGCGCTTGTCGAATTGTCGGTACAGCCGCGCGCCGGGTTGGACACGCCTGCCGCCGGTCTCGCAGATCTCGAGTGGGTGCGGCGTGTGCCGGACGGCGGGGTGACGACGAACGCGTTCGGTGACGTGGTGAAGGGGTTGATGGAGTTGGTCCGCGCGGAGCGCGAACCCCATGTGACGATGCGGTTCGATGATCGGCTGACGGTGAAGGCCATGACGGAGGTCGTCCCCGTGATTCTCGCCATTGAGGGTGACAACGGCATCCGCGTGGATGGCCCTCCCGCGGGGCAGCTCTATTATAAGGCGTTTCTGCCTCAGCCGGAGTGGCGCGAACGGGAGAAACGGCTCATGCAGCCTTACGAGCTGCGGATCGCGCGCGATGGCGAGGGGGGGTGGAGTCGGACCTTTGTCAAGATTCACGAAGACTGGAGCGACGAGACGAGCCTGGATCCGATACTCACCGTCAGACCCTTTCCGTTTCAGGACTGGAGCGAACTGGCCGGCCATGTCGAGAAACTCGGCCGGGGGCAGGGGGTGTTGCTGGTCTTTGCCCCCGCCGACGCGCCGCTCTCGGCTTTCATGGAGGGCGTGCGCCTGGTGCAGGGGACACTGCCGACCGTCTATGTGTTCGCCGAGTAGCGCCATTTCGGTGCTATTTCTGTGTTGCGTGCGCGTTCTTGTTCGCGTAAAGTGTGTTTCATTGCAATTGGCGTTTGCCGCGCGTCGGACGAGCGACCGCAGAAGCGGGCCTCGGAGTGGGCGTGACCGCACCCGTCCCATCGGAGGATAGCAAGTATGGCTAGAAACGTGACTATTTTTACCGGACAATGGGCTGATCTGCCCTTGGCGGAACTGGCGCCGCAGATGAAGGAATGCGGGTACGATGGTCTTGAACTCGCCTGCTGGGGCGACCACATCGAGCTGGACATCGCCGCCACGAGCAAAACCTACTGTCACGACAAGCTGGCGTTGTTGGCCGAGAACGGCCTCGGGTGCTGGGCGATTTCCAACCACCTTGCGGGCCAGTTGGTCTGCGACCCCATCGACGCGCGGCACTACGGATTCGGCCCCGCGAATCTCAAAAACAAGCCGCGGGAATTGAAAAAATGGGCGATCTCGATGCAGAAGAAGGCGGCCCGCGCGGCCCGCAATCTCGGCGTCCCGGTCGTGTGCGGCTTTACCGGATCGCCGATCTGGCATCTGGTCTATTCGTTCCCGCCGTGCCTCCCAGGTCAGATCGACACGGGGTATGCCGAGTTCGCGAGGACCTGGAAGCCGATTCTCGACGTCTATGCCGATTGCGGCGTGAAATTTGCGCTGGAAGTGCATCCCACCGAGATCGCCTTTGACATCGCCTCGGCTGAACGCGCGCTTGACGCATTGGACGGTCATCCCGCCTTCGGGTTCAATTATGATCCCTCGCACCTGGGTTATCAGGGGGTGGACTATGTGAAGTTTATCCGCACCTTCCCCGACCGCATCTTCCACGTCCACATGAAGGACGCCTGGTGGGGGCACGGTGATGGATCGGTGGGCGTCTTCGGAGGGCACACGAATTTTGCCGATCCCCGGCGCTATTGGGATTTTCGCTCACTCGGGCACGGCGACATCAAATTTGAGGATATCATCGTCGCCCTCAACGACGTGAACTACAAAGGCCCGCTGTCGGTCGAATGGGAGGATTCCCGCATGGATCGCCTCCATGGGGCGCGCGAGGCGGCCGCGTTTGTGCGCAAAACCGACTTCGCGCGCAGTGCGATCGCGTTTGACGCCCAGTTCGCCGGAGACTGACGCGCACGGAGAGTGACACGCACGATGAGTAAGTTGACGACCGTTGTGGCGGGTCACGTGTGTCTGGATGTCATTCCGCAGTTTCTGCGGAGGGCATCCAGACTCGATGAACTGTTCGTTTCCGGCAAGCTGGTTGACATGGGCCCCGCCGTGGTCGCCCCCGGCGGAGTTGTCGCCAACACCGGCTTGGCCCTCCATCGCCTCGGACTCCCCGTGACCCTCATGGGCAAGGTTGGCGACGATGTCATCGGACGCGCGATTCTGGACGTGTTTCGTGCCCATGACCCCGCGTTGGTTCGCACCATGATCGTCGATCCCGCGGTTTCATCCTCTTATACCGTGGTCCTCAACCCGGCCGGAATGGACCGGTGTTTCCTGCATTGCCCGGGCGCTAACGACACCTTTGCCGCGGCGGATGTGAAGCCGGAATTGCTGCGCGGCATGGATCTGTTCCACTTCGGCTATCCGCCGCTGATGAAGCGGATGTACACCGTGGCCGGTGAGTTGCGGCAACTTTTTGAATCGGTCAAGGCGGCCGGGCTGACCACCGCGCTCGACATGGCACTGCCCGACCCCGCCTCGCCTGCGGGGCAGGTGGACTGGGCGGCGCTGATGGCCGACTGTTTACCCGCGGTCGATGTGTTCATGCCAAGTCTGGACGAGATCGTTTACATGCTCGATCCGCACGCGGGCGAACGCGTCCGCCAACGGACCGCCGCGGGAATTGCGCTCGGTGGAATGACCCCCGCCGAGGTGCGCGGCGTGGCGGAGCGCTTGATCCAACTGGGCGTGGCGGCGGTGATGATCAAGCTGGGGAATCAAGGCGCCTATCTGCGTGTGACGTCTGATACGGCCCGGTTGGAGCGCGGCGGCCGCGCGGCGGCAACTTTGCAGGGCTGGGCGGGAGCCGATCTCCACGCCCCCTGCTTTGAGGCTACGGTTGCCGGCACCACCGGTTCGGGGGACTGCACGATCGCCGGGCTGCTGGCGGCGCTGGCGCACGGGTTGAGCGCGGCGGAGGCGATCCGGACGGCTGTGGCCGTGGGCTCGGCGAGTGTTGAAAAACCAGACGCCACCAGCGGCGTGCCAACCTGGGACGCGCTCCGGGCGCGTGTCGCCGGCGGCTGGGCACGGGAGCGACCCAAGGTCATCTTTGCGCATACCGCGTGACGGGCACCGCGCGTGCGCACGCAGGCTGAGAATCGAACGCGACCGGGGTGGCGGGTGTGCCGCCGTTCAACGGATGAGGTGGAGGTGAACGTGCGCAATCCAGAGCGGAAACGATCGGGCTGGCTTGTCCGTGGCGCCTCGGTAATCGCGTTGACGCTGGCCGTGGCGGCGGTGTTGTCCGGACTCTTATGGCATCTGCGCATCGCGCTTGCGACCCGCTGGGCCCGTCAGGCGCTTGACCGCGAGGGCCTGGCCGATGCCCGTTTCCAACTGGCATTCCTTTCACCCTGGCGAATGGTGCTCGAGGACATCCGACTGGGAACGCCCGAGCCGGTCTTGTCGGTGGACTGGATGGAAATCCGCTTTTCGTATCCCGATGTGATCCGGGGCCGGCTTGACCGCGTTCGCATCCGCGGCATTCGCACGCAGATTGACGTGGACGCCGGTCAGGCGTCATCGCCGCTGGTCACGCGGATCGACGCGTTGATCGCGGAGCGCGAAGCCGCATCGAGCCGGAATCGTGTGGTGCGGCGCGACGATCCGTCCGATACATTCGGAGTGGGTGAGTTATCCGTTTACGGCATGCAGGTTCCGGTTGTCGGAGCGGATGGCGGGACGGTCCTGACCGTGGCGGGCGATTTCGGCTTGGTGGCGGAACCGGGAGGCGCTCCGGAGGGTGACCGTGGGCCCGACCGCTACCGCCTGTGGGCGCGCGTGGGGGATGGCGCGGGATTGCGGGTGGCCCTCACGGGTTCGGGTGTCCCCGCGAACGGACAGGTGGCGCTGGCGTCTGAAGTGGAATTGCTGGATGCCGCCGCTTGGGTCCAACGCATGCGGCGGGTGTGGCCGGATCTGCCCGATGCACCCCGCTTCGTTTCGGCGGGCAGGGACCTGACGCTGGAGGGGAGCCTGGCCTGTGACGGATGGACGAATCTTACACGTCGACAGGACGGAAAGTGGCAGGGACCGATCGGTTTTCAGGTGGCGGTGCTTCGTCCCTCGGTGCCGCTGGAAACAGGTCACGCGGGAGCCGGGGTACTGCGCCTCGAGGGCACGGTGTCGGTGGTGGACGGACAGGCCGATGAAGTGCGCGCGAAGATCCGGATTGCGGATGCGTACTTTGCACGGCGTGACTTCTCGTTGCGGGGACATGTCGATTCCTCGTGGGTGACGCAACGGCCTTTTGCCGGGGCTAGAGGTGTGTTCAGCGGCGCGCTGAGCGAGTCCGTGCTGCTGCCGCAACACCAGCTCATGATCCGCGAGGAGAACGTCGCTTTCGAGGGCGATGCGGTGGTGATGGCAAACCCCTCCAACACGACGTGGCACGTCGGCTTGCGCGTGCCGGAATTCGGAATGGTTCTGACACAGGAGCACATCCGTGCGCAAGCGGTCGCCGGACTGTTAATCGACGCACGTTACGAAACGGAGCGTCTCGCGTTGAACGGGGATGCGTGGGTGCGGGACGCGGAGACGACCTTCGGCCAGGCGGACGGTATCTCCGGGGAGGCCGGACTCGGCAGGATTGCCCTGCGCGTTGATTGGCCGGGATGCGACGCGCCATCCGCAACGGAGGGGGCTGCGACGGCCTCGGTCGCCATCAGCAATGGCTGGATTCGCGCCGGTGCGGCCGGGTCGACCGGCACGCTGGAAGGGGTGCAGGGGGAGATACCGTTGACCTGGACGTCGCAGGACGGCCTGATCTTCCCGCCCGGCGAAGGGTTCACGTGGCAACGGCTGCAGGCGCAGGGGTTGGCTTTCACAAATGAAGGCTTGACCGTTGCATCCGACGATCAGGCGCTCGTCGTCCGCATGGCAGCGGGGATCACCGACAGTCGTCTCAAGAGCGTGCTGATCGCCCGAATGCCGTTTGCCGATCCTCGTCAGACGGTGGTGGAGATGGCCATACCCGAGGCGTCCCTGGACGTCGGCGACGCTGTGACGGCCCTGCTGCTGAAACAGAAACCGGACATCACGTTCACAGGAAGCGTGAGTGCCGGAGCCCGCCTGAGCCTTCCGGGAAACCAGCCCCGGGTGGAGGGGTGGGGCCGGATGTCTGACGGCACGATCCGCGGCAGGACATTCGAGATTCGAGGCGTCTCGGCGGACGTGCCCTTTGAGCACGGCGTGGTGTTCCGGACGATCAAACGGCCGTGGGTGTCGTGTGTTTCGGCTCAGGCGGGGAAGGTCAGGCTGGACGCGGGGCGGGTCTATTTCCAGCTTGCGCCAGAAGCGCTGTTCATCGACCGGATGGAGGTGGGCTGGTGCAAGGGGAGTCTGAATGCGTATTCGGTGCACCTCAACCTGAATGCCCCCCGTGACGATTTTGTGATTTATGCGGATCGGATTGACATGGGCGAGGCGCTGATGACGGCCTTCCCGTTCAAAGGTGTGATCGAAGGCGTTCTGTACGGCCGGATTCCGGTCGGGTTCGACGGTCGGCGAATCAAGGTGTATCCGGGATTTCTATATTCCCTGCCGGGACAAGGCGGCAAGATCGTGTTGGAAGACAGCCGGCAGATTCTGGGCGTGCTGGCGAAAGCGGGGATCCAGGGCGACGTGCAGGGGCCGCTCTCGAAGGCCCTGGCGGACATGGCCTTGAGCACATTCAGGATGGATATCGAACCCCGGGAGGTGGGTGACGGAACGCTGCGTATTCGGTTGACGGGGAAGTCGAATTTCAAGGAGTGGCCCGCGCCGGTGGATCTGAATCTGAATCTGCACGGGTCGCTGGAGCAGTTGTTGAACATTGGGCTGGACATGTCCCGTAAATGAGCGCAAAGTTAAACCCAGACAGTTGAGCCCGAGAACATGCAGGACGTTTTGACGGAATAAAGGAAGTGTGAAAGGAGGAGACGCGTGAAAAGAATGCGCAGGGTTGTGGTTGCCGTGCTGTTTGGCGTCGCATCGGCTTCGGTGGGGGGTGGATGCCTGTCGATCAAGACAGAGCATGAAATCAAGCCGATCCATATCACGATGGATGTCAATCTCAAGGTCCAGAAGGAACTGGAAGATTTTTTGAACTTGGATTAACGGGCAGGATGGAGACGGGAGGGATGGGTGCGATGAAATCGATGAAACGTGTGTTGAGTCTGGCGGTGGCGATGGCCATCGGATGCGTGTGTCTGGCACAAGCCGATGCTGTGGAGGAAGCGAAGACGCGCCGCAAAGAGAGGCGCGACCAAGTGGAACAATTGCTCAAAGCGGGGAAGGCCGAAGAGCGCGATGACGGGTATCTGGCGGCCAAGGCCGATGCCGGCGAGGAGGCCGGCAAGCTGGTTAAGGCCGAGAACGCGGATCGCCTGGCGGGATATGAGGCGATCGCCAAGGCCAACGGCAAGACGGTCGAGGAGATGGGCAAGCAGGCGGCCGCCATCATCAAAGCCCGCGCCGCAACGGATCGCAAAGAGGCCCAAGACTAACCCTGTCCGGACACGCGCTGCGGAGGCGGAGCGTCACGTGGGGTTGTTGTGCGTCCCGCCCAGAAAATCGTAATCAATGCGGCGTTGCAGGGCGCGAATGTGGGCGAAGGCCTGTCGGAGCTGGGAACGGTCGGAGTAGCCCAGGCGCCGGATGCCGATCTGGTTGCCGAGTGGGCGGCCGGCATGGAAATCCAGCACCTGCTGCCGCAGGCGCAGCCGCATGAGGAAGGCGTAGGTGGCCGTGATCTCGTCGCGGCTGGCCGGGGAGAGCTTGCCGGCGTCAGTCAGCGCGTCCAGCCGGTCGAGCGTGTTGGTCTTGGTGATGCCGTGGCGTAAGGCATAGAGCCGCGCAAAGGCCACGATTGGCAGTGTCGCCGCCTTGAGGTCGACGGTCCCGCGCGGTTCACCGCGCACATTGCCGATGAGGATTTGGCCGAACAGCATCAGCGGGGCTTTGAAGTGCAGTGCGTCGCTTGCGAAATGCGGGAAAAATGCAGAGGCCTCGCGCAATTCGGCCAACACATGCCGGCTCAAATCGTCCACCAGGGCCGAATCGCCGCAAACCGACCGAAAATCGAAGAATACGGTGAATACCAGCAGCTCTTCGGGTTCGGCGCGGGCCACCCAGTAGCTGAAATGGGTCTTCCATGCCTGGATGGCCCGTGTCCACACGGGATTTTGGGCCATGAATCGGCCGCGGCAGAAGGGGTACCCCGCATCGTTGAGCCAGCCGCACACGCGCCGCCCCAACTCCAGAAAATACGACGCGGGATCGGGGCCTTGCGCGCCGGGTTCGGGTGGCGCATAGATGATGGCATTGTCCTGATCGGTGACCAGCGTCTGTTCCAGGCGTCCCTGACTGCCCAGCGCCAGAAAGGCGAACCGCGCGGGCGGCGGACCCAGCTCTTCGATGGCCAGGTGTACAAAGCGCTCGGTCGCCGCGTCGCACACATCTGAGATCAGCCGCACCACATTGCGCGGGTGGGCGCCACTGTCAACCAGCGCCTTGACCGTCGCCGCGGTTCGCTTGCAACTGTGTACCACATCCCCGACCATCGCGGCCCGCGAGATTTCACCGGTGAGCACCAGCGCGCCGTATTGCTGGAACGGCACCAGATCCCGGTCGCTGAGCGTCCCCAGCAAGCGCCCGCGTTCATCGGTCACGCCCAGATGCCGCAGATGCTTCTCCTGCATCCGGAGCAGGGACTCGTAGACCGGCGTCCCGGCGCCGACCGACGCCACCGGCGCGCTCATGACCGTGCGGATGGCGACACGGCCGTCCAGGCCCGCCGCCAGCACACGCGTGCAGAGGTCGTGCGCGGTGACAATGCCGATCACGTCCTCCGACGCGTCCCGCACGAGGGACGCGGAGACGCCGCGCTCGGCCAAGAGCGCCGCCACGTTGCGCACGGACAGATCGCTGCTGCAGAACACGCCGGGCTTCAACACCCGGCCGACCGGCTCGTGAAGGAAGAGCAATGAGGCCTGCAGTCGCTCGATCATCGCCTCGCGCTCCTGCTCGCGGGCCATCAGCGACGTGATGTCCTCCACCAGTCCATTGATGACCGCCGACGTCCCCGCACCGTCACGCAGGAGCGTGGCGCGCAGCGCGAAGGTCGCGGAGTCCCCAGAGGCCGGCGATGCGGAGAGGCGGCAGTCGGCCATGCCGTCGGTCTGCAGTCGCTCCCGGAAGGCGGCGAAGGCCACGGCGTCGCGGAATGCGCCCGCCAGACCGGCGCCTGCGCCTTCATCGGCGGAGCCTCCCGCCAGGGCCCGCAGACAGCGCACGGCGATGGCGTTGGCGGCCAGGATCGTCCCCTGTCGATCGGTCCGTGCCCGGAACAAGCCGACCGGCGCCTCTTCGGCCGACACATCCAGCCCCGCTGCCGCGGCGACGCGTCCCGTTGCGGATGACAGGGCGCCCGTCAGTGCCGTATCCCGCTCACGCGCCAGCAACACGATTCCTTCGCTTGCGCCGAATGCGATTCGTGTGAGGACAAACGCACAGGCGGACCGCTGGCCATCGCGCCGGCGAAGTTCACCCGAAGCCTGGCGCGGGTTCGAATCGGACGATCGAACGCATTCCTCGATGAGCCGCCAGACCTCGGCATTCGCGCCGGCAGGCGGCAGGACTTCGGTCAGATCGAGCAGTTCGATCTCGGATGCCGTATAACCCAACAGCGCCAACAGATGCGGGTTCGCATACCGGCAGCGCCCGGCCAACACCAGCAGCGTCCCTTCGGTGGCGACCTCCACGAGGGACCGGTAGCGTTCGGTTGTGGACTGGAGTTCCTCGACCGCCTCGATCCGGTCGTGGTCGAGCCGGCGGCTGTTGGTCACCACGTAGGCCAGCAGCAAAGCCATCAACGCGGTAATCGCGAGAGACGCTTCAATCAGGCCGCGCTCAACCCGCAGGATCTCGTGTTTCACGTCCTCCAGATAAATCCCGGTGCCGATGATCCAGCCCCACGGTTCAAAACCCTTGATGTAAGACTCTTTCGGCTCCCACCGGCGGAGGTCGCCGGGCCACTGCCAGACGTAGTCGACAAGCCCCTCATGACGGCGGCGCACCACATCGGCGAATTCGACAAAGATACGCAGACCGTCCGGATCACGATAATCGGAGAGATCCTGTCCTTCCAATTCGGGCCGGTACGGGTGCATGACCATCCGCGGGTGCATGTCCTGCAGCCAGAAGTAGTCCTTGTTCTGGCGGCCGTAACGCAACGCCGCGATCCGCTCGCGCGTTTCGGCCTGGGCCTCGGCGCGTGTCAACCGCCCGGCGACGACCTGACGTTCCGCCGCATCCATCATGCTCCACGTCGCATGGATGAGTTCTCCGATCATCTCGCGTTTGCGATCGAGCAGCGCCCGTTCGAAAGCGGGGATGAATACAACCCACAGCGTCACGGCAAACAGCACCACGGCCAGCATGGCCGGCAGAAAAACATGCAGGCTGAAGGATCGGGGCGAACGGCGCGCATAGGCATACGCGGCGGCAGAACGAGCGAGCGTCGTCGCGGCCTGCAGGTGCAGCGCGTCGCGGAAGGGTTGCCAGATGGCGTTCGGCACATCCACGCCCAAGCCGTCGGCACGGCCGCCTTCGAGTGTGTGAAAATCGGTTCCGGCGGACACGAGCAGACCCCGTTCGGCGGCCAGAGAAACCAACGCCGCGCAGGCCTCGGCTGGAGATGGCGCATACAATGCCTCGATCCCGTCGAGCCCGTTCGCTTGCAGCTCGATCAGAAGGGGTCGCAGCTCGGCTGGATCGGCACGCAGCAGCAGGGGATGGGCCAGAAAAACCCGTCCACCGGCCCGGTGCGCCATGGCGATGGCGTCTGCCGCCGCGAACGGGGCGGTGATTCCACCCGGCGCCACAGGCGGTGAATCGGCGGCTGTTGATCCGACTCGCCGCAGCGCTCCCGCGACGCTTTGTGTAGCGGTGTCGCGCAGTTGGCGCAACGCGCCCAGTGCCGCCAGGAAGGCGGGGTGGGTTGCATCAAATCCGTAAATCAGCAGGTGGATCTCTTCGCCGTGCCATACGGCCGGAATCTCGACACCGCTGACCGACCCGATGCCCCGCTGTTGCAGCGCCGCTTCAAAACGGGAGAGGCCGTCGATGGTTTCGTGATCGGTCAGCGTCGCGAAGACCACGCCAGCGTCGGCCAGACGCCGTGCGACCTCCTCAGGCTGTAGCGCGCCGTCACTGCACGACGAATGACAGTGAAGATTGACCCGTGTGGTTGCGTTCATGAGAGTTCACGGCGTGTTGCCGCTGATTTCGGTATCCTCGATTTCCAGGTCGCCGCCCGGGACGACGTAAAAGCCGCCGCCTTGGGTCATGCCGCCCGTTTTGGAAACCGCCCGGTTGCCCTCGATCGTCGAGCGCGTCACCGTCAGGCGGCTGTCGCGGTGAACGTAGACGCCGCCGCCGTAGCTGTCGGGACCGTCCACGGCGTTGGCCGAGATGGCGGTGT
>Ga0268276_1001586_pt1 | contig 21803 bp, 20 predicted proteins | sample saktaG_4_FD_190145 | JGI IMG/M metagenome (GOLD analysis project Ga0268276, IMG submission 190145) | Saline water microbial communities from Sakinaw Lake, British Columbia, Canada - sak_2010_1_5_45m | ecosystem: Environmental > Aquatic > Non-marine Saline and Alkaline > Saline ... | reverse complement strand
TATTTCTGGGAATTGGATTGGCTTTTTTCCTGCATTATATAGATGATACGATAAATACAGAGGAGGACGCACAACGTTTTCTCAATCTTCCTGTTTTGGGATCAATACCAAAGATAGTTCCATACGAGGTTCCCGAAGCGGCACTAAGCCGGAGAGGCGATAATAAAACGGGAAACAGCAAAAACGTCAAAGGAAATAATCGGAATGAAAGGCGAAGCCTATTGGGGCATAGTGTGCTTTATGCTCCCCAAAATTCCTTTAAGTCCTCTGCAAAAGAAGGCTATTACAATCTTGCAGTGAATATACAGTTTGCTTCTGTAGATAAACCGATCAAGTCTTTATTGGTGACTAGCTCAATACCCGGCGAGGGCAAAACTACCACAGCAAGTAACTTGGCAATAACCATGGCAAGACCCGATATGAAGGTTATTTTGATTGATGCCGATATTCGCAGACCAAGGTTGCATCAGATATTGCAGCAAAGCCGTCAGCCGGGTTTAACAGACTTGCTTATGTCGAGTATAGAAGATAATGGTCATATACTAGATGACTTTATTCATCCAACATCTGTTGATAATCTTTACCTGCTGCCCTGCGGCTCTCGCATATCAAATATGGAATCTCTGCTTGCCTCACAGAAAATGTCGGACTTAATTGATGAGCTAAAACAGCAATATGACATGGTTATAATTGATTCGCCACCTGTTCTCTCTGTTGCTGATTCCATAGCCATTGGAAATAAAGTAGATGGAGTTTTACTGGTGTTATTCTCTGGCAAGACCGATAGCAAGACCGCAAATAGAAGTATGGTTTCTCTCGAAAGGGTAAATGCCAATATAATCGGGACGATTGTAACGAATATTGATTACGCAAAGCATTATGGCTATTATCGCTATTATCGCTATTATTACCATTATTATGGAACAGAGGACTCAAGAGATGATGATATTTAGATGACTATATAATTTGAAAGGCAGAAACAAGCATGAAGATAGCGTGTGTAGTTGGTGCAAGACCCAATTTTATGAAGATTGCTCCGATACTTGAGGCAATGAAAGTCTATCCCAGACTTGATCCTATATTGGTTCATACTGGACAGCACTATGATTATGAAATGTCGATGTTTAAGAGAAGGTGGCAAATTTAACGGGGACCTACGGAGTGTAGTGCATAGAACGAAGAGGATATAGAAAATGGAGAAGGTTTTAGGGCGGAGTCCGCCTCAGAGAAGATGAATTTATGGGAAAGTGTTTTTTTTGTGACTCGACAAAGAAAGTTTTGTAAAATATCAGTGTTGTGAGTTTACAGAATAGGTAGCGAAAGCTGCCAGTTTTAATTGTTGCAGTTGGTGAAGGAGTAGACATGGTATTAGATAATAAAATTATTTTAGTAACGGGTGGAACTGGCTCTTTCGGTAGGAAATTTATTGAGACTTGCCTGAATGAGCATAATCCAAAATCCATACGAATTTTTTCTCGCGGTGAAGTAAAGCAATTAGACATGAGTGTTTCGTTCAAAGATCACGAAAAGCTCCGTTTTTTCATTGGTGATGTAAGAGACAGTAACCGACTACATAGAGCTATGGATGGCGTTGATATAGTAGTTCACACGGCGGCTTTGAAGCAAGTTCCAACTTGCGAATACAATCCAATCGAGGCAGTCAGAACAAATATTGATGGTGCAGTCAATGTGATTGATGCAGCAATAGATAAGAATGTTGAGAAGGTAATAGCGTTGAGTACTGACAAAGCTGTTTATCCTGTAAACATGTACGGCGCTACCAAGTTGGTGTCGGAAAAGCTCTTTGTCCAAGGGAACTCTTATACAGGAACACACAAAACGAAGTTTAGCTGTGTGCGATATGGCAATGTAATTGGTAGTCGAGGAAGCGTAATCCCTGTTTTTCTGAGTCAGAAGGAAAAAGGGATTCTCACAATCACAGATGATAGAATGACGAGGTTCTGGATTACTCTAGAGCAGGGAGTGGATTTTGTAATAAATTGTATTGATAGAATGAAAGGTGGAGAGATTTTTGTGCCAAAGATACCGAGCATGAGGCTCATGGATTTGGCAGATACTATCGCACCCGAAGCTGAAAAGAGAATCGTAGGTCTTCGTCCAGGTGAGAAAATCGATGAGTTTCTTCTAACGGAAGAGGAAGCCGCTCATACCAGGGAATTTGATGATTATTTTGTAATTAAACCAGAATATCCTTTCTGGAGTAGAGATAACTTTATAGACGGAAAGCCTATTCCAGATGGATTCAGGTATAGCAGTGACAACAATAATCGATGGATTTCCAAAGATGAACTCAGGGAAATTATAGAAAAGTTGGAGTGTAAATGAGTCAGGAATTAGCTATAAATGGTGGCATCCCTGTAATAGATAAGCTTTTGCCATACGGCTCACAGTGGCTTGACGAAGATGATATCCAGGCTGTAGTCAATGTTTTAAGATCGGGTTGGATTACAACAGGTCCAAAGATCGAGGAATTTGAACAGAGATTTGCGGAGCACGTCGGAGCCAAATATGCAGTAGCTGTTAGTTCAGGAACTGCGGCGCTTCATGCGGCTGTTTTCGCTTGCGGAATCGATCCCGATGATGAAGTGATTACAACTCCGTTGACTTTTGCCGCAAGTGCTAATTGTGTAATCTACCAGGGTGGTACGCCGATTTTTGTGGATGTCTGTTGTGATACACTAAACATAGATCCACAGGAGATTGAGAAGAGAATAACAGATAAGACCAAAGCTATAATAGCTGTAGATTATACTGGTCTGCCGTGTGATTATGATGAGATTCACGAGATTGCTGATAAATTTAATCTAATGTTGATTGAGGATGCTTCTCATGCTATTGGGGCGGAATACAAAGGCCGCAAGGTAGGTACAATAAGTGATCTGACAACATTCAGTTTCCATCCGGTAAAACATATCACAACTGGCGAAGGCGGGATGATTACAACCGATAATCCTGAGTTAGCTAAAAAACTAAGAATATTTCGTAACCACGGAATTACCACTGAAGCCAGAGAACGTCAGGAAAAAGGTGCTTGGTTCTATGAGATGATTGACTTGGGCTACAACTATAGGATAACAGATTTTCAGTGCGCTTTAGGTATGAGTCAATTAGCCAAACTTGATTCGTTTTTAACTAGACGTCGAGAGATCGCTAATAGGTATAATGAAGCATTTGCCGATCTATCAGAGATAACCACTCCTCCAATACTAGAAGATAGGATTTCAGCATGGCATTTATATGTGATACGATTGAACCTTGGTCAGTTACGGGTAGATCGTGCTAAGATATTTGCGGCGTTGCGTGCTGAAAATATTGGTGTGAATGTGCATTACATTCCTGTTTATTGGCACCCGTATTATCAAAAGCTCGGATACAGAAAAGGAATATGTCCGAATGCAGAAGCAACCTATGAAAGACTGATCTCGTTACCAATTTTCCCAAAAATGATTGATCAAGATGTGAGTGACGTGATCAAGACGATAGGAAAGGTTATAACCAGTTTTCAACTGAAACAATGACGGGAGATAGCTAATGAAAATAGTAGCAATAGTTCAAGCTCGAATGGGCTCTGCCCGTTTACCGGGAAAAACTCTTATGGAGATATCAGGCAAACCTATGTTGGAACACGTCATTGATAGAGTCAAACAGGCTTCTACTATAGAACATATTGTTATTGCGACAACTACACAAGATGAGGATCTGAAGATTGTTGAACTTGCTAATAAACTGGGAGTTGATGTTTATACTGGTTCTGAAGATGATGTCCTCGATAGATATGTCAAGGTAGCGGAAAAGGTAAAAGCTGATATCATTGTTCGAGTTACTGGTGATTGTCCTTTAATAGCTCCTTCTGTGATTGATGAAATGGTACAGTATCATCTTAAAACTAGATCCGAATATACTGGAAATGCAGCCACAAGAAGCTTCCCTAGAGGATTGGATATCGAAGTTATGACCTTTGCAGCCATCAAAAAGGCACATGAATTGAGCACATCTCGGCATCATAGAGAGCATGTGACCTCTTTTATTTATGAAAATCCAAACATGTTTAAAATTGAAAACCTTAAGGCTTCTGGAGCATTGTGTGCGCCTGAATTTCGACTTTGTGTTGATACAAAAGAAGATCTGGCTTTGATTCGGAGGATCTACGAAGAATTCTACTTACCTGATGGTTTTGTCCAGATTGAAGCTGTGATAGAGTTTTTACGTAGTAACCCGGAACTTGCTAACATTAATATTGCAAGTGAGAAGGAACATGTTAGTCGTAATTTAGAGGAGGGTATTAAACAAAGATTTGTAAAATAATATTTACGCGTTGCAGTTTAATGTCAGGATACTGTGCTATCCGTTCACATTTACAAATTTCTGGGAATTGAAAGCACTTCTAATTTTAGGTAAGGTCTATATCATATTCATTTTAGGTGTTTACTGAAATTCAATAAAAGCCTATAAATGCTGAATTATTCATTTTGGGTCTTCATTATAAGTCACAGACTTTAGCTCATCTCAAAACCACCTTTTTTCATTTTTAGTGTCCCGAAATTTTATAAACATAGTATTTATAAGCATTAGAATGTGTGGATACGATTTAAATTCCCAATTATGTATGATATGTGGGCGGATAGTTCACAGGATATATTTTATTTATGGCTGAGAATCTATGGCTTGTTTAAAACAGATTACTGTAATCAAGGGGGGCACGATGAAATATTGTAAGAAGTGTTTTATGCCTGATACTAGACCGGGGTCTATTTTTGACAAAGAAAGCGTTTGTCAACCATGCAATAACTATGAACAAAGAAAAAATATAGATTGGCAAGCCAGATACAATCAACTTCAGAGCATTTGTGATAAATACAGAAAAGATGATGGATATTATGATTGTTTGATTCCCGTTAGCGGGGGAAAAGATAGTCATTACCTTGTCTATATGATGAAAGAAAAGATGGGTATGAACCCCTTATTAGTAACGGTTGGAGATCCATTTACAAAAACTAAAGCTGGAGCTAAAAATCTAAGGAATTTAAAAGATACTTTTGGGTGTGATCATATTCAATTTGACCTGAGCATTGATTTATTCAGAAAAGTTACGAGAATTGCATTCGAAAAATTTGGTGAGCCTTTACGTTTTGTTGAAACAGCGATATACACTGTACCGACAAAGATAGCTATAAAGCTAGGGATCTCATTGATGGTATATGGTGAGAACTCTGAATATGAATATGGTTCTGCTACCCAGGACAATTATTCCGCAAGGAACTACATTTCAAAGGTGTTTAAGAATGGAAATATAGATTTCTGGCTAAAAGAGGGTGTATCTAGAAAAGAACTTAATGCGATTACTCCACCGACTGAGGATGAATTAGACAGGATAGAACAATTATTTATGAGTTATTTTACCCACTGGAGCAGTACAAGACACTTAGAAATTGCGAAAAGGTATGGATTTACTGATCTAGCCCACGAATGGAAGAGAGAAGGATATATCGAGGATTTTGAACAAATAGATTCTGTAGCCTACATTATCCATCTTTGGATGAAATATCCCAAATTCGGATTTCAAAGAGTATCCGACATCGCCAGCAGGTATGTTCGGGAGGAAATACTTAGTTTAGATGAAGCCAAAAGACTTATTGCCGAAAACGATCATAAAATAGATCAATTGGCACTGAAGGATTATATAGATTTTCTGGGATATACCCCGAAGCAGTTTTGGGATATAGTAGAACAATTCTGGAATCCACAAATATTTGAAAAAATTGATGATGTATGGCGATTAAAGTCCAATTACAGCGATTTGATGAGAGGGTAGGGAGAGATGGACAAAGTCACAAAGCAGATGGAAATGTGGGGTAGAGAATTTGGCAAAGAGTATACAGATAGGAATGTTATATCTTTAGATGAAATGGAGAGCTTATACCAAAAAAGCTATGGGATAACTAGAACGAAATTGAATGAATCATTCCTTGCTGGAATAAATCGTTCTATCAGAATCCTGGAAGTTGGCTCGAATGTTGGCAACCAGTTATTATGTCTTCAGAAGATGGGGTTTGAGAATTTATATGGTATTGAATTACAGAATTATGCAGTTGAGCTTTCAAAGACAAGAACAAAGAACATTAACATTATCCATGGTTCAGCATTCGATATTCCGTTCAAGGATAATTATTTCAATCTAATATTTACTTCTGGACTTCTTATTCATATACATCCTTCCGATATATTAGAAGTCCTGAAGGAAATTTATAGATGTACAAAAGAGTATATCTGGGGTTTTGAGTATTATGCAGATCAATTGACTGAGGTTGTTTATAGGGAACATAAGGATCTGCTTTGGAAAACTGATTATGCGAGATTGTATATTGAGTCACTTGATAGTTTAGAATTGGTCAAAGAAGAACGGCTTAAGTATCTTGAGAATAATAATACTGAGAATTCTAATATAGATTCTATGTTTCTATTGAAAAAGAAGATATGGGTATGATTCACGGAAATAAAATACACGATTGGGGTGGAAAATGAAGACAGTTCAAATCGGTGATCGAGTAATAGGAGACGGACATCCCTGCTTAGTTATTGCCGAGGCAGGAAGTAACCATAACGGTAATCTAGAACAGGCATTTAGGCTTATTGATGTAGCTGTTGAAGCTAGAGCTGATGCTGTTAAATTTCAGAATTTCAAAGCAGAGAAGATATACCTCAAATCCGCTGGTAAATCGGATTACTTAAAGCTGGACAAATCAATCTATGATATAATCAAAGAAATGGAGATACCAGAAGATTGGGTCCCAAAGTTGGCATCCTACTGTCAGGAAAAAGGAATTCTGTTTATATCCTCGGTATTTGATGAGTTTTCAGGAGACTTGATTGATCCATACTCAATAGCTTTTAAAATTGCTTCTTATGAGATGACTCACATCCCGCTATTACAATATATTGCTCGAAAAGGCAAGCCTGTGATCATGTCTACAGGAACAGCAACTTTAGATGAAGTACAAGATTCAGTCGAAGCCTTTTATGAAACAGGCAATAAACAGTTAATTTTACTACAATGCACGGCTTCATATCCGGCACCGCTTGATTCTATTAATGTACGCGCGATACAAACCCTAAAAACTGAATTTGATCTTCCAACGGGACTTTCTGATCATTCTCGCGATCCGATCATTGCACCAATCACTGCCGTAGCGTGTGGAGCGAATATCATTGAGAAGCACTTCACGCTCAGTAACCGGCTTCCTGGACCTGACCATAAATATGCTGTTGAACCAAAGGAACTAGCTGATATGGTGCGATGCATTCATGAAGCGGAAATTGCATTAGGAAGTGGTAAAAAAGTGATGCAGCCAATCGAAGAAGAACTCTGTCGTTTTGCTCGACGCAGTATTTTTGCAATTCAGAATATTAAGACGGGAGAAATTTTCACTTTGGAAAACATCGCTGTATTACGAAATGGGAACATTGAACCCGGACTTCCTCCTTCTTTATATGAACAAATCTTAGGAAAAGAAGCCACTCATGATATCAATATCGAACAAGGGATCAGAGAGGGTGATTTTCGTTGAAAGAATCCTTAGAGATTTTAACTTTACGGCCTGCCCGGTATGATGACTGTCGTTTGTTATGGTGTTGGGCAAATGATCCTGAAGTACGTAAAGTATCCATAAATACTGAACCTATTCCTTGGGAACAACATCAAGATTGGTTCAAAAAAAAGATAGAATCTGATACATCCTGGATTTATATCTTAGAATATAAAGAAAATCCGATTGGTCAGATTCGTTTTGATCAGGTTGTGTCTGGAGAAGCTGAGATTAGTGTTAGCATTGATTCATCCATGCGTGGCAAATCTTATGGAACAAAAATAATTCAATTGGGAATCAAGAAGATATGTGAAGATACGAATTTAAGATATTTTATTGCATATATTCGTCCCAATAATATTCCTTCTATGCGTGTGTTTGAAAAGGCTGGGTTTTGTAAGGAAATCATAGAATTTCGAGATAAATTAGGATTATATAAAATGGTAAGGAGAACGACATGAACGTATTACTGATTAACATCTGTCTAAGGCCAAATAGCAAAAAGATAATATTTCCCATTGGGTTTGGATATATTGCAACTGCCGTTGAGGAAGCGGGATTTGATTTTGAGATTCTAGATTTAGATACCTTAAGATTATCAAATGAAGAAATTGAAGATTATATAAAAAAAACGGATTTTGATGTAGTTGCTTTTGGATGCATTGTGACTGGCTATAGATATGTAAAGGAACTCACAGAATTAATCAAAAAATATAAGGATGTTCCCATCATCATAGGAAATTCCGTTGCTACTTCAATTCCGGAAATATTATTAAAAAATACTAAGGCTTATATTGGTGTTATGGGCGAGGGAGATATAACAATTGTCGAATTATTAAAAGCTATTGAAAATAAAACTTCATTAGAGGATGTTAAGGGAATTTTCTTCCGAAAAAACGGGGAAACGTTTTTTACTCCAGAAAGAGAGCTTATTCCTAACCTTGATGAACTTCCATTTATCAATCATAAGCTATTTGATATGAAAACTTATCTGGATAAATACAAATTCAATGTTAGCGAACCTTACCCGATTAAATTTGACTTAATAAAAGCGCTTCCAATCAATACCGCCAGAGGTTGCCCTTACAACTGTACTTTTTGTTATCACGTTTTTAAAAATAAAAGATATCGTACTCGTTCAAAGGAAAATATCTGCAAAGAAATAAAATATCTGCAAAAGGAATATGGACTGAATTACGTCCAATTCTTTGATGAGCTTACTTTTTTTTCAAAAAAACAAGCCAGTGATTTTGCTGATTATCTACTAAAGGAAAAGATCGAGGTATTTTGGTCAGCAGATTGTAGAGTAGGATTATTCGGTGAAAATGATCTGGATCTTGCATTGAAATTGAAAGAAGCTGGATGTGTTGAGTTTGGGTATTCTTTGGAATCCGCAGATGAAGAAATATTAAAAGCGATGAATAAAAAAATAAAAGTTGATGATTTTATGACCCAAACAAGAGTTTTACAAAAGGCGGGAATACTAGCGTCAACAAGTCTAGTGATTGGATATCCTCAGGAAACAGAGGAAACTATCAATAAAACCTTTGATTGTTGTTATGAGTGTGATGCTTATCCAAGCATGGGTTATTTACTGCCCCAACCGGGAACACCTATGTACGAATATGCCATTAAAACGGGCAAGATAAAAGACGAAGAAGATTTTTTGTTAAAAATAGGAGACAGACAGGATTTCACTATTAATTTAACTAATATGAAGCAAGAAAGGATAGAGGAATTAGTTAAAGGTCACCTGAAGAGAATTGCTGAGAAACTGAGTTTGGGATTAGACGAAAGCCGTTTGATAAAAACAGAACATTATAAGCAGAAGGATGGACATCACAGAGTTCTTAGCACATGATTTTTTTGGACATATATTTGGAAGATTCTGTCCGAGTGCCCTTGTATATAATATAAAATAGGAAATTTAAGAACAGTGATGAAATTATGAAAATACTTTTTCGTGTTGATGCTAATTCCAAAATTGGTATGGGTCATTTGCAACGTTGCCTATCGTTGGCACATGCATTTGTCTTGCAGAAATGTACTGTTGTTTTTTTGATTGAGGACGATATACGAGCCAATGAACGAGTTGCACAGTTTGGCTTCAAAGCTTATAATATTGAATCTGATCTAACCAAGATTGACGAATTGCAGACAATATTGACGTTCTTGCAACGCCAGAACTTTCAGATTATAGTTGCCGATTCATACGAGTTTGACGAAGATTATCTATTTGCACTACGTCAAACAGGATGCTGTGTGATTTTCATTGATGATCTGGCCACAATGTCCTTTCCATGTCATTTTGTGGTTAATAGTTCTATTTACGCCGAGAGGCTTGATTATCGTAGTTCAACTGGAGATACTAAATTTTTACTTGGACCTAAATACATGCTTCTGCGAGAAGAATTTTGGAATATTCCAGTGCGGACTATTAAACCTAAAGTTAAGAAGATTCTTGTTACTATTGGGGGATGCGATCAAAATAATGTTACCCCGACCATTCTTGATATCTTGTTCAAGATTGATGCTGATTTTAAAGTAGATATTATAGTAGGTCCATTTTTCGATAACGTTTCTGATATCGAGTCCGCGGCAATGCAGTTTGGAAATGGGCAAGTGCAACTGTTTCACTCGCCAACATCAGTCTGTAATGTAATGCTAGACTGCGATCTTGCCATTTCTGGAGGTGGGCAAACGCTGTATGAATTAGCGGCAACTGGAACGCCATCGCTCGCAATAAAGTTGGCCGAGAACCAGCATGGAAATATAGAGGGACTGACTCAAGCTGAGGCAATATGTGCAATCGAAGAACTGAACGATTTAAGATGCGTAGTGCAGATGTTGTTATCCGATCAGTTTAAACGAGAGAATATGAGCATAACTGGTCGGAGTCTAGTAAGTGGGTATGGAGCGATGTTAGTAGCTAAAAGCATTCTTTCTTTCAAAGAGGGTGATCTAGTAAGGGGAAGACAGATTTCCTCTGAGAAAAATTGAGAGCAGTGCAGCTCAAGTATCAATTGTAGATCCGTTCAGGCGGATTATTAAACGGCACATATTACTGATTAGAATTTGATCGATAGAAGGAATAATGTCAATCGCTACTTGGTATAAGCAACTGACTCAAGGGAAAATGGACTTTGCCAGAGGATTAACAAGGGAGTTTGTGCTTTTTTCTGCATCTACTGTAGCCTGTCAATTCTCGCGATTAGCTATTAGCTTGATCGTTGCTCGTTGGGCTGGACCTGAAGAATTTGGCAGCTGGAATGTCCTTAACCTGATCTTAATATACGGGTTTTTGGTGACATTAGGTGTTCCTATTGGAATGAATCGTAATGTTCCTCTATTGATGGGTCAGGGAGACAAGATTTCTGCTCAACAGGCCACCAATACTAGCTTATGGTTCGTATTATTTTCCAATATGATTACAGGTTTGGTTATCAGTGTTATTGGAATAACTCAGCAATACCACAAATCTTTTATATGTATGGGGATTTTGTTTCCTTCTTGGTGGGTATACCAATTTTTCCAGTTGCTACTAAAGTGTAATTTCCGGTTTAATCTGTTAAGTCTACAGCAATTGGCCTATGCTATCTTGTTGCCGGTAGTTGTTCTGCCACTTGTCTATGTATGGCGTATTTCCGGCTTTGTCATCGGACAGGCCGTGCTGGCTATTTTATTAAGCATTCTTATTAGTCAGATGGCTTCATTCAAGATTACTCTATCTTGGAGTTGGCGGAGTTTTCTCCATCTAGTAAAGGTAGGTTTACCGCTTATGATAGTTGCCTTGCTTTACAACCTTCTCACGAGTGTGGATCGATGGGTCATTCTGAGGTTCTTGGGCGTAGAGGCACTGGGACATTATACAGTAGCTATCCTCTGCTTCGGTAGTTTGAGCTTGTTGCCTGCTGTTATCTCCCAGCAGATGTACCCGCGGATGGCTTTCCGCTTTGGGCAGACGCAAGATCCGCGTTCGCTTTTGCCGTTGGTTATCCAGCAATCTGTGGCTGAAATAATCGTCACTATACCGATCTTAGCAACAGCTTACCTGTTTCTGCCATTCTTAGTAAACCACCTCCTAGCAAAGTATGCTCCTGGTGTTACCCCAGCGCGCATATTACTGCTAGGTTTGGCATTCATCCCACTTGCTGATGGAATTGCGAATTTTCTTTGCACAGTAGGCAAGCAAATGTATTATCTTGCAGTGCAGTCTGTGGCTGTAGGTGTAAATTTAGCATTAGACGTGTTTCTAGTAAAGGCCGGGCTAGGTTTGAAGGGGATTGCAATGGGGGCAGCGATTACATATGTATTCTATGTTGTAGCCTTGATCATGATTTACTTATGGATAATTACGCGAACGTCAAATGGTGGAAGAATTGACCCCGCTATGGGTTTTGACTAGAGATGCTACTTAAATAGCGGTCATTTATAGTTTAATCTTGCATTTGGGTGGTGTCCCTGGCAATTACAGATAAATCGAGATATTGTCGAACATAATGAAGTTGGCCCAAAGTTTCTAATCTTTTAACGCCATTATAACCTGCTTTGGATTTACCAGTTGTAAGGAACAGTTCTTGCACCTTTAAAGTTGGTGATTATGCGAATCGGAAGTAGGTTAATTGTGGTCTAATTTCAGATTAAAAACCTTACGTTGGAGCGATATTTATGAATAAATGTTTGATTGTTATTAATCGCCCGGTACTCATAATGTATTTTTATGGTCTTTGGAAAAACCAATACATTCCCTTAAAGGAGAATGTCGATTTTTTTGTCAATCAATCTTGCCTTAATTATTTGGAGAGTTTTAGAACTTTATTCGATCTGCCCACTGGTAAAGTGTATGCTTTTGAAGAGCCAACGTTTACATCTCCATACTACTCATACTATAAAAAATGTATGAATCTTGTAAACAATTTCTTCCAATATTATGGTCTTATCAAAAGAATCAAGGACATACCTTTAGCCGACTATAAGTATCTTTTGACTTTTTCAGATGATATGCTTCACCTTCAATTCCTCATTTTTGATTTCAAGAAACGACGAAAGGCCGAAGGGCTAGTATTTCTTGCCGATAATGGGGTGGACTTATATCTAGATTACCAACAAGGTCCCAAAAGCTTAATTCGCAGGATAATTAAAAAGGTAATCTTCCCAAAATACGCTTTTATCCCGGCTGGTTGCAATCGTTTAGTGGATATTATCTTAGCAAGAATTCCTGAGAAGTGTAATTGTTCAAACTTAAGGCAGGTGAGGAAGATCGATTATCGGATTGGCGAAGAAGACTTTGGTAAATGGTGTGAAGTGTTTGGAGTTGATTGGAATGCACTCATGAGCCTTAAGGCAATATCTAACAACACCATATTATTCTTAGGAACTCCCTTCGAAGAGTTAGGGATATCCCATGATGAGATTATCGAGTTTCTTTATGCTGTAAAGGAACTTGAAAAATCAGATATTATAATAAAACCACACCCAAAAGAAGATTTTTCGTCATACAAGGGACATTTTGATCTTTTGCCATCTGATTTGCCTGTAGAGATACTTTTGGGGGGAATCAGATTTAAATTTGTGCTTAGCTATTGTTCCTCCGCTCTAATCGAATCGAGTTTATATGGTCAACAAACTTACTATTTCAACCCTCCAAGCAGTTCTCAGAATTTTTTGAGCGAAGCTATTATTCAGGCATTGAATATTCATCTTTACAATCTCATAGAGGGATCAGAGGTACCCAATTTTGATGTCAATAACGAGCATTAGCCATTGTCATGACAGAGATCACAGTTCCCTCCCCTCATGATCACCGTAAATGCTCGTTATTATTGCTTTTCCGATGCAGTTTTTACTCTTCAATTTTACAGTGCCGTTTCGTACCTTCTAGCAAGGTACATATTATATGGTTTGCAGGAAATAATGGCTGTTAAAATAGCTTATTTAGGATATGCAATTCTACCAATAACATTTTTTTTGTTATTTACACGCCCATCTTGGATGCTTCCATGGACTGTTTTACTATCACCATTCCAAGCGTTTTCTGTTATTAACGTGTACTTCGGTGATTTTCCCATTGCGGTTCAACCTGGTTACTTTGTGGGGACCGCCTTTATAATAAGCACTATGATTAAGTTCCTACTGAATAGAAGGATAAGTTTTTCGAGATATTTTTTATCGGTTTGCTTCCCCCTTTTGCTTTTTGTCGGATACGCGATAATAAGTGCCTTCGTGCTCCCAACCCTATTTAAAAATGCGGTTGTTGTTCATACTCCACGAGGCGATTATAGTTTATTGCAACCGGGTAAAATGAACTACATCTATGTTGTTTATATGCTCTTCTCATTTATTTTCTTCTTTTTTGCTTCACTTACAATCATTGAAGATGATTGGGTTCGACGAACTGTTATACGAGCCTATATTTTTAGCGGATTCTTGATCTCTTCCATTGGCATTTATCAGGTTATATCTTGGCATTTAAACTTACCATATTTCGATATCTCTAACTGGCACCCGTTGATTGGTGAAGACAAACTTTATTTAGCAACTTGGTACGGTGTTAAACGCCTAACCAGTACATTTACTGAAGCATCGACTGCTGGTCACTATCTGTCGGGTGTTTTTGCATTTTCTCTTGGTTACTGTATTTTCGTGCATTATACTCGGCGTATGCTCGCATTATTAATTATATCATTTATAAGTATGATTCTGACCTTTTCTACAACAGCTTATATTACTATCTTGGCAATCTTGCTTCTCGTTACTTTATCTAACTTTTTTGCAAAATCCTTTCGCAAGATACTGCCTTATGCTGGTGCGCTGTTTGTCTTATGTGTTCTTATAAGTTTCGGGTCGCAGATTCTTAAATTTGACTTATTAGACTTGATTTCTAGTCCACTGCTAAACAAGACGCAGGGAGGTTCGTTTGCGGGACGCACAACTGCGGATCTTATCTCCTTGAAATTAATCATATCTACAAGGGGACTCGGCGTTGGCTGGGGCAGTAATCGAGCATCTAGCTTGTTGCTCACTGTTATCAGTAATGCTGGCTGGGGAGCCATTTTGCTTTTGTGGTTTGCCAAAAAGATGTTTATGGTATATAGAAAGGCATTGCACAATCCTCTGGTTAGCTTGGAACAAAAGGGTTTTTTGCGTTCTTTGGGTTTTCATATCCTAGCTATGCTCATTGCTGGCATTGTGGCAGTTCCCGATCTACAAATAGTCGCCCTTTGGGTTGGTCTATCAATTTTCGCTGGAGTCGCTATAAAACTTTTCGAGATTTAGGTTATATGCATTAACACAATGAAAGTTTGTGGAAATACCTTGAGAGATTCTGTATAATCTCTCTCCCCTAAATTTCGATCCTTCTTTGAATATGGTAAATACTGCAGGAGAATAGAATGCATATTGGTATAGATGCTAGAAACCTTGCAACGGGGATTGGTCGCACAGTCCGTGAGTTAGTCAAAAATCTGTCAGAAATTGACAAAGAGAATACATACTTCATATTGTATAGAGATGATCCTCTTAATTTCTTAGAAGGGATTCCCAATTTCAACAGATATTATTCGAGTATTGGTCAATATTCACCGCGTATTCAAGTAGAAATTCCATTGTTTCAGTATAAAAAGAAAATTGATGTCTTTCATTCCACTTATTTTGTTAAACCTATTTGGGTGCCATGTAAATCGCTTGTCACAATCTATGATTTAATCTATTCACGCTATCCTAAATATTTATCTAAAGGATTATTTACCAAAGGAGTTCTGCTTTATCATGATATTATGACATCCATTGCAGTAAAGCAAAGCTCAAAAATAATTACTATTTCCCAATCCGCTAAAGATGACATTATACACTTTTTTAAGTGCCCTGAAGACAAAATTGAAATAATCACGCCAGCGTTTGATAAAGAGGAATTCAAAGTTATATCGAATCGTGATTTAGTCAAAAAAACGGTTTTTGAATACAAGCTGCCTGATAAGTATATTTTTTATGTTGGTGCGCATAAGCCTCATAAGAATCTCGAAAGACTTATAAGAGCCTTTTATCTGATTGCCGGCGAAATCGAGCATAATCTCGTTATAGGTGGTAAAAAGGATCTCCGTTATGCTAAAACCTACGAGCTTGCAAAAGCGTTGAATATGGAAAGAAGGATAATCTTTACAGGGGAGATTAAAGAAAGTGATCTTCCTTTATTGTATAATGGAGCAGATTTGTTCGTTTTCCCTTCTCTTTATGAAGGTTTTGGACTGCCACCTCTTGAAGCAATGGCATGTGGTATTCCTGTACTTGTATCGAATGCGGCATCTCTTCCTGAAGTGGTAGGAGATGCCGCAATAATGGTTAACCCTTACGATATAGGGGAAATTGCTCAAGAAATGAAAAGAATACTAACAAATAAAAACTTGCAAGCGGAAATGCAGATAAAAGGGCTAGAAAGGTGTCAGAATTTCTCATGGCGTAAGACAGCAGAGAGAACATTGGAACTTTATAAGACGCTATTTTATACTGCTAGAGCACTGACAAGGTAGTTTTCGACACTGGAATCTTGTGCTATACTTCTATGGTACATTTTACCATAGGAGGTCAAGATTTCAATGAAGAAATATCGTGTATTCCTGAATGGCAAGAAGCGGGGTAACTTGGATAGATTGGTGAACACAGGCACACACAAAGCCAGAACAATCACTAGAGCCAGGATACTGATTCTAGCAGACGAAAGTCCACAGGGCATATTGTGTAGTATGGGCAAGACAGACAAAGAGATAATAGGAGTTCTGGGAGTAAGTGCTCGCACAGTGGCATCAACTCGCCAGAGATATGTAGAAGAAGGTATAGAAGGAGCACTGAATGAGAAGCCACGTCCAGGCAGACCACCAAAGCTGACAGGACGAGATGAAGCTAAGCTTGCACTCATAGCTTGCTCTGAGCCACCAGAAGGACGTGTGCGCTGGAGTATTCGTCTGCTGACAGACAAGCTGATGGAGTTGGATATAGTAGATAGCATATCCCGAGAAGCAGTTCGGCAGTATCTAAAAAAGGGGATGTGAAGCCATGGCTGAAGAGGCGATGGTGTATAGGCAAGATAACAGGAGAGTATCTGGCTTGTATGGAGGATATACTTGACCTGTATGAAGAACCCTATGACCCGAAACGTCCAGTGATGGGCGTAGATGAGAGACCATGTCAGTTGATAGGTGATGTTGTGGTGCCAATACCTATGAAGTCAGGCAAACCGAAGAAAGAGGATAACGAGTATGAACGTAATGGTACATGCAGTGTGTTCATAGCTTGTGAACCCCTGACAGGTTGGCGATATGTGGAAGTTCGTAAGCAGCGCACCAAGGTGGACTATGCGGAATTCATGGAGAAAGTGTCGGAGATATATCTGGAGATGCGTCCAGAAGCAGATGTGTTGCGAGTAGTTCAGGACAACCTGAACACACATACCTATGGATCATTCTATGAGCGGTTTGATCCAGAGAAGGCAAGGTATCTGAAGAATCGGTTTGAGTTTCACTTCACCCCCAAGAAAGGCAGTTGGCTTAACATGGCAGAGATTGAGCTTTCCGCTTTGGCGCGCCAATGTCTGGATCGCCGTATTGGTGATATGGAAACCCTAAAACGGGAAGCAAAGGCTTGGGAGGAGGATCGCAACCAACAGAAGATCATGATACAATGGCGTTTTACTACTAATCATGCGCGTGAGAAGCTGGAGCGCCATTATAAAGCTGTTAAAAATTAAGTTGTCAATGCTCTAGTGCACTGACAATTTAATTATCAACGGCGGAAAACTTCTGCAATTCAGCGTAGTAATTGAAACCAATTATCGTCCTGAGAGAATCTTCACCAAAAGCTTGGAATCTCAACTTACATTCTATTCAAGGTTCCTTGATCCGCTCAGAATAACGTTTTAGGAACTATCATAAACTAACATGTCAGTGCACTAGGTAAACAGATGGAGAATTTCTCATGGCAAAAGTTTGTCCTATTTGTAAATATTCTATAAACCATATCGTATTTAAAGAATTTAATATTGATATATTGCGATGCGTCAGGTGTGGTCATATTTTTTCTTCCTACGACATTGACCAACACTATGATAAATACTTTGACCAAACAAACTTGCTTTGTTCTCCTGGATCCAATTGGTGGTGGAATGAAGCTCATAAGGCAATTTATAATGATTTTTGCCATAAATTCATCGTAGGCAAAAGCGGAAAGCTACTTGATGTGGGTTGTGGTCTTGGATACTTTGTAAAAATGGTATATGACTATGATTCATGGGAAGTATTTGGGTATGAAATCTCACAAGAGGCAGTGGATTTTGCAGTGAAAATGGGTTTGAAGAATGTCTTTTGTGGAAGAGTGGAAACATCAAGCTTCATGGAGAAACAGTTTGATATAATTACTCTCTGGGACGTTATTGAACATATTCCGGAGCCTGATCCCATCCTTTCGTATCTATCGTCTCTGCTTAAAGATGATGGTATATTATTCATATATACCCCGAATGCGAGAATCCAACTTCTCAAAGCTAAAATCAAGAAACTATTAAGAGGAATGAAACCCGGTGTTCATTATATGGAGGCAAAAGATCATATAAATAACTATCAGATGAGCACTTTAACAATAATACTAAAACGCAACAGGTTTAGTAATGTAGAATTCATTCAAATAAGACCGATTCAAGGTGTATCTGGAAGTAGAAACCAGTTTTTAGTGGCGATGAAAAATCTATGGTTTTATATTTTTGCCCTATTATTCCGAATTACATTCGGTCACATTAACCTTAATAATCTTGCTGTGATCGCAAGAAAATGATAAAAGCAGAAATGATGCACTGTATGGTATATTATATGTTGGAGGAAGTAATCTATGTTAATGCATAGTAATAGTAGAGCACCAGCCAGGATAGATTTTGCAGGTGGATGGACTGATGTCCCAATGTTTGCCCAAGAAATCCCCGGTGCTGTATTGAACGCAACAATTAATCTGTATTCGTATGTAACTATATGCAACGTTCCTAAGAAAGAATCTGTAGTTTCAAAATATGGATATAACTGCAAAGAGGAGCAGGAAAATAGACAGATTACAATGTATTCCGCTGACTTTGACCTATATGAATCCGCCAACGACGTAAGAAACATTGAATACAACGGCAATATTGACCTTGTAAAAGCGGCGATTAAAAGATTGAATGTTGAATACGGATTGGATGTCATGACCAGATCAGAGGCTCCACCAGGCTCTGGCTTGGGAACTTCGGCAAGCATGGGAGTTGCTTTGATCGGCGCATTGGCTAAGAATATGGATGTCTTTTATTTGCCAAACGAGATCGCAGAACTGGCAGTTAAGCTCGAAACAGAGGAATTAGGCATATTTTCAGGCAAACAAGACCATTATGCCGCCGCACTCGGTGGATTCAACTTCATGCGGTTCGATGGTGAAATCGTATCCTCTTCTATAATGAGGATTCCAGAGGATGTCACCCTAAACCTAGAAAAAAATTCGGTACTCGTATATACTGGAAAATCTCGACTATCGTCAAATATACACGAGCATGTTATAAATTCCTTCAAAAAAGGCAAAAATAAAACTGCATTAGAAGGATTAGTTAGGGTTGCCGAAGAAATGAAAGCAGTATTAGCAAACGGCAATCTGGTAGACTTCGGGCAACTGCTACTAGATAACTGGAAATACCAAAAAGATATGCATCCATCTATTACAAATGAGCAGATTGATAATCTGTTTGAGATTGCAATCAATAACGGTGCGCTTGGTGGCAAAGCATGCGGAGCCGGCGGCGGTGGATGTCTGTATTTCTATTGCAAAGATAATACTGAGCATAAAGTTAGAAAAGCTTTAGAAGGTGCTAGCGCCCGGATACTCAATTTCCATTTTGAGTTCAATGGGTTGCAAACCTGGAGTGTTAATGAATAATGTTGAACCAAAGAATTGCTCTTGTGCATGATTGGCTTAATACAAGACGTGGTGGGGAACGAGTTGTCGCCGTTTTGCACACAATGTTTCCTGACGCTCCTATCTATACTTCCATAGTGGACCCGAATGAGCTGTGGCCAGAACTTATAAGAGCAGATATTCGACCATCGTGGATGCAAACACTACCTGGGTTAAAGAAGCATTTCAGAAAATATCTGATGCTATACCCTAAAGCTTTTGAGAGTTTTGATCTTTCTGAATATGATATTATCATCAGCACTAGCAGTGCTTTTGCTAAAGGGATTAAAACAAGCAAAAGATCTGTTCATATCTGTTACTGTTTTACACCCATGCGATTTGTGTGGGATTATGACAACTATATACAACGAGAGCAATTTGGTAAGTGTATTAGATCGGTATTACCCTATTTTATTAAATATTTAAAAAAATGGGATTTAAAAACTATTAACCGTCCAGATGAATATATTGCAATTTCATCTGTAGTAGCTGATCGAATTAAAAGAATCTATAAACGAGATGCAAGTATTATCTTTCCACCCGTTAATGTCGAACGTTTTCAATGCATTGATCACAATGAAGATTTCTATTTAGTTGTGTCACAGTTAGTTCCATATAAACGTATTGATCTAGCTGTTAAAGCTTTTAACGAATTGGGCCTGCCGCTTATTATTGCTGGTGATGGACATGATAGACCTGCTCTTGAAGCTATGGCAAAAAGTAATATTACTTTCCTTGGAAAAATTACTGATGAGAAACTCAGAAAATACTACGGCTTATGCCGTGCTTTGATATTTCCTGGTACAGAAGATTTCGGTATTACGCCTCTGGAAGCAAATGCTGCAGGCAGACCTGTTATTGCTTACAAAGCTGGAGGGGCTTTGGATACGGTAATCGAAGGATTAAATGGTATATTTTTCTTGTCACAAACCCCAGAAGCACTTATAGATGCAGTCCATCGCCAACAAACGATTCTATGGGATAAAGAAAAGATACGAGAACATGCTTATAAATATAGTGTATCTAATTTTAAATGTAAATTCACTGAATTCATTGAGAAAACGGTTAATGAAAGATATCTTAGTTCCTAAAGGGAACTAAAATGTCATTTAGAACTTAATACAGCGAGGGATGCTTCTATGGATATGTTTGAACTATTAAAGGATCCTTTACGTTCTAAAGTAGTTCTAATTATAAACGGAAAGAAACAGCAATCTTCTGGTATGAGAATACCACCTTCTCAAAATAAATTCATAGAAATCATTAAAAGGTTCTATGATCTGTGTTTTAGCCTAATAACACTTATTATACTGAGTCCTATTTTATTATTAATATCGCTAATGATACTTATACCATCGGGCTGGCCGATATTGTTTTGCCAAAATCGTCCAGGTAAAGACGGAAAGTTGTTCAAAATATATAAGTTTAGGACGATGAAAAAAAATGCTGAAGAAATTCTTAAAAAAGACAAGGAATTATATCGCAAATATATAGAAAATGACTGTAAGCTCAAACCAGAGGATGACCCGAGAATCATTAAAATGGGACTTTTGCTTCGTCGTTCTAGCTTAGATGAAATCCCGCAAATATTTAATGTTATAAAAGGGGACATGAGTATTGTGGGCCCACGTCCTGTTCTCCCCGAACAAATTGTAGAGTATGGTGAACATACTGATGAATTCTTATCTGTTAAACCAGGAATGACTGGGCTTTGGCAGGTTGTTGGACGTAGCAAAATTTCATATCCAGAGAGGAAATATCTGGATCTGTTATATATACGGAATAAATCCATACCTTTAGATTTTAAAATATTACTACGAACTGTAAAAGCTATCTACATCAAAGAAGGAGCTCACTAATTAATCAACGTAATAAAATATCTGCATTTAGGAAAATGCAGGAATCATTCATCCAACGACTGAAGCTCGTTGGCTTTTCAGAAAGGTCGTAAAATCGGGGGGGGGTCTTATTGCTGTTTAACATAAAATGGTTCTTTATATCTCTTTCAACCATAGTAATTTTGCTTACTATTTCATCCCAGACTTTCCCTACTTCTCTGGTGAATGTCCCGCTTGATCACTGGTCATATAAATTTATCGAAAGATTGCAAGCAAAGGGTATTCTTGGGGAGTTCCTGCACGAATCAAAACCATATTCACGTGGCAAAGTCTCAGAGATGATTATACACACTTTGCAGCTTCTCGAAGAAGGTAAGATACATTTAACTGATGTAGATATAGATTT